>Ga0187877_1000623_pt1 | contig 43025 bp, 31 predicted proteins | sample June2016WEW_17_1_3_FD_132430 | JGI IMG/M metagenome (GOLD analysis project Ga0187877, IMG submission 132430) | Peatland microbial communities from SPRUCE experiment site at the Marcell Experimental Forest, Minnesota, USA - June2016WEW_17_100 | ecosystem: Environmental > Terrestrial > Soil >...
GCGCCCGGGCGGGATCCTGGTCACTTTCTCCTGCTCCGCGGGTGTGGATGCGGCTTTGTTCCAGAAGATCGTCGCCTCCGCCGCCCTGGATGCGGGTGCCGAGGCCCAGATCCTGGAACATTTAAGCCAAGGTCCCGACCACCCGGTCGCCTTGCATTTCCCGGAAGGGGCTTATTTAAAAGGGCTGGTGTGTTTAAAAGCATAGGAGCGCAACCTTCCGCGCTCCTTGTCCAGGATGGAACTTGCCTCGGACCTCCGACATCGAGGTCCGTTTTTATTCTTCGCCTAGGCTCAAAATTGAGCGCAGCACACCGGCCAGCAGGACACCGAGCTTCAGCCCTTGGCCGGGTGTGATCGAGACGGCTTCCCCCTTTTGTTCGGCCCGCCGTGTGAGCAGGAAGGCCGCCCCAAGGCCGGTCAGGGCACCGAGGACCGCACCAATGACCAAGGTCCTCATCTTCCAGGAATCATCGACCAAGAGGGGAGATTCCGGCTGTTCGATCAGAGCATTTTCTTCCATGAGGGCGATCCTTTCTAAACGTCTATCGGCGCGAACCCAGGGATAAGAACGACTTGAGCGCGGCGCCGACCTGACGGATCCAGATGAACGGTCGAGCAATCCCATCGGCCGCCCGCCGCGTTCCGGAATCCACGCGGAACACAAAGCTCTGGAGGCGGGCGGTATAGCCGGGCAATACGAGGAATAGGCGGTAGAAGCCGTAGATCAGGAAGGCCAATAACCCGGCGAGCAGAAGGGCGAAGGTCAGCAGCGGGGCAAGCATCCAGATGATCGAAATGTCAGCCCACGCCCCGGTTTGAGAGGCTCCGCCCCTGACGGCCAGTATCGCCCCGGCGATGATAAGGGCAGACACCCCAAACAACGGAACCAGGATCTGCCAGGTGCGCTGGCGCTTGTGGGCCCGCAGGCTCGGAGATTCGATGCGATGCGGCTCTGCCATGGGCTGATTCTAGCACAAAACAGGAGTCGGGGACGGTTCAGCCCGTCCCCGACAGGAGGTGCATCTGCCGGGCGGGTAGGCTACTTCCGGCTCATGGCATCCATGGCGGCGACGGCTGCGATCTGAACGATGGCATCGACCTCGTCTCCGATTTGAATCACGTGGATCGGGGCACCCATGCCGAGCAGGATCGGGCCGATCGCTTTTGCCTTTCCCAAGCGCGCCAGCAGTTTATAGCCAATATTGGCCGATTCAAGCGAGGGGAAGACCAGCACATTGGCATCCTTGACGGCGCTGAACGGATAGCGCTCGTCAACGATCTCGGGCACCACCGCGGTATCGGCCTGCATCTCCCCATCCACTTTGTACTCCGGGAAGTTCTTCCGGACCAGTTCGACGGCCTTGCGCACTTTGTCGCTCAAGGGGTGCGGTGTGGAGCCAAAATTGGAGAAGGACAGGAAGGCGATGCGCGGCTCAATTTCCAGTTTCACGGCGAAGTCCGCAGCCCGACGAGCGATCTCCGCCAGATCCTCAGCGCTCGGTTCGATGTTGACCGTGGCATCGGTAAAGAGGAAGGTGCGGTCCTCGACGATCATGATATACAGACCGGTGACCAGCCTGCCGTCGCTGGCGGAATGATGGACCTGGAGGGCCGGGCGGATGACCTCCGGGTATTCATAGGTCAGGCCGGAAACGAAGGCGTCGGCATCGTGCATCTTGACCATCATCGGACCGAGCACGTTCGGCTCGCGCACGCGCTTGGCAGCCTGGGCCAGGGTGACTCCCTTACGGGAACGCAGTTCATGGTAGGCAAGTGCATACGCTTCGTGCTTGGAATAGTCGTTCGGATCCAGGATATCCTGAAGATCAAAATCGAGAGCAAGCTCCTTGATCCTTTTCCGAATGACCTCTGACCGGCCGATCAGGATCGGCTTGCAAATGCCCTCTTCCAGGAGTTGGGCAGCCGCCCGGATGATCTTGGTCTCCTCGCCCTCGGCAAAAACCACGCGCTGCTTCGGCTTCGCAGATTTGGCCTTGTTGATGAAGAAGTAGCGTACCCGAGCGCCGGTTCCCTGCCGGTAGGCCAGCTGCTCGCGGTACTCATCGATATCGATCTTCTTGCGGGCCACGCCGGTCTCCATGGCCGAGCGGGCCACGGCCGTTGATTCCCACAGCATGACACGCGGGTCCAGCGGTTTGGGGATGATGTACTCCGGGCCGAACTTCATGCTCTCGACCCCATAAGCGCGCAGGACCGAATCCGGGACATCCTGGCGGGTGAGCTCGTACAGGGCCCTGGAGGCGGCGAACTTCATATCGTCATTGATGGCCCTGGCCCGCACATCCAGAGCGCCGCGAAAGATGAACGGGAACCCGAGCACATTGTTGACCTGGTTCGGGTAATCGGACCGGCCGGTCGCCACGATCGCGTCCGAGCGGGCTTCCTTGGCCAGCTCATACTTGATCTCCGGGTCCGGGTTCGCCATGGCACAGATGAAGGGGCGCTCTGCCATGGACCTGACCATTTTGGGGGTCAGGACGTTCGCCACCGAGAGGCCGTAGAACACATCGCAGCCGCGCACGGCCTCCGCCAGGGTGCGGCGGTCGGTATCAACGGCGAACTGCTCCTTGTACTTGTTCATGCCCTCCTTGCGGCCTTTATAAATGACGCCCTTGCTGTCCAGCATCAGGATGTTCTCGCGCCTCACGCCCCAGCGCATGGCCAGCCCGGCGCAGGAGATAGCCGAGGCGCCTGCCCCAGAGATGACCATCCTGATCTCCTCGTGTTTCTTGCCGACGACATCCAGGGCATTGGCAAGCGCCGCGGAAGATATGATGGCCGTGCCGTGCTGATCGTCGTGAAAGACCGGGATATCCAGCATTTCCTTTAGGGTCTCTTCTATATAGAAGCATTCGGGAGCTTTGATATCTTCCAGGTTGATTCCGCCAAAGGTCGGGGCGATCGCTTTCGCCACCAGGATCACTTCCTCGGGATTGTGAGTATCCACTTCGATATCGAACACATCCACATCCGCGAACCTCTTGAACAGGACGCCCTTCCCCTCCATGACCGGCTTGCTGGCGAGTGCACCCCGGTCGCCCAGGCCAAGGATGGCTGTGCCATTGGTGAGGACCGCGACCAGATTCCCCTTCGAAGTATACTCGTAGGCCGCCTCCGGATCCTTTTCGATGTCCAGCACCGGGACCGCCACACCGGGTGTATAAGCCAGGCTCAGATCGCGCTGTGTGTCCATGGGTTTGGTCGGGACGACAGATATTTTGCCCGGTTTGCCTTTAAGGTGGTGGTATTCACGAACTTCATCATCTGTGACTTTAGGCATATGTCCTCCAAAGTGATAAAAAGGGATGAATATTCCATTTAGGAAGGGGGTATTATAAACTCGACCATTATATTAAAAAAGGTTTGGGCGCCTCCAGGTGAGGCGCCCAAACCTCGTTAGCTTGGCCGTTTAAGGCCTCGAATTCAGGCCTTAGTAAGCGGACTTGATGGTATCGATGTCCACCTCGGGACCCACCTCGCATTCGGGAGCCTGAGGGATGAAGCCATCCTGCATCATCTCCTGGGTCAACTTGCGGGAGCGGGAGATGATCTTGGTGGCGTTCTGGAATTCAGCATCATAGGTCGTCAGGAGGCGCGTCAGCCCTTGTTCGATGGCCTTCATGGCCACGGCGGCCGCTTCGCGGGGGAAGACCTCCCAATCATCCATATTGGGCAGGATGTGTTCGGCATCCAGCTTGTCACCGACGTGATCCGCGAGGGCCTTGGCAGCCGCGAAGCACATCTCATCCGTGATGGTGCGAGCCCGCACGTCAAGCGTGCCGCGGAAGATGCCGGGGAAACCCAGCGAATTGTTGACCTGGTTGGGGAAATCGCAGCGCCCGGTGGCCACCACCGCCGCGCCGGCTTCTTTCGCCTCCCACGGCCAGATCTCAGGGACCGGATTGGCGCAGACGAACACGATCGGGTTCTTGGCCATGGCCTTGATCCACTCCCCCTGGATCACGCCGGGGCCCGACTTGGCCAGGGCGATGACCACATCCGCCCCCTTCATGGCTGCAGCAATATCGCCCTGTCGACCTTCCGCATTGGTGACGTTGCAGAGGCGCCATTTGTCCACATATTCGTCTTTCTTGGCTTCCAGATCCTTGCGGTGCTTGCCCAGGATGCCCTTGGTATCCACCATCATGCACTTGGCCGGGTCAGCACCCCCTCCGAAGATCAAGCGCGAAACGGCGACATTGGAAGCCCCGGTGCCGATGAAGGCGATCTTGACCTCACCGATCTTCTTGTTGACGATCTTCAGAGCATTGATCAGGCCCGCCAGGGTCACCGTGGCAGTCCCCTGCTGGTCATCGTGCCAGATCGGGATCTCGGCCTTCTCGCGCAGCGTGTCCAGGATATAGAAGCACTTCGGGTTGGAAATGTCCTCCAGGTTGACACCGCCAAACCCGGGTTGCAGCATGAGAACGGTCTCGATGATCTTATCGGGATCCTTGGAGCCCAGCATGACCGGAATCCCATCCACCCCGCCCAGATATTTGTAGAGCAGGGCTTTGCCTTCCATGACCGGCAGACCGGCCTTCGGCCCGATGTCCCCGAGCCCCAGGACGCGCGTGCCGTCGCTGACCACGATGACCGTATTCCATTTGTTGGTGTAGTCGTAGACGAGGTCGGGATTGGAGGCAATCGCCTTGCAGGGAGCTGCCACACCCGGGGTATACCAGATCCCAAAGTCATTGAAATCACGGATGCAGCACTTCAGCGTGGTCTCAATTTTGCCGCGATAGAAGGGGTGCATCCTCATCGCATCACTGGATGGCTTGGCAGCCAAGGCCAGCAGTTCTTCGACGTTCATTTTTTTATCGGTCATAGCGTACTCCTCTGAATGAAATGGACAGGCGTGGAATGTACCGCACCCGGTTCAACGATCGTTCTTTTTGTCACTTTTAATGGCATTATGGCACAACCCATGGGCAAACAATAGTTCCTTTTGTCACTTTTAAATTGAACGCCTTACCCTATTCGCAGGATTTTTCTATAAAAACCACTCCGGGCCGCACCACACCCGCTAATTTTCATGTATAATAAGGAAAGAAATACAAAGGACAAGCGCTGCTCAGTAGTTTCTTCATTAAACTGTAAGTGTTTCGTTATTCTGAGCAAGCGGTCACGGCGATAAAAAAGAACTCTTGGAAAATCCTGGGGATGCCCCCCACACCGAAACCTGGGCAGTTTTTAGGGATGTCTCATTCTCTGACCCGGAAGAGCTTTAACGAACGATAGGACCGTCTGATCTGAACGAAAGAATGATGACTCCCCCCATCCAACCCCGCCACCGGTAAGCGTCTCGCTGCCGGATCTGCTTATCCCATATCTGTGTTCTGCCCCGGGCGGGGTGCAGGCACAGTTCATCCTCCAAGAGCGATTTCCACAGCCGTGACCGCGGCAGGCGGTCTGCGGCTGTGTGTGTTTAATGACTAGAAGGATCTCGGCGATCGAACCCCAAAAGAAGAGCCCGGGACGGGTAAACGTGTACCTGGACGGGGAGTTCGCCTTCGGTCTGGCCCGCATCCTGGCAGTATGGCTGAATGTCGGACTGGAGTTGGACGAAAAGAAAATCGCCGAGCTGCAGGCCGAGGACCAACACGAAGAGGCCTATCAGAAGGCGCTGCACTTCCTGAGCTATCGGCCGCGCTCTTCGGATGAAGTCCGTCGAAACCTGACGCAACGCGGCCTTTCGGAGGAGCTGGTTGGAGATACCCTCCAGCGCCTGCAGCAGGCCGGCCTGGTGAACGACGCAGAGTTCGCCCGGTCCTGGATTGAGAATCGCGATACCTTCCGCCCGCGCAGCCAGCTGGCGCTGAGGACGGAATTGAGACGCAAAGGTCTCGCGGACGAGGTCATCGAGTCCGCTCTTCGAGACCACGTGAATGAAGAAGTCCTGGCACTCGATGCGGCCCGGAAGTACGCCGCCCGGCTGGCAGGCCTGGCATGGCCTGACTTTCGCCGGAAACTGGGTGCCTTCCTGGCGCGGCGCGGCTTCTCCTACGACACGATTGCTCCTGTCGTCTCTAAAGTCTGGAAGGAATCCTCCCGGACGGCGGACGGCGGTGAGACATTGGATGACAAGGATAGATTATGAACCTCATCGCATTCGGGATTGCTGGACTGACCCTGATCCTAGGCATCGGCATCGGCTATTTCATCAGCCGGACCCAGACCGAGGGTGCGCACCGGAAACTCCAGGAAAAGGCTGACCAGATCCTGCAGGACGCCAAGGAGCAGGCCCGCACGGTGGAAATCCAGGCCCGCGACAGTGCGCTCAAGATCTCTCAGGCTGCAGAAGCCGAGATCAACCGCCTGCGAGCCGAACTGGACCGGGAAGAGGAACGCCTGCAGAAGCGTCGCAACGAGCTGGATGGCCGGGTCGAGCGCCTTGAACAGCGTGAACAGGCGGTCAATAAGCGCCAGAGTGCCGTCGACCGCCGGGCCAATGAAGTCGAAAAAATGCACGAAGAGCACCTGCAAGAACTCCAGCGCGTGGCCCAGATGAACGTCGAGGAAGCGCGCGGCATCCTGCTGGCAGAGGTCGAAAAAGACGCCCGCGGCGACATGGCCCGCATCATCCGCCAGATCGAAACGGAGGCGCGCGAAGAAGGAGAAAAACGCGCCCGCAACCTCATCGCCGACGCCATCCAGCGGGTCGCCTCGGACCGGGTGGCCGAATTCACCACCTCGCTGGTGCCCCTGCCCAACGAGGAGATGAAGGGCCGCATCGTGGGTCGCAACGGCCGGAACATCCGCGCCTTCGAACAGGCCGCTGGCGTGGATGTCATCGTGGACGACACGCCCGAAGCCGTGACCATTTCGTGCTTCGACCCGGTCAGGCGTGAGATCGCCCGCCGCGCCCTCTCGCGCCTGATCCTGGACGGTCGAATTCACCCGGCCCACATCGAGAAGGTCCTGGACGACGAGCAGAAGGCCGTGGAAAAGACCATCGTCGAGGCCGGAGAGCAGGCCGCTTTCGACGCCGGGGTGGCCGGATTGCACCCGGAGGTCCTGCGCATGATGGGCCGGTTGAAGTACCGCACCTCGTACGGACAGAACCAGCTGGCGCATGCGGTCGAGGTGGCCAAGCTGGCCGGCATCCTCGCTGCTGAGCTGGGCGCCAATGTCGACCTCGCCAAGGCCGGCGGCTTCCTGCATGATCTGGGCAAGGCCATGTACCACAACCAGGAAGGCACTCACGCCCTGCTGGGGGCAGAGTTCGCTAAGCGCTACGGTGTGAACCCTGCGGTCGTCAACGCCATAGCTTCCCATCACCATGAGGTCGAGCAGGAAAGCGTGGAAGCGGTGATCACCGAATCGGCCGACGCCATCTCCGGCGCCCGCCCCGGTGCACGCCGTGAGGACCTGGAAGCCTATATCAAACGCATCCGCGCCCTGGAGGATATGGCCACCTCTTTCAAAGGGGTCAACCAGGCCTACGCCATCCAAGCCGGGCGCGAGGTGCGCATCATCGTCAAGCCGGAAGAGATTGACGACCTGGAGGCGACCCGCCTGGCCCGCGATATCGCCAAGAAAATCGAAGAGACCATGCAGTATCCCGGCCAGATTCGGGTGACGGTGATCCGCGAAACGCGGGCGGTCGATTACGCCAAGTAGCCTCTCCGCCATCACTTAATTACGCCGGAGCGAGCCAAGGCTCGCTCCGATGTAATTAAACGACGATCCAGGACAGAGGTCCAGCTCACAGGAGGACGCAGGATGACGGAACCCGCCGGCGAACTGAGCAAGGCACTCGCAGAGAAATCCGGGAAGCAGGAATTCTGGCAAGGAATCCGGGACGAGAGCCCGATCTTATTGGGCGTCATCCCTTTCGGCTTGATCTACGGCGCCCTGGCGGTGCACGCCCACCTCTCCAGCGCGGCCGCCCAGGCCATGTCGGCGGTCATCTTCGCCGGATCGGCTCAAATCATCTTCACCCAGTTGCTCACGGCCGGCACCTCGGGGCTGGTCATGCTGGTGGTCGTTTTTGTGGTCAACTTACGGCACGCGCTCTACAGCGCCTCCGTGGCTCCCTATGTCCGATCCTTGAGCACCGCCTGGAAGTTGCTGCTGGCTTATCTCCTGACGGACGAGGCGTACGCCGTGGTCATCTCCCATTATCGGCGGGAAGGGGTGAGCGCCAGCCGGCACTGGTATTTTCTCGGGGCAGGGCTGACCTTATGGACCGCCTGGCAGATCAGTTCAGGATTGGGGATCTTTATCGGCGCAAGCCTCCCCAATAGCGCGATGCTCAGCTTCGTCCTACCACTGACCTTCATCGCCCTGGTCGTCCCCTCCATCAGGGATCGAGCCGGCCTGGCCGCCGCAGTCATCGCCGGTCTTGTTGGGGTGCTGGCCATCAACTTCCCGTTCAAAACAGGCTTACTGGACGCCGCTCTGATCGGCATCCTGGCCGGCATGGCGATCGAAGGGAGGCATTCGTGAACCTGTGGCTGACGATGATCGCGGCCGGGCTGGCGACCTTCGCCACCCGGCTCTCGTTCATCCTCCTGATTGAGCGGATGAAGCTGCCAGCCTGGTTCCAGCGCAGCCTGCGCTTCGTACCGCTGGCGGTATTATCCGCCATCGTGCTCCCGGAACTGGTCAACCCCAACGGCGCTCTGGATCTCTCCCTGCGAAATCCCCAGCTGATCTCCGGGCTCCTGGCCATCGTGGTTGCCTGGCGGACCAGGAATGTGATCCTGACCATCCTGCTCGGCATGGCGGCCCTTTTTTTCTTCCAGGCCCTGATCGGGCACTTCGCCCCATGAGCGGCGAGCGCCAGCCCATCCATTCGGGAATAGGGGCTTGGCCTCGACCGGGTCCGGCGCATCGGTTCGCCGCCTTGAGGGTTATCGTATAAAACCTGCAGGCTGATAAAGGAGTAAGAGTTGAAAAACATCTTATCGGTTAAGAATGGACATCGCCCCACCGGGATGGCCTGGCAGGGGGATCAAACCGGGATATCATTTTCGAACGAGACGATTCTACGCGCCCTCCTGGATCTTGAAAAACCGGCGTGGGCGGTGGAGGAGCAGGGCAGGATCGGCATCGCCACGGGTGGGACCGCGCAGCAGGGGAACATGGAACCTAAGATCCTAGGGCTGGCTCCTGCCTTGAGAATGGAAAGCCTCGGGGATCCGGGTTTTCGGGAAACGTACGGAACCCGCTATGCTTACTATACTGGCGCCATGGCCAACGGGATCGCTACGGAAGACCTGGTGATCGCACTGGGCAGGGAAGGCTTCATGGGCTGCTTTGGAGCGGGGGGGTTAGGCCCCCAGCGGATCGAGAGCGCGATCGCTAAGATCCAGGCGGCCTTACCGAACGGCCCCTACGCCTTCAACCTGCTTAATAATCCCAATGAGCCACCCCTTGAAGCACAGGTGGTCGAGCTTTACCTCAAACATGCCGTCCGGGTGGTGGAGGCCTCTGCCTATCTGGCCCTGACGGTTCCGCTGGTGCATTATCGCGTGGCAGGGCTCTCCCTGACGGCAGCCGGCGAGGTGGTCATCGGCAACCGACTGATCGCCAAACTTTCAAGGTTGGAGATGGCCGAGAAATTCCTGGAACCGGCCCCGGCGGAGATTCTCCAGCTCCTCGTGGAACGAAAGAAAATCACCGCGGAGCAGGCTGAATGGTCGCAGCGGGTTCCGATGGCGGACGATATCACCGTCGAGGCCGATTCAGGAGGTCACACCGACAACCGGCCCCTGGTATGCATGATCCCGGCGTTCTTGGCGCTGCGGGATCAGATTCAGGAGAAATACGGCTATGCGCAACCAGCCCGCATCGGGGCTGCCGGTGGCATAGGAACTCCCAGCGCGGCCGCCGCTGCCCTCATGCTGGGGGCGGCCTACCTCGTCACCGGCTCAGTGAACCAGGCCTGCGTCGAGTCCGGCGCATCCGGGACCACGCGTGAGCTGTTAGGGAAGATGGACATGACCGACATCGCCATGGCCCCGGCCGCGGACATGTTCGAGATGGGTGTCAAGGTCCAGGTCCTCAAGCGCGGCACCATGTTTTCCATGCGGGCGCAGAAACTGTACGAACTCTACTCTCGCTATGCCGCCTGGGAAGAGGTCCCTCAGGCAGACCGCGAGCGCCTGGAGAAAACGGTCTTCAAGCGCGATTTCGAATCCATCTGGAAGGACACCGAAAAGTTTTTCATGGAACGCGACCCTCGCCAGATCGAACGGGCCAACACCAATCCCAAGGATAAAATGGCCTTGGTCTTCCGCTGGTACCTGGGCCTGTCCTCACGCTGGTCGATTCACGGGGAAAAAGGACGTGAGATCGACTTTCAGGTCTGGACCGGTCCGGCGATGGGCGCCTTTAACGACTGGGTGAAAGGGACTTATCTGGAGGCTCCCCAGAACCGCCGCGTGACGGATGTGGCGAAGCACCTCCTGCGCGGCTGCGCGTACCTCATCCGGCTGCGCTCGCTCGAAATGCAAGGCGTGGTCTTTCCAGCCTGCCTGCAGCGCTACATCCCGTCCCAAGCCATGTCCTAAGCGACGGACAAGTGCCGGTGCGCCCCCGCTGCAGAGGCATGAGCGGGCCGAATCTTCCCGGCGGATGGCAAAAGAAGGGCGCCGGAACTATTTTTTAATCAGCTCGACTGCCTCGAGCTCGGCTGCGTCGGAGGCCATGCCCACAATCGTCATCAGGAAATCGTCCCGGCGCTGCCACCAGCCAGCCCAGTGCCGTCCGGCCGGTTTTGGATCCCCCACCTGCAGCCCCTGCCATGACCCGCTTTCATCCAGCATGGGCGCCAGGCCCTGAACTTTGAAGACTTCCACCTGGCGGGTATCCCAGCGCAGCCCAACCTGGAGGGCCTTTAGCATCGATTCCTTGGCGCTCCAGATTAGCGTGCTGACGGTGTCCCTGGCCTCGGCCGGGAGGGAGTCCACCCGGCTGCGCTCTGCAGAGGTGAAGTAATCTTCCACGAACTCATGCGAACGCGGTTCGATTTTTTCCAGGTCAGCCCCGATGCGGAGCGCGGGGCCGGGTGTCATCGCAACCAGCGCAAGCTGATGGCTGTGACTGATCGACAGACAGTCCGGGGCAGGCTCCCCCTCCGGCAGCCAGAGATGTGGCGATCCATCCGGGGAGTTCCGGACCTCTAGGTCACTCAGCGCAAATTGTCGATAGCCCGGCAGGGAATGTGCCAGGGATTTCGCCGCCCAGCGTCCGAGCAGCCATTCCTCCCGGCGCTTTGGAAAGCGCAGCGATGACAGTTTCTGAAGTTCAGTGGAGCCAAGCCATAAACCGGCTTGCTCCTGGGGCAGCTGGGAATGATCGACCAGGGTCCAATAAATACTCTTCGCCATAGCATGATTGTAGTCGGGGTGCACATCTTTGTGCACCCCGATGATCTTTCCCTCCGGATGCAGTTCACCGGTCAGGAGGTTTCGAACAACCCTCTGAGCGGCATCAACAGTTCTTTCTGCGCGGCATACGGGAGAGGCGTCGTGCGGTAATCCTTCATTTCCAGATAGAGCCTGCCATGCGCATCCACGACCCGGGCATCAAAGGAGAAAGCTCCATCCCTCGTCCGCACCGGTTTCACTTCCGCATAGATAGCGGCGCCGTTAATGCTCTGGCGGTAGAGAGTGAGGCTCTGGATCGAGCGCGGCAGGGCGAGTGTCCCGGTTTTCCCAACCTCCCAGATTCCCGCGGTCTGGAAACACAATTCAACCAGGGTCGGGGTGCTCAAAAGCACTTGATCACCGCCGGTAAAAGCCGGCAGGCTCTTGTTTAATTTACCCAGGACAGTTTCCCCGGAGCGCTGGACACCTTCCAGAACCTGGAACGCCGGCCCATGGAAATACAGCCGGTAGATGTCATCCGCTTTGACGGTATACGACCCGTTCCAGCCCGGTGCCTGTGTCATCACCTCCCGGGGCGCAGAAGCCTGCCTCTCCAGGATGACCTTGCCGGAAAAATGACGCAAATGCTCCACCGTCTTCGTCAACAGGACCCGGGTGGATTCCAGGCTCACATAGGCGACCAGACCGGTCTCTTCGCGCAGGGCGAGGGCGATCCAGTTGATCCGCCGGGGCTGGTTGCGGTAAAACTTGAAGGGCGTCAGGAACTGGATGTCCTCCAGTTTCCTGACCGCCAGCTGGCCCTCCTCGGATGCCAGGATGGAGCCGATATGCCGGGCTGCGATAGAAAAGCCTTCGATGCCCATCACGCCCGGCAGGACCGGCACGCCGTCCATGGCATGGTCGCGCAGGAAGGGCTGCGTGCGTGGATCGAGCTCGGCTTCCAGGACGAGGCCCCGCTGCAGATCATAAGCAGCCAGGTGGCTCAGCATAGTGTGGATGGGTTTGCCTTCCCGCAGGGCGCGATCGGCGCGTTCCAGGTCAACCCCTTCATTCGGACAGGTGGGTTCAAGCAGCTGACCCAAAGAGCCCGCCAGAACTGTTTCGCCGCCCCCCGCCAAAAGTTCAGCCCGCAGCAAAGGCGCGGCCTGCCCTGGGTCAATCCGGTCGATCCCGGCCAGCCTCATCAAGGCCGGGGTGTTGCCGCGGCTGGCCATGCCGATCCCCGCCCACGCGCTCCAATCGATCGACACGGCCTTGATCGCCGGGTATTGACTGCGCATGGCTGAAATGATCTTGCAGAGCAGGTCATTGGCCGCGCTGTAATCGGTCTGGCCCGCATTGCCAAAACGGGCAGCGACAGAGGAAAAGACGACCACCGCGCGTGGCAGTTTCCCCTGAGCTTGCATGGCTTTGAACAGATTGAAAAAGCCCTCGACCTTGACCGCCACCACCTGGCGGAACTCCTCGATCGGTTTGCTCGGCAGTTTGCGGCTGTGTTCGACCCCGGCCGCGTGCAGAAAGACGTCCACACGTCCCTCTGCCTCCAGAACCGTCCGAACAGCTTTCTCGGCCTCTGCAGGGTTCGTGATATCGCAGACCAGATACCGGGCTTTCCCGCCTCTCCGCTCGATCTGCTGGATCGTGGACAGGAGCGTCGCGGATCGTTCGAGACGGAGCAGGGTCTGTTCCACCTGCACGGGGGTCACTTTTCTGCCCGCGGCGGAAGCCCGTGCGATCAGATCGGATTTCAGCCCTTCCCGGTCCGTCTTGACGCGAACAAGGTCCGGATGGGCCGGGTCAGGTAGTGCGGAACGCCCAAGCAGGTAGAAGCTGCCGCCCGTGGAGGCTGCCAGGTCGTCCACGATCGGAGGCAGGATGCCGCTGGAGCCCCCGCTAATCAGGAAGATACTGCCCGCTTCGAGCGCAAAATCCGCCGGGGATGGCAGCGGCCTTTCGATCAGCGCAATCCCGTAGCGCAGGCCATTTTCCCAGCCGATCTCCACCGAACCTGGATCGCGGAGCGTCTCCTCGATCAAATGCGAGGCGATCATATCGGGTGAGGCGTCCAGGCCAAAATCCACGACCTTGATCAAGGATTCGGAACGTTCTCGCGCCAGAGCTTTCGCAAAACCGCTGACCCCGCCACCCAGCGGCGCGCTCGCCCCCTCCGCAGAATATCCATGTAATCCGCCCAGCCGTGTGGCGCAGATCAGGAAGGCCTCTTCCGGCAGGGTGCGCAGAATGGCGTAGAGACCATAGAGGCGTTGGTCCAGACCCGCCTGCAGGTCCTGGAAAGTCATTTCTCTCAATCCGGGTTCAACCTCCAGCGCCGACAGGAAGTACACTCCCGTGGGCCGGCCTCCCCTCACCCAGGTCGCCAGCTGATCGGCGACCCGACCGGACTCAAGGCCGCTATCCATGTGCAGCACCTCGACCTGGCGCGCCTTCAGGGAACGCATGAGCGCTTCGCTGGCCGCGCCGCCCACCACCAGCACCCGGCTGGTCGCATCCAAAGTCACTGCGGTGGGGAGACACAGGTCAAGCCGCGCCCTCAATACCGGAAGCGGTACGCGGCGGATCACTGTCGCGTGGTCCGGCAGGGTTTCGGGCTCGGAGGGGACCTCCGACGCGGAGGTCTCGGGAATGGCAGCGCTGAAGATTTGCTCAGCGGAACGGAGCGATTGGCTGGCGAAGGCGATGACCTTGGCAAGGGTGTTGTAATCGGAGAGGCGCAGGTCGTCGCGGCGCGGGATGTCATACTGAGCCCGGATCGCGGCCAGGAGCTCCGCCTGCTTGACGGTGTCGACGCCCAGGTCGGCCTCCAGGTCGAGGTCCAGATCCAGGACTTCGACGGGATAGCCGGTCTTCTGGCTGACGGCCGAGAGGACATAGGCCTTGATCGCTTCTGCCTTCACCGCAGGGGCGGAAGATGAGAGAGCCTGGGCCTCCACCCCGACAATCGGTTGATTGGGAGCCTGTGCGGAGAGAGGCAGGCTTTCCCGCTGAATGGCCGCCTCCACAAAAGCCAGGATCTTGGCGAGGGTGTTGTACTCGGAGAGGCGCAGGTCCTCGTGGCGCGGGATGTCGTACTGGGCGCACACCGAGGCGAACAGTTCTGCCTGCTTGACCGTATCGATGCCAAGGTCGGCCTCCAGATCGAGGTCCAGGTCCAAAACCTCCACAGGATAACCCGTCTTCTCACTGACCAGGGACAGCAGGAAGGTCCGGATGGTTTCCGGATGGGGAGGGCTGGATGAGGCGGCGGCCTCTGGCCGAGGGGCCTCGTCGCTGGCCGATGTTCCGCTGTCCGCGGGAACCTTACTCAAGGAGCCAGCCAGCTTTGACCCTGCGGGGGATTTGAGCGAATCCTGAACGAACTGGACGACCCTGGCGAGGGTGTTGTAATCCGAGAGGCGCAGATCTTCACGGCGTTGGATCCCGTAGCGCTCACGGATCGAGGCGAACAGCTCGGCCTGCTTAACAGTGTCGATGCCGAGGTCAGCTTCCAGGTCGAGGTCCAGATCAAGGACTTCCGGTGGATAGCCCGTCTTTTCACTCACCAGCTTCAACAGGTGGGTCCGGATCTCATCCGCGCTGACCTCCGGGACCTCTGCTGTGACAACCGGCTGGACCGGCTGATCCTCGGAGAGCACTGCCCTTTCGGCAGGGCCGGCCTTTTGGGGTGCAGACCCCGCCAAACCCAGCCCCTCTTCGATGAAAGTAATCACCTTGGCCAGGGTGTTGTAATCCGTGAGGCGCAGGTCTTCGCGGCGCGGGATTCCGAAGTGCTCACGGATCGAGGCAAAGAGCTCGGCCTGTTTGACGGTGTCGATCCCCAGGTCCGCTTCCAGATCGAGGTCCAGGTCCAGCACCTCTTCCGGGTAGCCGGTCTTGGCGCTTACCGCTGAAAGCAGGAAGGCCCTGATCGCCTGCGGATCCGCCCCAGGTCGTCCCAGGGCCGTTGGTCCATGGCTTCCTGCAGCCTCCAGGGTCAGTCCGGAACCAGCCTCCGGCGGTATGGGGCTGGCCGCCCAGACGGTGGGGCCTTGTCCGTACTGCCAGCGAGAGGCGGCCGGCGCAAGGGTCGGAGCACCCTGGCTGCGGATGCGGAGGGTCCGCTGGACCACTTCGAGGTCTGCTTCTGGATAACCAGATATGCTCGAGAGCCAGCGCTGATAAACGGGTTTTTCGATCCGTTCACCCTGACCCGGAATTTTGCGCAGGAGGGTCATGGCGACCTGGGAGCCGAATCCGGCGCCCAGGCGCAGGGCATATCGGACCGGGTAGTTTCCCCCGTGCGAAAGGTTCAAATCGCCCAGCTCGGGATCCGGTTCAAAACCTGATTCGATGTTGGCAATGGGCGGCACGATCCCATATTCCAGGGCCTTGACCGCCACCACATCTTCGACACCCACTCCCATGGTATGCCCGGTGAAGCCTTTGGTGTTGGCGATGACCACCTGATTGGCGTCTTTTCCAAAGGCGTCCCGCAGGGCATGGATTTCTGCCGAAGCGCTGCCGCCGCGGGCGGGAGTATAGGTTTCGTGTGAGACAAAAACGGTTTCGGGTGCGATCTGGTCGCGGCGAATCCCAAAGCGCTGCTCGGCGGTCTTCAGCAGCTGTTCCATGACCTGGCTGACATGGGTGACATTTAAACGAGTGCCGTGATAGGCGCTGTTGGCTGTGTGGGTGGCCAGCACCTCACACAGGGCGCGCATGCCGCGTTCGCGCACGGCATCTTCCGACTCGACGACCAGCGCAGCTGCAGCCATGCCGAGGATCATGCCGTTGCGGCGGCGATCAAAGGGCAGAGCCGCCAGGCGCAGATCCCCCTCGGTGGTGGCTGCACCGCTCGCCAGGAGCGAGGTGGCAATCCATTGAGACAGGTTGCCGCTGGTCACGTCATCGCCGGCGACCACAATCACCCGGCGGGCGCGCCCGGAACGGATCCAGTCCTCGGCCAGCGCCACCGCATGGGTGGTGGTGGCACAGGCAGCGTTGACATGCGTGTTCGGTCCGCGCGCCCCGATGTACTCGGCGAACTGGGAGTGACCCATCGCAAGCACGCGGAAGATGAAACGCCGATCGAAATGATAATTCAGACGCTCGATGGCGCGTTCTAGCTCCGCGATCCTTTTTTCGAGGCCAGAGCGCAGCTCCGCCTGCCCGGAGGGGACCAGGGAAAGCAGATTCCGAACTTCGTCCCGCTGTTTCTCCAGGATCCGGCTCTCATAAAAACGGGAGGTCTCGTCCGCCATGCGGTCGAGGCCCGGAAAAGCCGAGCCGAAGATCACCCCCGTCTCATCGGCCAGCGCCTCGGGCAGCTTGAAGCGTTCGGGCAATTTTGTCCCCGTGCTGGTCTGTTTATAGGCCATGACGAGCGGGATGCCGGCATCCCGCAGGGCTTCGATGCCGGCTGCGATGGCGAGCTGGGTGGAAATGTCCACCGCTTCGAGCCGGTCCGCAGGCATGCCGAATTCCACGGCAGGGTCAAACTCGCCGCGTTGGCCCGCCAGTTTGATGGTTTGCTCGATCTCCTCGATGGTTTGCATTTCGGCGCCCGCACCACTCTTCACCAGCCGGATGGGGCTTTTTTCCAACATGGCCTGGCGGGTTTCCATGGGCAGCGGATCGATGCGCATCTCTCCATTCAGAATGGAGAGGACATTGCTGTCATCAAAGACATGTTTTCCAAGCCCGGGCAGGCCCAGTCCAGCGCCGCTGATCACCACGGAGCCGGTCAGGGGCAGGCGGCCGTCCATCACTATTTCCGGCACTGGGGCCGATTCTGGAACCGTGCCTTGCAGGGCTGGCCGGACCTGCGTAGTCTCGTCCGATTGGGGCGCGGCACCCTCGGTGGCCCCGGCCGCGTAGAGCCTGCACAGCGCTTCGTGAAAGCTCAATAACCCGCCTTTGCGGGGATGGTTGGTGGAGAAGATCAGGACATCCTGCTTCTCTTTGAGAATATCCACGGCCAGGGAGCTGAGAACACGCTTGGGCCCGACCTCGACAAATATCCGCGCTCCGGCCTCGTACAGGGTGTTGATCCCCTGGACGAATTGGACGGGTGAGGCCACCTGAGCCGCGAGCAGGTCCAGGATTTCCTCCCGGTTGGTTGGATAGGCCTTCCCTGTTACATTGGCCACAATTTGCAGCTTGGGGGGATTGACGCTCATGCGGGCGATCACCTGCCGCAGCGGCTGGCTGGCCGGAGCCACGATCTGGGTGTGGAAGGCATGCGACACTGGGATCTTGGTGGCTTGAAAGCCGGAGGTCAGGAAGGCGGAAATGGCGGCTTCCACGGCCGGGGTCGTTCCGCCGATCACGGATTGCAGTGGGCTGTTGATGTTGGCGATCACCACGTAGCCGTCGACCTTTTTCAGGATCTTTTCAACCTCCGCCAGCGGGGCGGATACGGCCGCCATGCAGCCGTTATCCTCCCGGGCGACCCTGGTCATCTCCTTGCCGCGGGCGCTGACCACTTCCAGGGCTTCCGCCACGGTCAGCACCCCGGCGGCCACCAGAGCGGCGTATTCGCCCAGGCTGTGCCCGATCACAAATTCAGGTCGATATCCGAAGCGGGCCATCAGCCGCATGAGCGCCACATTGGCGGTCAGGATGGCAGGTTGGGTGATGGCGGTGTTGCGCAGTTCCTGTTCGGCAAAGGCGACCGCGGCTTCGTCCCCATCGATAAAAATATAACTTGAGAGGGGCTTGCCCAGAAGCGGCGTCATGACCGCATCCGCTTCCCGGAAGGTGTCCGCCACGACCGGTTCGATCTCTTTCAAATCGCGGAGCATATTGATGTACTGGGAACCCTGGCCGGGGAAAAGGAAGGCCAGCTTCCCGGGCCTGCCGCTGCCGCGATACACACCCCGGACGCTCAAGGCCTGCCAGGCGGTGGCAGAGCCGGACTCCATAGCCTTGAGAGCCGCCTCGGCATGTTTCACCAGCATCTCGGAATTCTCGTAATCAATCACCAGGCGTTCCTCCCGGCTGATCTCTTCAGGGCTGGGGCAATCCGGAGCGCTCAGGCTGCCCTGTTTGGCCTGCTCGATCTTTTCGATCAGGACCTGGCGAAGCCCCGCGACCGAATCGGCACTCACGAAGAGCAGCCCGCGGTAAGGCCTGGGATGTGCAGGGGCCTCAGCCGGGTGCGCGGCAACTGCGGCAGAGGGAACCGGCCGGGCATTGGCGAGGGACCCGGGGACGGGGTAGACCTTGCTCTCCCGGTTGAGCACACCGGGCAGGTACTCCTCGACCACTACATGGAAGTTGGTGCCGCCAAAACCGAACGCGCTGACCCCCGCCCGCCGGATCTCCCCCGGACGCACCTCCCAGGGGCGAACCTGGGTGTTGACATACAAGGGCAGGTGGCTGAAGTCGATCTGTGCATTCGGCCGGGTATAGTTGACGGAAGGCGGCAGGAGGTGGTCGTATAGGGACAGAACGGTCTTGAGCAGCCCGGCTGCTCCCGCCGAGCTCTTCAGATGGCCAAAATTGGATTTTACCGATCCCAGGGCAATGGTGCCGGCTTTCAGCTCCAGCGGGCCAAAAATGGAATCAAGGCTGTTCACTTCGGCCACATCGCCGACCGGGGTGGAGGTCCCGTGTCCTTCGATCAACCGGACGCTGGCGGGGGACAGGCCAGTGCTTTTCCAGGCTCGCTCAATCGCCCGCTGTTGGCCAAGCGGGTTCGGCGCGGTGATGGCCTTGCCTTTGCCGTCACTCGAGGCGCCGATGCCCCGCACCACCGCATAAATCTTATCGCCATCCCGTTCGGCATCCACCAGACGCTTGAGCAGGAAGACAGCCGCCCCCTCCCCCATGACGAATCCGTTGGCACCTTCGGCGTAAGGACGGGAGCCGTCCGGACTGAGCGCACCGATCTTACAGAACTTGACGAAAGCCTCCGGACCCATGTTGCGGTCCACGCCCCCGGTCAGAACCATGTCGAAACGATTGTACATCAGACCTTCAACCGCACTCTGCAACGCGGCCAGGGAGGAGGCACAGGCGGCATCCGTGACGAAGTTCGGTCCGGAGAAGTTGAAGACGTTGGCGACCCTGCCGGCGATGATGTTGGTCAGTTCGCCCGGCATGGTATCTTCCGTCACCTCCGGCGTGGTCGCGCGCAGCCCGGAGGTCAGTCCCTGGGCTAAAGCCCTCTGGACATCCACGGAAAGGCCCTGGAAAGCCGGCAGGGATGAGAGGATATCCAGGTATTCCGGCAGATGGATGCGGATGGTCGAGCGGTAATGGTTCTCGCCCCCCAAGGCGCTGCCAAGGATAACCGCCATCCGTTCCGGGTTGACCGGCCGCTGAGGATACCCATAGTCCCGGAGCGCCTGGAAGCAGGCCGCGATCGCCCACTGCTGCGATTCATCGATCAGGGCCAGGGTGCGAGGCGGGATGGCGATGCCCATGCTTCTGGCATCCAACTTGAAGTCCCTGACCCAGCCTCCGATTTTGCTGTAGGTCTTGTCCGGGGCAGACGGGTTCGGGTCAAAATAAAGGTCCGGCCGCCAGCGCTCGGGCGGCACCTCCGTGATCGAATAGCGCCGGGCCTGGATGTTCTTCCAGAAAGACGGAACATCCGGTGCATCCGGCAGGATGGCCCCCAGGCCGACGATCGCAACTGCAATAGGGTCGTTCATAAATCTTTCTCCAGCTACCTTATTCCTCAAATTGAACGAGCAAGGCGCCCTTCTGCACCTCTTGGCCGGCTTGGACGTTGATCTTGTCCACTTTCCCGTTGCGCGGGGCGCGCAGCTGCATCTGCATCTTCATCGACTCGAGCACCACCAGGGTCTGGCCGTGCTCGACCTGTTGCCCCGCCTGGATGGGGACATCCACCACCAGCCCATGCATCGGCGCGAGCAGTGTGCTGCTGCTTTGCTCGGCCGCGCCGGCTTGTGTCCGCGCTTTGGCATGATCGCTGATGCGCGTCACGATCCGCCGTCCCCCAAACATCAGGACCTGGTAGGTGTCGTGATCCTGGCTGCTCAGGAAGACCTCGACCACACGTTTCCCGTGGCGGAGGAGCTGCAGGCCGTTACGGTTCAACGAGACAACCTTGGCGTTCACCCGCTCGCCGTTAACGGTGACCTGACCCCCGGAAATATCGACCTGATATTCACGGTCCTCAATCGTAACGCTATAGAGCGCCATTGTGCCTCTTATCCATTGTTCGTCATTTGTTCTTTCCAGGCGATCATCTGCCAGTGACTTCCCTGGCGGGCTTCCGGGGCCACCTTCGGATTGCGCTGCTGGTGAGCGAACATCGCCGCGGCCAGAGCCAGGTCCCGCTCCAGCCCGGGCTCGGTACTGGTTGGGATGGGCTGGAAGGTCTCCAGGTAGGTCGTGGTGATGTCGCCGCTCACGAACTGCGGGCTTTCGATGATCTGCAGGATGAAATCGATGTCCGTGCTCAACCCGCCGATCTGGAATTCGTTCAGGGCCCGCCGCAAGCGCTGGATGGCAGCCGGACGGTCCTCGCCCCAGGCGATGACCTTGGCGAGCAGGGAATCGTAATCTGCGCCGACGCTCATCCCCTGATAGAGAGCACTGTCCACCCGTATGCCGGGGCCTCCAGGTTCCTTCAAATAGAGGACCTGCCCGGTCGAGGGGAGAAAACCTTCCTGGGTATCCTCGGCCAGGATGCGGGCTTCGATGGCTGCCCCGCGCGGCAGGATCGTGGGCGGGTAAGCACGCATCGGCTCCCCAAGGGCGATCGAGAGCTGGGTCTTCACCAGGTCCAGCCCGGTCACGAGCTCAGTGACCGGATGCTCCACCTGGATGCGCGGGTTCACCTCGATGAAATAGAACTGATCCTTGCGGTCGAGAAGGAACTCGACCGTGCCCAGGCTGCGGAAACGCAGGGCCCGCCCTAGCTTGAGCGCCGCCTCGTGGATCTGGCGGCGCAGCTCCGGGGACAAACCGCTGGCGGGCGCTTCTTCAATCAGTTTCTGGCGGCGGCGCTGGATCGAACATTCCCGCTCTCCCAGGCACGCGACATTGCCCTCGCCGTCCCCAAGGATCTGGACCTCGATGTGGCGGGCCTGCTGAACCAGCGACTCCAGAAAGACCGTGTCATCGCTGAAAGCGGCCTTGGCCTCGCGCCGCGCCGCTTCGACCATGCCGGGCAACTCTTCGGGAGATCGGGCCAGGCGAATTCCACGCCCTCCGCCTCCGGCAGCTGCCTTCACCAGGACGGGATAGCTGACTTTGCGGGCCATCTCCAGGGGGAACTGCTGCGGCAGCGGCTCGTCCGTACCGGCGATCACCGGAAGCCCCGCCTCCCGGGAAAAGCGCCGGGCGGCCAGCTTGTCGCCCATCATGGCGACCGTTTCCGGACGCGGACCAATAAAGGTCAGGCCCTGCGCCTCCACGGCCTGGGCAAAGTCCGGGTTCTCAGCCAGGAAGCCGTAGCCCGGATGGATGGCGGTTGCCCCGCTCAGGCGCGCCGCTTCAAGGATCTTCTCGATGTTGAGATATTGTCCCTTTTCCCCGATCAGAATGGCCTCATCGGCATAGCGCAGGTGGAGGGCGGATTCATCGACGTCGGTGAATACTGCCACGGAAGGCAGCCCCATCTCCCGGCAGGCCCTCAGGATGCGGACCGCAATTTCACCACGGTTGGCTACCAGAACTCTCATTTTCGTCAACCTAGCACGCTCAGAGTGGGATGTTCCCATGCTTTCGGGAAGGGGTCGGCTGGCGCTTTTCGCGCAGGGGTTCCAGGGCAGAAATCAAATACCGACGGGTTTCTGCCGGATCGATGATGTCATCCAGGTAGCCGCGCGCCGCGGCGACCAGGGGATTGGCCAGTTCGGCGCGATACTGCTGGATGAGCTTCTCGCGCTGCGCGGCGGGGTTTTTAGCGGCATCGATCTCCCTGGAAAAGACGACATTGACCGCTCCCTCTGGACCCATGACGGCGATCTCGGCGTTGGCCCAGGCGAAATTGACGTCCCCACCCAGGTGCTTGGAACCCATGACGATATAGGCACCGCCGTACGCCTTGCGTAGGATCAGGGTCACCTTCGGCGTGGTCGCCTCAGAATAGGCATAAGCCAGCTTGGCTCCGTGGCGGATCACGCCGCCATGTTCCTGATCGGTGCCGGGCAGGAAGCCGGGTGTGTCCACCAGGGTCACCAGCGGGATGTGGAATGCATCGCAGAAGCGGATGAAGCGCGCTCCCTTGTCGGAGGCATTGATATCCAGCACACCGGCCAGGTGGAGCGGCTGGTTGGCGACGACCCCGATTGGATATCCGTCCAGATGCGCAAAGCCGATCACCAGGTTGCAGGCATACTCGTTCTGCACTTCCAAGAATTCGTGGTCGTCCACCAGCGCCTCAATCACCTGGCGCACATCGTAGGGCTGCTGCGGATCGGAGGGGACAATCTGGGCCAATTGGGGGGTGGCGCGCTGGGGCTGGTCATCGGTCGCCAGGCGCACGGGCAGGGATAAATTGTTGGAGGGCAGGTAGGAAAGCAGCCAGCGCACGTTCGCCAGAAGGGTCACCTCGTCCGGTGCGGTAAAATGCGCCACACCGCTCTGGGCCCGATGCACTGCGGCTCCACCCAGCTCATCAAAGCTGACCTCCTGATGAGTGACCGCCTTCACCACTTCAGGCCCGGTGATGAACATGTGCGCGGTGTTCTCAACCATAAAAATGAAATCGGTGATGGCCGGGGAATAGACGGCCCCCCCGGCGCACGGCCCCAGGATCACCGAGATCTGCGGGATGACCCCGGAAGCCTGGACATTGCGGTGAAAGATCTGCCCATACCCGGCTAGGGCATCCACACCTTCCTGAATGCGGGCTCCCCCGGAATCGTTCAGTCCGATCACGGGGGAGCCGTTCTGGGTCGCCATTTCCAGCAGATTGGCGATCTTCTTTCCATGGGCCTCACCCACCGAACCGCCCATGATGGTGAAATCCTGGGCAAAGATGTAGACCACCCGGCCGTCGATTTTTCCCCAGCCAGTCACAACGCCATCCGTGTAAGGATGAGATTTTTCCATGGCCTGGCCCGTGGCCCGGTGGGTGACGAACATGCCCAATTCGTGGAAGGTTTCCGGGTCAAGCAGCTGCTCGATCCGCTCGCGCGCAGCCTGTTTCCCCTTAGAATGCTGGGTGTCAAGGCGTTCCTCGCCACCGCCCAGGGCGGCCTTTTTGCGAATCTGATCTAAGCGATTTGGTTCCTTCTGCATCATGTTCGATTGGCCTTGGCAGGCTCCTTGTTCAAATCATGTGAGGGGAGAGCGACCGCTCACCGGCAGGCAAAAAAGTGGAACATCAAGCTCTCTGCTGGAACTGAGCCCGCCGTCCACTTTCGAGGACCGTTTCACCGATTAATCCGGTCTCCGGTCCTCGGTCAGAGTATCATGACAAAAAGGACAGTATACCTATAAATAGAGGTGGTACATAGGAAGTCGAACACTCTTTGAGGCAGGCGGTTACGGGCGCCCAAGAGGGTCCAGGGGAATGGTTGACGAAATTTTCTATCGTTCAGATGCGCCCACGGCGCGGATGAAGCCTGTCGTCCTCATTGGACCAGTTTCCATGCGGCCGGCAGGGCGAGCGCGGCCGCAGCCAGTTTAAGCAGGTCGCCCGGCAGGAAGGGGAACAGCCCGGTCACGAGGACCTTTTGCACCCCAACAAACAAGCTCAACCAGGGCAGACCAAACATATAAATGATGACCTCTCCGACCAGGAAAACCAGCAGCGCGCTGCGAAAACGCCGGTCCCGTCCGGTCTCGGCCAACCAGCCGACGAAATAGGCCGCGAAGACGAACCCAAACAAGTATCCGCCGGTCGGACCCAGAAAGGCCAAATATCCGCCTGCACCACCGGCATAGACCGGCAGGCCGAGGACACCCAGGATGACATAGAGGGAAAGACTGGCCACCCCTTTCCTGGTCCCCAGGCTTGCCCCGACCAGCAATACCGCGAAGGTCTGCCCGGTGATTGGGACCGGGGAGAATGGCAAGGGGATCTTGACCTGGGCCATCGCAGCCACGAGCAGGGTGCCAACGACGACCAGCACAAGATCGCGGGCGCGCCGGTCCAGCCGCGGCCAGTAGCGAGTAATCAGGGTAGGTGCTAAAGTCAGATCCATGCGGGATCAAGCCTCCAATAACAATAAATCAGCTCTCCCCCTTAAAACCCTGTTGCCCTCCGTCGCGTTACGGCCTAATTATTAGAAAGTGAGGGGTATTTTGTACTTGGTGTCACAAATAGATGCCCGGGATTTTCAGAATTCCGCCAGGAAGGGATTGGATCTTTTTTCTTCCCCCACGGTAGTCTCCGGACCATGGCCGGGCAGGATGCGGGTGGCATCCGGAAGGGAAAGCACCTGGTCGCGGATGCTCGCCAGCAGCGCGGCGGGATCCCCGCCGAGCAGATCGGTGCGGCCGACGGACCCGCGGAAGATTAGATCCCCGCTGAAGAGGAGCCCCGCTTCAGCGCATGAATAGATGACACTGCCAGGCGTATGCCCCGGAGCCGGCCGGACTTCGAAGCTCCAGACCCCCAAACGCAGGCTGCGTACGACGGCCAGGTCCAAGCTGGGCTGAGGTCCGGGATCGATTGGAAAACCGAAGAGAACACCGCCGCCTCCGCTCTCCCACAGATCCCGGTCTGCGGGGTGCAGGGCGACCGCCGGCGGCTGCTCCAGGGCAGCGGCGAGTTCAGCCGCACCGCCCAGGTGGTCAAAGTGGGCGTGCGTGTACCAGAACTGGCCGATGCGCCAGCCGCGCCTCTGCGCCTCCGCCAGGATGATCCTGCCATCCCAGCCCGGATCGATCACCGCCGCCTCTTTCAGCTCGGCGTCGGCGATCAGGTAGACATTGGTGGCGACCGGCCCGAGGACGAAGGGTACGATTTCCAACATGGCTAATCGAGGGGACGCACGGTCAGGACAGGTGGGCCCGCGGCTTCCCGGGGCGCGAAGAGGCCGCTTACCAACAGGGCCACCACGCCCAAGGCCAGGCTGACCGGGTAGACCAGCGCCGGGCCGCGGGTATAGACGACCCCTGCCAGCAGCGGGGCAAGGACGGCCCCCAGAGAGTTGAAGGTCTCAGCGATCCCGTAGGCCAGCCCCATCTGGGCTGGATGGACCAGGGCCCGGACCTGTGCCGAGATCAGGGGGCGGGAGGCGCGGTAACCGCCGAGCAGGAAATACCCCAGGGCATACCAGGGCACCCCGCTACCCCTCCACAAGAGCAGGGAGAACAACGCCACCGACACCTGGGCCAGCAGGAAGCCGGTCCGGGCAACAAACTGTCCCAGCACAATGTTCAACATGGCATTGCCCAGGCTACCTGCCGCGCCGAGCAAGCCGATCGTGCTGAGCGATAGATGGCGCTGGTCCTGCAAGAAATTCGGCGTCAGAGGCTGAGGCACGTACATGACGAACATGGCCAGGAAAGCAATCCCAACAAAGCGAGTGAAGCGCGCGTCCATGATCAATTTCGCGGGTGAATGGTCCGGATCATGAGCCTCGGTCGGCTGGGAATGGATCAGGAGCAGGATCACCGTGGAGACCAATAACACAGACGCCGCAATGGGATAGACTTCGCGCAATCCGAGACGGTCGCCAATCCACCCACCGGCGACAGGGCCGATCACCCCTCCCAAGTTATAGGCCGCAGAGGCGAAGGTCATCGCCCGTGCCGGGGTGAGCCGGCCGCGGGCCGCGGTCACATAGCTGTTCAGCGGCGAGGCGACAAAATTGGTCATCCCATAGAGCAGCATCCCGGTCACGAAGACCGGTAGGGTGCGGGCCAGGGCCATCACGAAGGCAGCCAGCATGCCGGCAACCCAGGAGGCAATAAGGAGCGGTTTTCGCCCAAATCGATCCGCCAAAAGACCGGCCGGGACGTGAGCGATCATCATGGCAGCCCCGTAAATACTGAACACCGAAGCGATAATGAGCGTGCTGGCGCCCAGCTGCTGCAAATAGATCGGCTGGAAGTAAATGAACATCCCTTCACCCACCCCCCAGGTAAAGAGCGAAATAAAGAGCAGGATCAGGCTGACACTCATGCAGGCAGGGACACCCGGCGGATGAATTCAGCAGCCGCGGCAAAGACCGTCATGCGCTGCGGCTCCTCGGTGATGACGTGACCGCTGCCCTCCACCCACATCGTCTGTTTATCCAGGCTGCCAAGCTGCGCGTGGATCTTCGGCATGCTGTCCCGGATGAAAGGGTCATCGTCGCGCGAATTGATGAGCAGCACGGGAGCCCTGACCTGCGGCAGGCCTGCCCGCATCACACCCAGCAGCTGGTTCAACTCGCCGATCGAGCGCAGAGGATTTTGGGGGTAGGAGACATGCTGCTTCCAGGCATCGCCGAACCAACCCTCTCCGGGTTTGTCATCTCCCTTCGGCATATAGGGGGTGAGCCAGGAAAGCAGCCCGAGCATCCGCAGGCGCGGGTCCGCCGGCAGGTCGTACGGTGTGGACATGGCGATCACCCCCTGGACCGGGGCGGTCGCTGCAAAGGTCAGGGAGAGGACGCCGCCCATGGACAGCCCGGCCAGGAAGATCCGCTCGGTGCAGGAGCCGAGCAGATGGTAGCCGTCCTCGACCGAGAGCAGCCAATCCTGCCACCTCGTACGGATCATATCCTCCGGCCGGGTGGCGTGTCCGGCCAAGCGGATCCCCAGCACGGTATAGCCCTGCTGGTTCAAATACTCCCCCATCCAGCGCATTTCTTTCGGCGTGCCGGTGAAGCCATGGATCAGCAGGACCCCGGTCCGATTGCCCGGGAACCAGTACGGTTCCGCGGTGGGAATGATCTGGGACATGGAATAATTATAGGCTATTTCCGGAGCCAGGCTGGGTTCAGCCTGGCAATCCGCGTGTAAATGGGACAGGTGGCATCATGGGCACCAGGCAGATAGCCGGTGCTGATCAGAAATTCGCCCACGATCTCCCGCCCGGTGAAGACAAAGGTCTGTTTGAACAGCCGGGCCCATTCCTCCAGAGGGCGCGGGTGGTGGGCATCCAGCCAGGCTTCAAAAGATCCAGCCTCTGCGCACAAAGACTGGATCCGCCGGGCATTCTCGATGACGGCCTCGATCTTGCGCCGGTTGCGGATGACGCCAGGGTCGGCAAGGAGCCTGGCCATGTCCTGAGCGCCGCAGGCCGCAACCACTTCCAGATCGAAGCCATCAAAGGCGCTTCGCAAAAGCTCTCTGCGCTTCAGGATCAGGGTCCAGGACAGCCCAGCCTGGTTGATCTCCAGGGCCAGGCGTTCGAACAGGTCGTTGTCGGCGTGGAGCGGGAAGCCGTATTGCTCGTCGTGATATCGGCGGTTGAGTTCATCCTCGGGATGGTTTTTAATGTAATCGCAGTAACTCATGGCGTGCTGGTCCCTCGAATTTCATCCTACCCGCCCGATGCGCGGGAGGGTTCAGGCGCTGGACACCTGGCGAGGCTGGGATTCATCCGATGACGACCAGGCCCCGTTCCATATCGCTCAGACAGTCCGCCCCGTGTTCGGTAACAATCAAGTTGTCCTCGATCCTTACGCCGTTGCGCCCGGGCAGGTAGATGCCCGGCTCGACCGTGAAGGCCATCCCCGGCTGCATCAGTTCCAGGTTGTCGCCGCGCATGTAAGGATCTTCATGGGCTTCCAAGCCGATGCCATGGCCGGTGCGGTGGGTGAAATAGGGGCCATAGCCGGCGCTTTCGATCACCGACCTGGCCGCCTGGTCCACGGCTGCACAGGGCTGGCCTGGCCTCGCCGCAGCCCGTCCGGCGGCGTTGGCCTCCCGCACAACCTGATGGATCTTTTTGAAATCCGCGTCCACTCCTCCAATCGCGAAGGTGCGCGTCAGGTCGGAGATGTAATCGTCCACCGTCGCGCCCCAGTCCACCACCAGCAGGTCACCCTTCTGAAGAGGGCGCTGACTGGGAGAGGCGTGCGGGTTGGCGCTGTTGGGCCCACCGGACACAATCGGCGCGAAGGGCAGTTCCGGCTGCGATCCGTTGCGCAGCAGCTGGACGGTCAGCTCGGCAGCGATCTCCAGCTCGGTCATGCCGATCTTGATCAGCGGGAGGGTCGCCCGGAGCGCCTTCTGGGCGGTCTTGACGGCCTTGCGCATGGTGGCGATCTCGCCTGACGCCTTTCGTACCCGCAGCTGACTGACCACCCCGGAGGCGTCCGGGTAGTCCGCGTCGGGAGCGGCGGATTTGACCAGGCGGTATTCCAGGAGGCGCAGGGTGCGCGGTTCCACACCGATCCGCTTACCGTCCAGTCCCAACGAGCCCACCGCCTGGCGGAATACGGCCTCCCATCCGGCCGGGTCCTCCCCGTATGAAAACGCCTTCATCTCGTACGGCAGATTTGCCAGCTTGGGCAGCTCCAGTTCAGGCAGGACCATGACCGGTACTGACTGGACTGCCAGGAGCAGGACCACCGGGCGCTCCATCAGGTGAAAATGCAGGCCGGTCAGATAAGTCAACGAAGGACCGGGATTCAGGGCCAGAGCGTCCAGGCCGGCTTTGCGGAGCGCATCCTGCAGTCTTTCGAGGCGGGCAGCCATCATCTATTCCTCCAATTTATGAAATCGCTTGACAAAGGCTTGGTCCAGGAACCAGTCCACCAAGCCGGGAAAGAAATAATCGAATGTCAGGATCGGCAGATACCAGCCAGGGATGACGAGCGAGCGGTGGGGATGCTTTGCCAGGCCGACGATCCGGCGGGCGACGTACCCGGATTTCAGGTCAAGGCGGTGAAACGGCCCCAGGCTTTGACTGGCCGAATTCGAGCCAGTGTGCTGGGCAAATTCAGTGGCCGCTGAAGCCGGGTAGATCCCGCAGACCTGAACGCCGAACGGACCGACCTCCCTGCGCAGTGCATCGGTAAAGCCGCGCACGCCGTACTTCGTTGAGGCGTAAATGGTGTAGAGCGGTGCGGATATTCGTCCTGCCACCGAAGCCATATTGATGATAATACCGGAGCGGCGGGCCAGCATGGATGGCAGCACCGCGCGCGTCATCTGGATCAAACCTCTGAGATTGACATCGATCTGGGCGTCGATGTCGCGCTGCGGATCAAGGCATTCCAGCCAGTTCAGCCGGCCGAAACCGGAGTTGTTGACCAGGATATCGATCCGGCCGAAGCGATCCAGGACGGTCAGCACCCCCTCCTCGATCTGGGTTTGCTCGGTGATATCCAGGGCGAGGGCAAACGCTCCCCCACCCACCGCCTGAATTTGCTCCGCCAGGGCTTCCAGCCGGTCCATCCGGCGGGCGGCCAGCACTACCTGGCAGCCTTCCTGGGCAAAGAGCACGGCGGCGTCCGCGCCGAAGCCCGAGGAGGCCCCGGTGATCAGCACGACTTTCCCATTCAGAGATCTCGGCATTCCACTACCTCAAGAACCGCACACCGGCAATGGGCGCAATGCGCGGCCATCCGGCTGCGAGTTTCGCGTTCCGGTGTTGATCAAACCGGCCTGGTAAAACCCTTACCTTCAGGTTTGAGGATATAAAACCCAAAAAACTGAACAACTATCCGGTTCGCTGGAAATGCCTGTCTACTGGTAAAACTTATACGGCTGATTTAACGTAGGGTGGGAACTACCCCAACGTACACGCCTGTGGAGAGCGAGCAAGACCTGTTTTCAGGCAATGCCCGTTGAAGGAGGAAATCCCCACTTGTAAGATGAGGGATTTCACTCTTCCGGTGGTTCGCCAGACTCATCCGTGTGGGCTGAGTGTCGTGGCCGAGGCGGATCGACGGTCGCCTCCGCCGCGAGGGCGATTTCCAGCACCTGATCCATATGCAGGACAGGGACGATCTTCAGGTCGGTGCGAACGCGCTTGGGCACATCCACCAGGTCCTTCTCATTCTTCTCCGGGATGATGACGACCTTCAATCCGGCGCGGTGGGCGGCCAGCACCTTTTCGCGCAGTCCGCCGATGGGCAGGACGCGCCCACGCAAGGTGATCTCCCCCGTCATGCCGACCTCCTTATGGACTGGATGGCCGGTCAGGGCCGAGAGCAGGGCGGTCGCCAGGGTGATACCTGCTGAGGGGCCATCCTTGGGGATTGCGCCCTCTGGCAAGTGGACATGGATGTCCATGCGCTCGAAGACCTCGGGGTTGATGCCAAAGCGATCGGCGCGCGATTTAACATAGGTCAAGGCAGCCTGGCCGGACTCCTGCATGACATCCCCGATCTGGCCGGTCATTTGCAGGTTGCCTTTGCCGTCCAGCACTGCCACTTCGACCGCCATGATTTCGCCGCCGGTTTCGGTCCAGGCCAGGCTGGTCGCCACGCCGACCTCATCCTGGAGTTCGGCCTCGGTCTGGAAGAACTGCTGCGGTCCGAGGAACTTCTCGATCAGATTCGGTGTGATCGCCGTCGGATAATGCTTGCCCTCGGCTTTCCAGCGTGCCACCTTGCGGCAGATGCGCCCGATCTCCCGCTCCAGGTTGCGCACGCCCGCCTCGTAGGTATATTCGCGAACGATCCGCTGCAGCGCCTGCGGCGCAAAGTGTAATCCGAGGTTTTCGATGCCGTTCTCCTCAACCTGGCGCGGGATCAAGAAGCGGTTGGCGATAATCAACTTCTCTTCCTCGATGTAACCGGGAAACTCGATCACCTCCAGACGGTCCAGCAACGCCGGCGGGATGGTCGCCAGCGTGTTGGCGGTGGTGATGAACATCACCTTGGAAAGGTCAAAATCCAGTTCCAGGTAATGGTCTGAAAAGGCATGGTTCTGTTCCGGGTCGAGCACCTCGAGCAACGCCGAGGACGGGTCACCGCGGAAATCGGTGCCCAGTTTGTCGATCTCGTCCAGCATGAACAGGGGATTGGCCGTCCCGGCCCGTTTCATGGTCTGAATGATGCGGCCTGGCAGGGCGCCGATGTACGTCCGCCGGTGGCCGCGGATTTCCGCCTCATCCCGGATCCCGCCCAGGGAGACGCGCACGAACTTGCGCCCCAGCGCCTCCGCGATGGACTTCCCCAGCGAGGTCTTGCCAGTGCCTGGCGGCCCGACAAAGCAAAGGATGGGCTGGCGTTCCTTACGGGGCTTGAGCGAACGCACCGCAATGTACTCCAGGATGCGTTCTTTGGCCTTCTTCAGTCCATAATGCTCGCGCTCGAGGATCCTGCCGGCGTGCTTGACGTCCAGGTTGTCTTCCGTACCCGCCGTCCAGGGCAGGTCCAGGATCCAGTCGATGTAAGTCCGGATGATGCCCACCTCGGGAGCCATGGGTGGCATCTGGGTCAGGCGCTCGATCTCCTTCATCACGGTTGCTTTGGCCTGCTCGGGCAGCTTGGCAGCTTCGATCTTCTTATGCAGATCGCTGACATCGCGGGTCCAGATATCGCCTTCCCCCAGTTCGGTCTGGATCTGCTTCATCTGCTCGCGCAGGTAGAACTCGCGCTGGCTCTTGTCGACCTCGTTCTGGACGCGGCTGTGAATCTCGTCCTCGAGTTCGAGGACGTCCACCTCCTGGGCCAGGATCTTATTGATGCGCTTCAGCCGTTCACGCGGGCTGGCGATCAGCAGCAGCTGCTGGCGCTCGGTCAGGTTGATGGAGACCGCGGTCGCGATCATATCCGCCAGCCAGCCCGGCTCCGAGATGTTCAGGGCAAAGAGATGCGCTTCCTCAGGGATGGAGCGATCAAGCTGGATGCAGCGGTCAAAAAGATCCAATGCAGAGCGCATTAACGCCTGGGTCTGGCGGTCCGCGGTCTGGGGTTCGAAGATCACCCGGGCGCGCACCCGCATGACCGGTGTCAGGCGGGTGAACTCGATGATCTCCACCCGCCGGCGTCCCTGCACCAGCGCCGAGCTCGAGCCGTCCGGCATGCTGAGCAGGCGGCCCACGGCCAGCTCCACGCCCAGCGGGAGGAAATCCTGCGGCCCCGGCTCTTCGACCTCCGGATCCCGCTGGGTGAGGCCGATGACGGTCTGGTTGTGATCGTGAGCCTGCTGGATCGCCAGCAGCGAGGCCTCGCGGACCACGAACACCGGCGACACCATGTGCGGGAAGATGACGATGTCCCGCAAAGGCAGCACCAACGCTTCGATGGTGCCATCCTCCTCCGGGGTCGCATTCGGCACGCGATAAAGCTCCTCGGTGCGCTGGGTCAACGCCACGTTGAAAGCATCTTCTTCCTGAAAAGACCAGTCATGTTGGGTCATACTTCGCATCCTGCTGGAAACAGGTGGTATCTCACTTCGGGTTCAGCTTCTGCCAGGCGGTGCGCACTTCCGCCGTAACGAACATGCTGCCGGCCGACAGAACGATCTCGCCGTGCGCCGCCAGCTCAAGCGCCCGAACCAGGGCTGCCTCCACGGGAACCACCACTTCGCAGGTCAGTCCGACTTGACCAGCGATCGTGGCCAGCTGGTCCGGTGTGAGCGCACGTGGGTGGACCGCTTGGGTGACGATCAGGTGATCCAGCCGCGGTTTGAGGGCATTGAGCATACCCGCGATGTCCTTATCCTCTGAGGAACCAAAGACCAAGATCACCGGATGTCCGGGAAAGTAATCGTCGAGCGTCTGGCGCAGATGGTCGGCCGAGTCGACATTGTGGGCTGAGTCTAACACAACCGGCGGTTCGCGACGCACGATTTCAAAACGACAGGGCCAAAAAACCTTCGCGAAGCCTGTGCGGATGGCTTCATCCGATATGTCCAATCCGCTGTTCCGGAGGGCCGTGCAAGCGGTCGCTGCATTCACCATCTGGTGGGCACCCAAGAGTGGGATGGTTAATTCCAATGGGGGCAATCCCTTGGAGTCGATGGTGAGCACCTGTCCGTCCAGCGAATGCTCTCCACCGATGAACAGCACGTCGCGGCCGACCAGGGTCATGGCCGCCCCGCGCTCCCGTGCGACCCTTTCCAGGACAGCCAAGGCCTCGTCCTTCTGCGGAGAGGAGACGACCGGCCGGCCTTCTTTGATGATCCCCGCCTTCTCGACGGCAATGGCGCTCAAGGTGTTGCCCAACACCGCCATGTGGTCATAGGATAGCGAGGTGATCACCGCCACCTGCGGGCTGACCACGTTGGTCGCGTCCAGGCGCCCCCCCAGGCCCACCTCGATCACGGCGGCATCCACTTTCTGGCGGGCAAAATACAGAAAACCCAGGGCAGTCGTGATCTCGAAAGTGGTCAGATACGGGATGCGCGCCACGGCCGGTTTGAGCTCTTCGACCAGCTCGGCTAGGGCCGCATGCGGGATGGGCATGCCATTCACCTGGATGCGTTCCACATAATCCTGCAGGTGAGGAGAGGTGTACAGGCCGGTGCGGTATCCGGCCGCCTGCAGCGCCGAGGCGGCCAGGGCCGAGGTGGACCCCTTGCCTTTTGTCCCGGCGATGTGAATGACCGCATATTTTCGCTCCGGGGTGCCCAGGGCAGCGGTCAGGGCGCGCATCCGCTCAAGGTTGAAATTGGCCTTGGCAAGTTCGGAGGATTTTTTCAGGCTATAATCAACAAAGGAATAGAGGTAGTCGAGCGCTTGATTGTAGGCCGCTTCGGTGCTCATAATGGAAGCATTGTAATCGGCCCAAGACCCAAAAGCAAGGGGAGGTGCTGCGGGCTGACCTGGATCTGATCTGCGCGGCGTGGATTAATCCTGAAGGAAGAGCATGGCTCTCGGTATTCTGACCCTTCACCTTCGTTTGCCCGGCTGCGCATCCCTGAAGGAGAAGCGCAGCAGGCTCAAGCCGCTGCTAGCCCGATTGCACCGCGAGTTCAACATCTCGGTGGCTGAGATGGACCGGCAGGACCAGTGGCGAGAGGCCGTGGTCGAGTGTGCCGCGGTCGGGAATGACGCAGCCCACCTGCAACGCTCCCTGCAGACGATTTCGGGATGGGTTGAGAAGAACTGGCCGGATATCACCGTCGTGGATGATCAATTTGAACTCATTTAGGAGATCCTATGGATTTGAAACTTAAAGACAAGCGTGCCCTGGTCACCGGCGCCAGCCGCGGTCTGGGCTATGCCGTTGCCCGCGGCCTGGCCCGGGAAGGCTGCCGCGTGGCCATGAACAGCCGCGAGGAGGTCAAGATCCAGGCCGCTGCCAGGAAGATTGCCAAGGAGTGCGGCGTACCGGTCTATGGTCTGCCCGGGGATGTGTCCGACCCGGATTTGCCGGAACAATTGGTCGGAGAGGCGGCCCATTCCCTGGGCGGGCTGGATATTCTGGTCACCAACGCCGGTGGCCCACCTCCAGGGGCATTTGAATCCTTCGACGAGGCTGCCTGGCAGAAGGCCATCGATCAATCCCTGATGAGCCACGTCCGCTTGATCCGGGCAGCACTACCTCATTTGAAGCGCTCCAAAGCCGCCAGTGTTCTGACGGTCACCTCCTATTCGGTCAAGCAGCCCATTCCCAGCCTGGTGCTTTCCAACAGCGTACGGGCTGCCACCGTCGGCCTCACCAAGACGTTGGCCCTCGAGCTCGGTAGGGAGGGTATCCGGTTCAATTCGATCCTGCCCGCCTGGACCGAGACCGAGCGCGTCCACGAGCTGATGAAGTTCCGAGCCCATCAAAACAAAACGACGATTGAGGCGGAGGTTGCCCGGCAGGCCAAGGACAGCGCACTCGGGCGCATGGGCACACCGGAGGAATTCGCCAACGCAGCCGTATTCCTGGTCTCCCCGGCCGCCTCCTACATCACCGGGGTCATGCTGACCGTCGACGGCGGGATGTACAAGGGCACGCTCTGACGATCATTGGATCACTTTCCAGGGCATGACGGTCCGCCGGCCTCCGCGCAAGGCACGCCAGCCAACCGGGCATCTCATCCAAGGAAGGGGCTATGTCATCTCAGTTCTTTACGGCCATCAAAAAAGGCGATCAGGTGAAGGTCGAGGAAATGCTGGCTTCCGATCCCACGCTGACCCGCAGCCGCGACAAGGATGGCCTTTCGCCGATCATGGTGGCTGTCAATCACGGACAGGTTGCCATCGCGGATCTGCTCGTCAACCACACCGTGACCATCACCATCTTCGAAGCCGCTGCGACCGGCAAGCTCCAGCAAATCATGTTGATGCTGGCCAAGGATCCAGGTCTTGCCAACGTCTTTGACGATAACGGCTATCAGCCTCTCCACCTGGCCGCGAAATTCGGCCACCTGGATGTTGTGAACTTCCTGCTGAACGCCGGGGCCTGGGTCAATTCTGCATCCGTGAACAAATTACGGGCCACCCCGCTGCTTTCCGCAGTGGCAGGCGGATATGTCGACGTTGCCTACCGGCTGCTGGATGCAGGCGCCGATCCCAACGCGCGCCAGTCCGGCGACAACAGCCCGCTGCACATCAGCGCCCAAAACGGACAGGTTGAGATGGTCCGGCTGCTGCTCGATTATGGCGCAAACCTGGAGGTCAAGAACATGGATCGAAAGACCCCGCTTGACCTGGCTAGCGAGAAAGGCTTCACCGAGATGGCAATGCTGCTGAAATCGGGGGTTACCAAACGTTTTCGGAAGCCAAGGGACTTGGTTTAGGGTTCGTCCCCTTTTTTGCAGGGACAGGCCGGCTGCACGCCGGAGAGCCTACCCCGGCCGGTTTCATAAATTGGACAACATTTATCAGGTATAATCGCCTCTATGCTAACCCCCGAACAAATCGACGCCCGTCTCGAACGCCTCCTCCTCAAGGTCCAAAAACCAGGTCGCTATGTCGGCGGCGAACTGAACATCGTAGTCAAGGACTGGAGCCAGTACACCACGAAGGTTGCCCTTCTGTTTCCGGATATCTACGATATCGGGGTATCGAACGTCGGGCTGAAGATCCTTTACGACCAGATCAACCAGCGGGAGGACGCCCTGGCCGAAAGGGCCTATGCTCCCTGGCTGGACATGGAAGCGATCATGCGCTCCAGCGGTATCCCCCTGTATTCTCTGGAGAGCCACCATCCCCTGGCGGAATTTGACATCCTCGCCTTCACCCTGCCCTACGAGACACTCTACACCAACATGCTGAACATGCTCGACCTGACCGGCATCCCGGTGCGCGCTCGCGAGCGCGGTGCCACCGATCCCCTTATCATCGCGGGGGGGCACGCCTGCTTCAACCCCGAGCCGATGCACGCATTCGTGGACGCCTTCGCCATCGGCGAGGGTGAAGAAATTATCCACGACATCCTCAACTGCTATCAAAGCTGGAAAAAGGGCGGTGGCTCCCGCCCGGAGCTGCTGCGCTCGCTCGCGGGCATCTCCGGCCTTTACGTCCCCAGCCTTTATGAAGCCCGCTACCTGGAGGACGGCACGGTTGCCTCGGTCAATGCGCTGGTCCCGGAAGCGCCCCGGATCATTCTCAAGCGCATGGTGGCGAAGCTCCCACCGCCCCCGACCCGCTTCATCGTTCCGAACATCGAAACGGTACATAACCGTGTTAGTGTGGAGGTGATGCGCGGCTGTACGCGCGGCTGCCGGTTCTGCCAGGCAGGCATGATCACCCGCCCGGTTCGTGAGAGGAGCGTGGCGGAAGTGGTGGCCGCAGCCGAGGAGGCAGTAAGGAACACCGGGTTCGAGGAGCTGGCTCTCCTTTCGCTCTCCTCATCTGACTACTCGGATATCCTGGAGCTGGTCACGACCATCGGGGAAAATTTTGGCGGCCGGCACCTTTCCATCTCGCTGCCCTCGCTGAGGATCGAGTCGGTGTCGGTCGAGCTGATGGACAAATTGCGCGACCGGCGCTCCTTCGGTTTCACACTTGCCCCGGAGGCCGCCACCGAGCGCATGCGCCGTATCATCAACAAGTTCATCCCGGACGACCAGCTCCTGGAAACGACGCGCGAGATTTATCGCCGCGGCTGGCCGACCATCAAGCTGTATTTTATGATCGGACACCCCAGTGAAACGCTGGAGGATGTGCAGGCCATCGCGGACCTCTGCAAGCGCGTCCTGGCCGAGGGGCGCAAAGTCCTAGGCGGGAAAGCCAAACTGCACGCCGGGGTCAGCACCTTCATCCCAAAACCGCACACGCCCTTCCAGTGGGTCGCAGTGGATACGCCGGAGCAGATCCGGGCCAAGCAGTCCCTGCTGATGCACGAGCTGCGGGATGGATCGATCAAACTGTCCTGGACGCAACCGGAAGATACCCTGCTCGAAGCCTGGCTGTCGCGCGGCGACCGAAGATTGGCGGAAGTGGTTTACACTGCCTGGAAGAATGGCTCCAAATTCGACGCCTGGCAGGACCAACGGCGCTACGAGATCTGGCTGAACGCCTTTGCCGAAAACGGGCTCGACCCTGCGTTCTACACCCACCGCCCCCGCCGCATGGACGAGATCTTCCCCTGGGACCACATCTCAGACGCCGTGCACAAAAAATTCCTCTTCAATGATTTCCGCCAATCGCTCGAAGGCCAGATCCGGATCGATTGCCGCGAGCAGTGCTTTGCCTGCGGGATCCTGCCAATCTTCGCCAATGACCGCCGTGCCAACCCGGGGACGTACTGGAAGTGCCCGGAGGTCAAATCCCCGGTTACCAGGAAGCGGGAGGCAGTTCCGGCTGCATAACATCAGACCCGGTTCGGTTCGCCATGCGCTTGCGCATCACCTTCTCCAAATCCGGCGCCCTGCGTTATACCGGCCACCTGGATCTTCACAAGATCTGGGAGCGGACAGTCCGGCGCGCCGACCTGCCGCTTGTGTACAGCCAGGGCTTCCACCCACAGCCGAAGATGCAGCTGGCCTCCGCCCTGCCGCTGGGTTTTCTCGGACGTGCGGAAGTCATGGACATCTGGTTGGATGTGCAACCGGGAAACCCGCCTCTTCAATATAAGAATCTCCTCCAGCAGGCAGCGCCTCCGGGATTGACGATCCTGGAGGTCGAAGAGGTGGACACGCGCCTCCCTGCCCTGCAAACCCAGGTCGACTCGGCAGACTACGAGGTGGTCCTTCTCGATCCAGTTGACAGGCAGGCCTTGAGTCAGAGTCTCTCCGCCCTGCTGAATACTGCCTGTCTGGAGCGCCAACGGCGCGGAAAAACCTACGACCTGCGCCCGTTGATCGAATCGCTCAGCCTGCTGCCCGAGGATGCATCCGGCGCCCAGCGGATCGCCATGCGCCTCTCCGCCCGCGAGGGCGCCACCGGCCGCCCCGAGGAGGTCCTGGGAGCCCTTGGCATCCCCTTCGAGAGCACGCGGATCGAACGAACTCGCCTGATCCTCAAATCCGAATTAAAATAAGCACATCCATTTCTCGAGGGCAGCATGGGTCTGCTGGTTTCGTTCCTGATCTCCTTCGGCACAGCGGTCGTTTTTGCCTCCTTTCTTTACTGGCTCGACCGGTATGAAAAGGAGCCCCTGCTCCTGCTAGGAGGCGTTTTTTTATGGGGTGCGGTCGTCGCGGCGGGCAGCGCCTTCCTGATCAATTCCATCCTAGGCGAGGGGATCTTTCTCGTTTCCAAATCGGCGCTCGCCACCAATCTGGCAACCGGCTCGATCATCGCCCCCCTGGTAGAAGAGACCCTCAAAGGCCTGGCCGTTCTGGGAGTTTTTCTGATCTTCCGCAATGAGTTCGATTCGGTCCTGGATGGGATCATCTATGCCGGAGTGGTTGCATTGGGTTTCGCCGCGACCGAAAACACCTATTACATTTACACCTACGGTTACCTAGAAACCGGCTGGAGCGGCCTAGTTACCCTGACCTTCATCCGTGTCTTCCTGGTCGGCTGGCAGCATCCGTTCTACACCGCCTTCACCGGCATCGGGCTGGCAGTCGCCCGGTTGAACCGCAACTGGTTCGTCAAGATCACCGCGATCTTTGGGGGGCTGGGTCTGGCCATGTTCACCCACGCTTTTCACAATACCGTGGAATCCTTGCTGCGCGGAACGACCGGCATGGTGGTAGGCGTTGCCATTGATTGGAGCGGTTGGCTGGTCATGTTCGGCGTCATCCTGTGGGCCACGTGGAGGGAAGAGCGCGCCCTCAAGAAATTCCTGGCCGAGGAGGTCCAGAGCGGGGTGATCACCCCGGCCCACTACCGGACCGCTTCCTCGGCCTGGAAGCAGTCCTTCGCCCGGACCGCGGCTTTTTTCACCGGCCGCTATCAAAAAACCGCTCGTTTCTACCAGGTGTGCGGGGAATACGCCCACAAACGTCAGCAGTATGCTTTGCTCGGCGAGGAGGGCGGAACTGCAGCGACCATCCAGAGCCTGCGCACGGAACTGGCCCGCCTATCTCCGGATGTCCAGGTATAGATCACCCGTCCGCCATGTCCCTCAAAATCCCGCCAGATCAATTGTGGTAAAATTTCTGCGCCCGCCCCTGTAGCTCAGTGGATAGAGCGTCGGCCTCCGGAGCCGAAAGCGGCAGTTCGAATCTGCCCAGGGGCGCACGAATTTTAAGAAGCATCGGCAGATGATTTTCAAAGAACGACGAACGCTCCACGATCGTGGGGCGTTCGTTTGCTAAGTGTCTCAATTTTAGGGAAGCCTTTGAGGGATTCGCAGGTCACTTGCTTGGAGTGTCCGGACAAGACTTGCAGCCTCTGCTTCGACAACGTAGAGACCGTCCTCGCCCGCTGCTATGTATGCATAGCGCCCAAATAAGGCCATCATATCAACTTGACCCAGCAAGTGGGTACTCCTTAGGATTTGGGGCCGCGTTGGGTCTTTGATGTCTACAACATTGAACCATAACTTTTGAGGAAACCCCAGATCTTGGTGAGGCTGATTTCCAACGATAAATGCCCTTCCGGCTGACGTTACGAGATCGGTTGCCAATTCGGGAGTCCAGATATAACCCAGAGAGCTTGGATCATCCCTGTTCGAGATGTCCACGATGGCCACGGAAGCCACCTCTGTGTAATAATCCTTATCCTCGCCTCTGACCATTCGGCCCGTTGCAATGTAAGCAGTGGAACCCGATACCCAGGCGCAGAAAGCAGGCAACCCGTATACCCTTGCCGACTTTGATATGTGGCTGGGATCTTGAATGGCGTAGAACTTTAAGTCATCAGCCGAATTAACATCCCTGACAGTTACATAGGCAATATCTCCATTCATTCGGACCCTGCCAGCAGATATCTCTGGAAGTTGAGTCTCACCTAGTCGTTGGATATTACTGGGATCAGAAACATCCAGCTCCATAAGCAGGCTTTTATTGTTCTCGACATCTGCGATTACAATCCAGAGTTCCGATCCCCTGATTTGCATGTCGTTCAGTCGGTCTGGGAGGATCACCTTGGTTAGCTCGACGGGCCGGGTGGGATCTGAAATATCAAAAATAAACAATTGTGAGATCGTAAGAACGTATGCCTTTGTACCCTGAACCTTCACGCTTCTGATTTCCACCGGCGCATAAGCAGGATATGAGTCAATCTGCTCGGTGCCAAGTGAGATGTTCGAGAGCGGTCGAGGCTGGCTTGGATCGGTCAGATCAAGAAGCGTTAGGTTACCACCGGCATCGCCCACGGCCAAAAGCCCGCCAGTGACCGTAACGTAGGTAATATCCTCGCCAAAGATCTCATTCGGTGAGGGTGGGAGTAGCTCCTCCATCGTAGGGGTTAAAGCGATTGCCTCGATCGTCATCTGGCGATCACGGTCAATGGCAGTCGCCGTAAGCAATTCCGGATCAAGAGATTCCTGGGCACCAGGCCTAAAAGTACTGGAAATAGGAGACCTCGTCAGAATCGGAGTGGGCGTCTTCGTGCTTGTAACAATTTCTGAGGTGCAGTCGATGCACGGGGTGACCGTCGCGAGTGCGGGAAGCCGCGTATTCAAAACGCATGCGGATAGGACCAGACTGGCCGCAAAACATAGAAATAACCTGTTCTTCATAGGCCTCTCCGATCCACTAGAAAAACATTCTCGCTGGACTGCCTATACAATATAAAGGTCACTAAAACTTGCCGTATTAAATATATACCGAATTATCGGTGATATCAATATCAGTTCTCTTGACCCCATCCCCAGTTACATTTTTGCCTCGGCTGATACATATGCCTGTTGAAGGGTTATTTATGTTAGACGACAAGTGCATTTCGTCGTATTTCTACTGATATCGGTGGAGATTTCTACCGACGAATACGTGCCCCTCCAAGGGTGCTCGGATATTATGAGATCGAAGATGCATAATTCCCAGATAACAAGCACGCCCCTCTATGGGGGCGTTTGCATCTGACGAGCCTAAATTTTAGACAAGCCTCTGTGGGGAAAAGAAAAGTCGCTACCAGGTGCTTTGTATAAAACAAATGGACGATATTCGTTGTCCCACAAAGTATTCGCACACGGTTTAGGATTGAAAGGCTTGTACTAACGATCCATAGTATCAGTACATGATGTAGAAAGATCAATCCCAAACGATGCCCTTGAATTTGTGCCCCCTGTGGAAGTATCCCTCCAGGGGCCCACGAATTTTAATAAGCACAGGCAGATGATTTCCACAGAATGACGAACGCACCTCGATCGGGGCGTTCGTTTTTTTTATGCGGATCAATTCTAGATATGTCTCGGGAGGATTTTTACCCTGATATTTAGGTTAATTCCTCTCACCCGTGATGAATTTACCACTTTCGCACAGATGCCCCTAAGGTAGAAGAACCAGCCGCGTTCGTCTTTTAATACTTGACGACTAGTGAGTATATTCTGGAATAGCACCCAAGCGCGGACCCCAATTCATCTCAGATGGATTGTCCTATACACTCTCTTGAGTAAATTTACTCGGTGTCCGATACGATATACAATATCCGATCAGTCTAATTCTCTTAACGAATTTTGCGTGTCAGGCCGTGCGTGTATAATAGCCGTTAAGTTGCGGAAATCTTATTGATTCAATCATTGGACACCATCCAATCTATTCCAAGGAGCGAATCCGTGAAGAATCAGGGGGTCGAGATCGACTCACATGTAGCGGAACGACTCACAGAAGAAACCGTTATCTGGCTGACGACCGTAAGCTCCGATGGCACTCCTCAACCTAACCCCGTCTGGTTCTACTGGACCGGGAACACGTTCATCATCTATTCTTCTCCCTCAAGCGCAAAACTGAAGAATATTTACCAGAATCCAAAAGTTTCCCTGAACTTTGAAGGCGCTGAAACCCTCGGGGGGGATGTTATTGTGTTTACAGGGGAAGCTCATCCAAAGCAATCCTGCCTGGCAGCCGATCCCCGATATATCAGAAAGTACTCAGCCGCCGCGGCAAAACGGGGGCGAACGCCTGAGGATCTCATCGCAGAATACAGCGTCGAAATCCAAGTCGTCCCCACAAAGGTTCGGATTTATTGAACCACATTTCTCACTATTAATAAGCTCACTCCCAAACGGCGTCTACGAATTTGTGCCCCATGGGGAAGTACCCCTCCAGGGGCGCACAAATATAAAGGGGTCAAAGATGGATGATTTACACATAACGACAAACGCCCCAGAGAGGGCGTTCGCTTACTGTTGACATAAACTTTATGTTTGCCATGTTGGGGATTCGACTCCCTTTTTACTTAATCCCATTCAACCGTGACAGACTTGCAAACCACTGTACAGTAGTGCCCCCGTTGAAGAACACTGCAAAGGATTAGATCCTAATTAAAGCTTGTTAATTACGTCTGATGTGAATTGACGGTTTTATACACCGATTTCGAAAGACAGGACCTTAATACCAAACTGGATACGGAGCAGGTGCCTGAGAGCATGACTGGTTAGCTTGGCAATTACTCGAGTGGCC
>Ga0187877_1000629_pt1 | contig 42837 bp, 37 predicted proteins | sample June2016WEW_17_1_3_FD_132430 | JGI IMG/M metagenome (GOLD analysis project Ga0187877, IMG submission 132430) | Peatland microbial communities from SPRUCE experiment site at the Marcell Experimental Forest, Minnesota, USA - June2016WEW_17_100 | ecosystem: Environmental > Terrestrial > Soil >...
CCAGGTTGTGCAACCCGGTGAGGAGCATTGAGAGATGTGGAACATATTGAAAATAAACCATTTGACGGATTCACAGGCCAGCGAGGCTCCCCTTGTAGCGCACCCCTTGGGAGGTGTCAAGCCCCTTTTTCGGAATTTTTTTCGATGTGGGCAGTTTCGGTCAAACATTCGTGTTTTTGAAGAGTTGCTTCTGCCCTCAAGACTGCTCCGACGTCGGGAGGGTCGTGGGTCCAGTGTTTCTCTCGCCGTCGCGAGGGCATCCCGCCTGGCGAACATCTTCCATGGGGGCGCAGGAACGATCCCCCATTTACCTTGACACCCCGTTTTTCACTGACGTACAGTGGGTGCCGTTCCACTGTGAGAATCCGTGAATCGTCGCGAGACCGAAGCATATCCGATTTCCTGCCGTTCGACACGGGGGCCTCGAATCATGCGCTGGCGGCTGCTGGGTGGACTGATCCTCACATTGACCTTGGGACTCACGGCCCGGCTTGAGGCGCAGGCGCCCATCCGGATCGGCGAGATCAACTCCTATACCGGGATCGCGGCGGGGTTCACACTGCCGTACCGCCAAGCGGTGGAGATGGCGGTGGACGAGGTCAACGCCGGCGGAGGGCTTCTCGGCCGGCGAGTGGAGGTGCTGTTCCGGGACGACAAGGGCAATCCGGCGGAGGCAGTCAAGCACGCCCAGGAGCTCGTCTTCGGCGAGCACGTGGCGCTGCTGGCTGGGACGTATCTGAGCAATGTTGGGCTGGCGGTCTCCGACTTTGCCAAACAGCACAAGGTCCCGTTCCTCGCTGCGGAGCCCTTGACCGAGGCGCTCACCTGGTCCCAGGGGCACCGGTACGTCTTCCGCGTTCGCCCCAATACCTACGAGCAGGGGCGCATGCTGGCGGAGAAGGCGGCCAAGCTCCCCTACAAGCGATGGGCGGTGATCGGTCCAAACTACGAGTACGGTCGGCGGGCCTGGGAGACGTTCTGGGCGCACCTCAAGGAGCTGAAACCGGACCTGCAGTTGGTCGGCGAGCACTGGCCTACGCTGGGCGAGATCGAGCCCGGCGGGTACGTCACCGCCCTCCTGGGCCAGCACCCCGATGCCGTCTACGTCTCCCTGTTCGGCAGCGACTGGATCGCCTTCGCCCGCGAGGGAGACAAGCGGGGCCTGTTCCAATCGGCCTTCTCCGTTGGCATCCTCCTGGGCGAGCCGGAGTACATCGAGCCGTTGAAGCTGGAGGCGCCCGAGGGCATGCTTGTCACGGGCTATCCCTGGTACGACATCCAGGGCCCCGCCCACAAGGCGTTCGTGGCCAAGTTCGAGAAGTGGGCGGGCAGGACGCCGGTGGAGGGAAGCCTGGTGGGATACGTCACGTTCCTGTCCATCTTCCAGGCCATCCGGAAGGCGGGCAGCACCGAGACGGAGAAGCTCGTCACTGCGCTGGAGGGCCTGCGGGTCGAGACCCCCATCGGCCCCATCACCTACCGGCCGTTCGACCACCAGTCCACCATGGGCGCCTGGGTGGGCACGACCAAGCTCGACAGGAAGCGCGGGGTGGGCGCCATGGTGAACTGGGAGTACGTCCCAGGCGACCGGGTCCTCCCTTCCGAGGCCGAGGTGCGGAAGATGCGGGAGGCATCCCGCTGAGTTCCTGCGCGCGGACGAACCACCCATCTCTCAATCCCAACCCTGACCCCATTCAATGGCCCTGTTACTCATCCAACTCCTGACGGGTCTGGCCAACGCGATGTTCCTGTTCCTCGTCGCGTCGGGGCTGTCCCTCATCTTCGGGGTGACCCGGGTGATCAACTTCGCCCATGGGTCATTCTACATGCTGGCGGCCTATCTGGCGTCCACCCTGGTGGCGATCCTCCCCCTGGGGGCCGCGGGCTTCTATGTCGGCGTGTTCCTGGCCTCCCTCGGCGTGGCGCTGCTGGGGGGCGTCATCGAAGTCTGCCTCTTGCGGCGGATCTACCGGGCGCCGCCCCTGTACCAGTTGCTCCTCACCTTTGCGGTGGTTCTCGTGGTCGGGGATGCCGTCAAGTTTTTCTGGGGGACGGAGAACAAGACGGGGCCCAATCCGCCCGGCCTCTCCGGCTCCGTGCCCATCCTGGGTCAGCTCTTCCCGACGTACGATCTGGCCATCCTGCTCCTGGGACCGTTCGTGGCCCTGGGATTGTGGTGGGTGCTTCATCGCACGCGGTGGGGCATCTTGATCCGCGCCGCCACTTCCGACCGGGAGATGGCCGGGGCCCTGGGGGTGAACCAGGCCCGGCTCTTCACCGGCGTATTCGTCCTGGGGGCGTGGCTGGCGGGCCTGGCCGGTGCCCTCCAGGTGCCGCGGGTGGCCCTGACCGTGGCCATGGACAGTAGCGTCCTCGTCGACGCCTTCGTGGTGGTGGTCATCGGCGGCATGGGGAGTCCCTTCGGGGCGCTGCTGGGGGCGGTGCTGATCGGCGTGCTCCAGGCCTTCGGCATTCTGTTCCTTCCCCGCGAGTTCCACCTCGCCCTCATCTTCATCCTGATGGCGGGAGTCCTGATCGTGCGGCCCTGGGGTCTCCTGGGGCGACCCGAGGCAGAGGGTGCGGCCCCGGCCGCGAGCATCGGGTTGGAGACGAGCCGCAGGCCGCCGCTGCCGCGGTGGCTCCAGGTGGGGCTCATCCTCGTACCGGTCTGGTTGCCCCTCATCCTGCCCACGTTCTACGTGTGGGTCCTGGCGGAGATCTTGGCCTTCACGCTGTTCGCCGGGAGCCTCCAGCTCCTGGTCGGCAGCGGCGGGATGCTGTCCTTCGGCCATGCCGCGTACTTCGGCCTGGGGGCGTACGGTGCGGCCCTCCTTATGAAGCAGGGGGGACTCCCCATGCCGGCGGCCTTTCTCCTGGGTCCCCTCGTGGCCGGCGCGGCGGCGCTCCTCTTCGGCATCTTCTGCGTCAGGCTGTCGGGCGTCTACTTCGCCATGCTGACGCTGGCGTTCGCGCAGATCGCCTTTGCCATCGTCCACCAGTGGTACGAGTTCACCGGTGGAGACAACGGCATCCTCGGCGTGTGGCCGACGGCAGCTCTGGCGAGCCCGCTGCGGTATTACTACGTGGCCCTGGTCGCGGGCGCGGGAGGGTTTGCCCTCCTCAGGCGCGTGACGCGATCCCCCTTCGGCTACACCCTGCGGGCGGCCCGGGATCACCCGCAGCGCTGCCGGGCCATCGGCGTCGACGTCCGGGGCCATCGGCTGCTGGCCTTTCTTGTGGCCGGCGTCTTCGCCGGTTTGGGTGGATCCGTCTTCGTCTTCTTGAAAGGGAGCGCGTTCCCGGACTACCTCTCCATCCCGATCTCCATCGAGTCGCTCGTCATGATCCTCCTGGGCGGCATTCACGCCCTGGCCGGAGCGCCGGCAGGCGCGGCGGTCTACAAGCTCCTGGACACGGTCATCACCCAGTACACGGCCTATTGGCAAGCGCTTCTGGGGGCCGTCCTGGCCTTCCTGGTGCTGGCGTTCCCCCACGGTCTCGTCGGGTTCGTGCAGGCGCAATGGGGGCGGAGGAGGGCAGATCGTGGCTGAGACGCCGCTCCTTTCGGCCCGCGACGTGTGGAAGGCCTTCGGCGGTGTCCAGGCGGTGGCGGGGGTGAGTCTAGAGCTTCCCCGGGGCGAGGTGCGCGCGCTGATTGGCCCGAACGGCGCCGGCAAGACCACGCTCCTGAACCTGCTGACGGGCCAACTCTCCTGCGACGACGGGGTCGTGCTCTTCAAGGGGGAGCGGATCAGCGGCCTTCCGCCGGAACGAATCTGGCGCAGGGGGATCAGCCGGACCTTTCAGATCACCGCCACCTTCAGCAGCCTAACGACCCTGGAGAACCTGCAGGTGGCGATCCTGTCGCACCAGGGCCGCAGCCGCGACCTTGTCTCCAGGGCCGTGCAGCTGGCGCGAGAGCCGGCCATGGATTTCCTGAGGGTGGTGGGGCTGGACGACCAGGCGGACAAGGTGTGCGCCACCCTCGCCTTCGGAGATCTGAAACGGCTGGAGCTGGCCATCGCCCTGGCCAACGGACCGGAGCTCCTGGTCCTGGACGAGCCCACGGCGGGGATGGCCCCGCAGGAGCGACTGGATCTCATGGCCCTGGCGGTGGACCTCGTGCGGGAGCGGGGGGTCACCCTCTTGTTCACCGAGCACGACATGGACGTGGTCTTCAGCGTGGCCCATCGGATCACGGTCATGCACCAGGGCCGGATAGTCGCGGAGGGCACGCCTCAAGCGGTGCGGGACAACCCCCGGGTGCAGGCTGTGTATCTGGGAATCTTTGCCGATTCGGGAAGCGCGGATCCTGACGGGAAGCCATGCTCGAAGTAAGCGACCTGGAAGTCTATTACGGCTTGAGCCACATCCTGTTTGGCGTAACCCTCCGGGCCGCGGCGGGTGAGGCGGTGGCGCTGCTCGGGAGAAACGGCGCAGGAAAGTCCACCACCCTCAAGGCCATCATGGGGCTGGTCCCCCCGTCGGCGGGCCGGGTCCTCTTTCGGGGCGAGGACCTGGTGGGAAAGCCGCCGCACCTCATCTGCCGGAAGGGGATCGGCTTTGTTCCCGAGGACCGTCGTATCTTCCCCGACCTCACGGTGCGGGAGAATTTGGAGGTGGGACGACGTCCGGAAGGAAACGGCGATCCCATGGGGAGCGTGGAACGGGTTTTCGGACTGTTTCCGGCCCTCCGGGATCTGGCGGAGCGAGCCGGGGACAGCCTGAGCGGCGGGGAGCAGCAGATGCTCGCCATCGCCCGGACCCTCGTGGGGGACCCGGCGCTCCTCCTCCTGGATGAGCCGTCGGAGGGCCTGGCCCCGCGCGTGCTGCAGGACCTGGCCGGTCACGTCCAGCGGCTGAAGCGGGAGGGCATGACCATCCTGCTGTCGGAGCAGAACCTTCACTTCGCCACCCGGGTCAGCGACCGGGCGTACATCCTCGAGAAGGGGCGCATCCAGTACGAGGGAGCCATCGAGGAGCTCTGCGCCGACGCCGAGGTGCGTCGAAGGTATCTGATGGTGTGAGGTTGAGCCGGTCTTTTCGCATTCCGCAATGAAACGGAGGGGGTCTCCCTCACCAGAAAAACCCTTGTCCCCGATCCAGCGCCTGTGGCATCCTGTGCCCTAGGCAAGGGCGCCTGCTCGTCGTTGGCGTGTGGTATCAGGGGAAGCGATGGGAGGTCGTGATGATCGAGGATCCGAGGACGGCCCTGGCGATGCACCGGTGGATGGTTCTGAGCCGGGCGCTCGACGAGGTGTGCTGCCGGGAATCGGCCCACTGGTTTCCCGCCGAGGGGGAGGAGGCCGTGCCGGTGGGATCCTTCTTCGGCCTCAGGCCCGACGACGTCTGCGCGCCGGCCTACCGGGGGGCGCCTATCGTGTACGTCATGCGCGGGGCCGGGCTAGAGTATGTCCTGGCGGGGGCGCTGGGGAAGCGGACCGGGTTCGCGCGAGGGCGCCACTTCAACTTCACGGCGCCCATCGAGCTCAGGGTCCTCCCGTACATCGCCGGCGATTTGGGGCCCATCATCTCGCAGGCCACCGGAACGGCCTTCGCGCAGAAATACCGAAAGAGCGATGCCGTGACCGTGGTCTCCTTCGGCGACGGGACAAGCAACCGGGGGGACTTCCACGAGGCGATCAACCTGGGAGCAGTCTGGCGACTCCCCGTGGTGTATGTCATTCAGAATAACCATTATGCGATCTCCCTCCGTCTTGACAAGGCGACAGCGGCCAAGGCCCTCGTGGACCGGGCTCTCGGGTACGGGATCCCCGGCGTGGCAGTCGATGGGAACGACGTCCTAACCGTCCATGCCGCCGTCCAGGAGGCGGTAGGGCGAGCCCGGGCGGGCCAGGGCCCGACGCTGATCGAGGCGACCACGTTTCGCATGCGGGGCCACAGCGCGGCGGACACCGCAGCCTACCGGTCTTCCGCCGAGGTGGAGGAGTGGAAGGGTCGGGATCCGATCCGCCGGCTTGAGGAGAGACTATCAGCGGCCGGCGTGCTTTCGGCCGAGAAGGCGCAAGCCGCCTGGGCCGCCGGCCGGGAAGAGGTCGAGGCCGCCACAGCGGCGGCCAAACGGCATCCGGACATTCTGCCGACCGATCTGGGGATAGAAGACGTGTTCGCAACGCCCGTACAGGAGGCCTGAGGAGATGCCTGGCAAGCGGCTCACGTTCGCAGAGGCCATCGTCGAGGGCATCCGCGAGGAGATGCGCCGGGATCCCAACGTGTTCCTGATCGGCCAGGACATCGGGCCCTTCGGCGGATCGCTGCGCTCGACACTGGGGCTGTGGGAGGAATTCGGGCCGGCGAGAGTCTTCGACACGCCGGTCTCCGAGTCGGGCGTGACCGGGGTCTGCATCGGCGCGGCGCTGGAGGGCCTCCGCCCCATCCTCGACATCTCGTTCGGAGAGTTCCTGGCGGCGGCGATGCCCCAGATCGCCCTGCACGCCCCTGCGGCCCATTGGCTCACCCTGGGCAAGGCGCGGGTTCCCCTCACCATCCGGACCAAGGTGGGGGACGGGCCGTACACGCACCATCCCCAGTCTTACGAAGTCTGGTTCACCCATATCCCCGGCCTGAAGGTCGTGATGCCCTCCACGCCGGCCGACGCCAAGGGCCTCTTGAAGACGGCCATTCGGGACGACGATCCGGTTCTCGTTTTCGAACACATGTACCTGTACCACGGCGTGCGGGACGAGGTGCCGGAGGGCGAACACCTGGTCCCCATCGGTCGGGCAGACGTGAAGCGGCCCGGTCGGGACGTCACAGTTGCCGCCACCGCCTGGATGGTCCATCGCGCTCTTCAGGCGGCCCGCCAGCTCCAAGCCGAAGGGATCGAGTTGGAGGTGCTGGACCTTCGGACGCTGGCGCCGCTGGATGTCCCGGCTATCCTGGCCTCGGTGAAGAAGACCGGTCGCCTGGTGGTAGCGCACGAGGCGTGGAAAATCGGAGGGCTGGGCGCCGAGGTGGCTGCTACCGTGGCAGAACAAGCCTTCGCGTCTCTCAAGGCGCCGATCGTCCGGCTGGGGGCACCCCATGCCCTGATCCCGACACACCCGACCATCCGCCGGGCGTTTCTGCCGAATGCCCACGATATTTCCAACGCCGTGCATGCCGTGATGAAGTACGCCGCCTGACAGGTGAGCAATGGCCCGGGAAATTCGCGGGTGTCTTCGTGAATTACCCGGGCTGAGGGGGTCGCGAGGCATGACCGAGGCCGTCCGGAAAGATCGGGGCATCCCCGTTCGAGAGATCATCCCGCTCAAAGGGATGCGCAAGATGGCGGCCGACCATCTGGCCAACAGCCACGCCCAGGTGGCCGCCGTCACCAGCCTCGGCGAGGTGGACGTCACGGAGTTCGTCACCCTGCGCGAGCGACTGGCAGCCGAGCCGTCCCGCACGAGCGGCGTGCGACTGACATACACGCCCCTCCTCGTCAAGGCCCTGGCCCAGGCCTTGACGCAGCACCCATCGCTGAACGCGGCCCTGGCGGAGGACGCGCCGGAGATTCGCGTCTATGCCGAGGTGAACATCGGTGTGGCGGTGGCGCTCCCCGAGGGAAACCTGATCGTGCCGGTCGTCCACCAGGCCGATCGGAAGGGCCTGGCGGAGGTGGCCGCGCGCGTCGCGGATGTAACCGAGCGGGCGCGGAGCGGGGCGCTCACGCCGGAGGACGTCCGGCGGGGAACCTTCACGCTGTCCAACGTGGGGATGGTCCGGGGCGTGGGGTGGTCCACGCCCATCGTGCACCTGCCCCAGGCGGCGATCCTGGGGACGGGACGGATCGAGCCGAAGCCGGTCATCCGGGATGGGGCCATCGTGGTCCGCCCCATCCTTCCCATCAGCCTCACCTGGGATCACCGGATCGTGAACGGCGTGCCGGTGGGGCAGTTCCTGGAGACCTTGACGGATCTCCTGGAGCATCCGGAAAAGCTCGTCCTGGGAATCTGAGGTTCACAAAGCACACTGACCTGGCCTTCAGCAGTCGGCTGCATGCTGAGAGCTGATAGCTGACGGCTGACAGCCGAACGAGGCGACCATGATCGAAGTGCGGATGCCGAATCTGGGCGAGGGGGTTACGGAAGGGACGATCGTCCGCTGGCTCAAGGCGGAGGGCGATGCGGTGGGCGAAGGGGAGACCCTGGCGGAGGTCATGACCGACAAGGTGAACGTGGAGTTCGAATCGCCGGCTGCCGGCATCGTCCGCAAGCTCCATTTCCCCGAGGAGGCCGTCGTCAAGGTGGGCACCGTCATTGCCCTCCTGGAGCCCCCGACAGGCTAGCCTCATCCCGGCCCCCACCGCTCGAGGCGAAGATAGCTGGGCAACAACAACGGGCCGAGAATGGGATTGACAGGCCCGTCGCGATTTGAATAGACTCACCTTACCTCTGGCCGTTCACCGTGTGGGCCCACAATATCCCAAGTGTTCGGCCTCGTGTTTCGGCTCTAGGCTGACCGGATCGTGATGTCTTGGACTCCACGACAGTTCAGAAGGAGGGAAGGATCATGGCACACCATCGACGGGGAATCACGAGACGCGAGTTCCTTCGCAACACGTCGTTGGCCGCGGGGGCAGTGTCTTTGGCGGGACTTGCCCCCACACTGGTCCGGGCCGGGCAGGCGTCCGAGGCGAAGCTGGGCGCCCAGTTCATCGGGAAGCTGGAAGGCCCTGAGATCATCCGCGACGCGACGAAGTTCCCCAAGACGTTCAAGGAAGCGCCGATGCTGGCAGAACTGGTCAAGGCCGGGAAGCTCCCCCCGGTGGCGCAGCGTCTGCCCGAACCGGCCGACCTGATGGTCGTCAAGCCCCTGAAGGAAATCGGGAAGTACGGCGGCCGGTGGCGCCGCGGCTTCACCGGTCCCGCTGACAACGAGAACGGCAACCGGATCGTCTCCACGGACAAGATCCTGATGTGGGACTACACCGGCAACAAGGCCGCCCCGAGCCTGGTCAAGGACTGGCGGCTGAGCGACGACGGGAGGGTCTGCGCGATCTTCCTGCGCAAGGGGCTCAAGTGGTCGGACGGGCAGCCCTTCACCGCGGACGACTTCATTTTCTGGTACGAGGACATCTATCAGAACAAAGAGCTGGTGCCGACGCCGATCCCGGAGCTCCAGATCAACGGCAAACCCGTACGCATGGTCAAGCGCGACGACTACACGGTGGTCTTTGAATTCCCGGATCCATACTTCCTGTTCGTGGATATCCTCGCCGGCGACACCTTGATCGGCGGGGGGCAGGCGACGGGGGCGGCGCGCGCGAATTTCATGGGCGGCTACGCCCCCGCCCACTACCTGAAGCAGTTCCTGCCCAAGTACTCCTCGGCGGACGAGGTTACGCGGAAGGCGAAGGCGGTCGGGTTCGACGGCTGGGTGAGCTACTTCCGGAACCGCACCAACTGGGCGCTCAACACCGACCTGCCCGTCGTGGGCCCCTGGAAGACCGTGAGCCCGATCAACACCCCCACCTGGGGGATGGAGCGGAATCCCTACTACTGGGCCGTGGATACGGCGGGCAACCAGTTGCCGTATATCGATCGCATCACCATGGGCCTGGCCGAGAACCTGGAAGTCTTGAACCTCAGGGCCATCTCGGGTGAGTACGACCTGCAGGAGCGACACGTCAGCCTGCCCAAGCTGCCCGTGTTCATCGAGAACCAGAAGAAGGGTAACTACAGCATCCACCTGGACACCTCGCAGAGCGGGTGCGATGCGGGCATGCTGATCAACACGGCCTACGAGGCCGACCCCGAAATCGCCAAGTGGCTGACCAACCGCGACTTCCGCCGGGCCATCTCGCTCGGCATCGACCGCAACCAGCTCAACGAGGCCTTCTGGCTCGGCCTGGGGACGCCCGGCTCGACCGCGCCGGCCGAGGAAGTGGCCATCAGCCCGGGGAAGGAATACCGGAAGAAGTGGGCCGTCCTGGATCTCAAGCAAGCCAACGCCCTGCTCGACAAGATCGGCCTGACCAAGAAGGACGCCGAGGGCTACCGCCTGCGTACCGACGGCAAGGGCCGGGTCCGCATCGAGCTCATGAGCGTCGGCGGCCAGTTCATCCCGTACACCCAGGTCGGCGAGATGATTAGGCAGCAGTGGGTGAAGATCGGGATCGACGCGGACGTGAAGGAGACCGAGCGCGGCCTCGCCTTCACCAAGACGGCCAACGCGGAACACCATATCATGTTCTGGACGGTCGGGGGGTCGGAGAACCTGTACCTCTTCCCGCGCCACGTCCTCCCCGTGGATCCGGCCGAATGCCATGTTGGGATGCCCTTCGCGCGCTGGTACGCCAGCAACGGAACCCAGGGCAAGAAGCCGACCAACCCCGAGATGCTCCGGGCATTCGATCTCTACCGCTCGGCGTCCGGCAAGAAGGAGGCCGAGCGGATCAAGATCGCGCAGGAGATATGGAAGATCATCGTCGAGGAGTGCTGGGTCATCGGGACGGTGGGGCTGTCCCCCGCCTTCATGGGGGTGAGGATCGTCAAGAACAACATGGGCAACATCCCCGCGCGGCAGACCAACGCGCAGCACGCGCGCACGCCCAACACCTCGCACCCGGCCACCTTCTTCTTCAAGTCGTAGCCATCGCGCGCTGACGTGTGACGGCCGCCCGACCCTGTCGGGCGGCCGTCATCCCTCAGGCGAGGGGTGGGGACATGCTCGCCTACATTATCCGTCGGCTGATCCTCGCCGTCCTCACGATGTGGGCGGTCTCCGTTCTCTCGTTCGTGGTCATCCAGCTCCCCCCGGGGGACTACATCACCTCCTACATCGCCGAGATGTCGGCCTCGGGCAGCGGCGTCTCGGCGGAGGAGGCGAATGCCCTCCGCCAGCAGTACGGCCTGGATCAGCCACGGTACATCCAGTACATCCGGTGGATGAAGATGGTGCTCCATGGGAACTTCGGCATGGCCCTGGAGTACGGCCGGCCCGTCTCGGAGGTGATCGGGGACCGCATCTATCTCACCATGGTGGTCTCCGTGGCGGCGATCATCTTCACCTGGTGCGCAGCCTTGCCCATCGGCGTCTATTCGGCGGTGCGCCAGTACTCGTTCGGGGACTACGTGGCCACCTTCATCGGCTTCATCGGTCTGGCCATCCCCAGCTTCATGCTAGCCCTGATCCTCATGTACTTCGGCTTCACTTTCTTCAACGCCAACATCGGGGGCCTCTTCTCGGGCGAGCTTGCCGAGGCGCCCTGGTCGCTCGCCAAGGTTTGGGACCTGACGAAGCACCTGCCCCTGCCGGCCCTGATCCTGGGTCTGGCCGGGACGGCGCAACTCATCCGCATCATGCGGGCGAACCTGCTGGACGAGCTGGGCAAGCCGTACGTCGTGACGGCGCGCGCCCGCGGCCTGTCCGAGGCCCGGTTGATCATCAAGTACCCGGTCCGGGTGGCCCTGAACCCCTTCGCCAGCACCATCGGGTACCTGCTCCCCTATGTGGTCTCGGGGAGCATCATCGTCTCGCTGGTCCTGAGCCTGCCCACGGTGGGGCCGCTCCTGCTCAAGTCCCTGGTGGCCCAGGACATGTTCCTCGCCGGGACCATCGTCCTGCTGCTGGGCGTCATGACGGTCATCGGGACGTTCGTCTCAGACCTCCTCCTGATGTGGATTGATCCCCGCATCCGGTTCGAGGGGAAGCAATGACCGAGCCCGCGGCCCGCCCCATCCCGCTGGTCGAAGAAGAGACGGCGCTGCCGTCGACGGTCGCCGAGGAGCGCATCTCCGTCGCCACCCAGTGGCAGCTCATGTGGTGGCGCTTCCAGAAGCATCGCCTGGCTATGGTGAGCACCGTCGTGGTGTTCCTCTTCTACCTGGTGGTCGTCTTCGCCGACTTTATGGCTTACTCGAATCCGCTGGCCTCCGAGGCCCAGCGCTCCCTGCTGCCGCCGCAGCGGATCCACTGGTTCGACGCAGGGCACCTCTCCCCCCATGTCTACGGCCTCACCGGCATGCGCGACCCGAACACCTTCAAGCGCGTCTACACCCCAGACCCCAGCAAGAGGATCCCCGTCAGGTTCTTCGCCCGCGGGTTCGAGTACCACCTATTCGGCCTGCTCCCGATGAGCCTCCACCTCCTCGGGGTCGAGGGCACGACCCCCGAGGAGTCGCTGTTCCTGCTCGGCACCGACGAGCAGGGCCGCGACCTCTGGTCCCGGCTCATGTACGGGACGCGGATGTCGCTTATCATCGGCCTGGTCGGCGTCAGCCTCAGCCTGCTCCTGGGGGTCTTCCTGGGAGGGATCTCGGGTCTCTACGGCGGCCTCATCGACACCGTCATCCAGCGCGTCATCGAGATCCTGCGCTCCATCCCGACCATCCCGTTGTGGATGGGCCTGGCGGCGGCCCTCCCCAACGACTGGAGCGTCACCCAGGTCTACTTCGCCATCACGGTCATCATCTCGCTCATCGGCTGGACCGAGCTGGCCCGCGTCGTGCGGGGCCGCTTCCTCTCGCTACGGCAAGAAGACTTCGTGATGGCGGCGGAGCTGTGCGGCTGTGGGCAGATGCGGATCATCTTCACCCACCTCGTGCCCTCGTTCCTGAGCCACATCATCGCGGCGACGACCCTGGCCATCCCGGCCATGATCATCAGCGAGACCTCCCTGAGCTTCCTGGGCCTGGGGTTGCGGCCGCCGGCCATCTCCTGGGGGGTGTTGCTCCAGCAGGCGCAGAACATCCAGGCCCTGGCGATCTCGCCCTGGCTCCTGATTCCGTCGATCCCCGTGACCATCGTGATCCTGGCCTTCAACTTCTTGGGCGACGGCCTGCGCGACGCGGCGGATCCGTATGGGCACTGACGGGGCGACAGGGTTGTCCGACAGCGACAGGGACAGGGACGGGGTGGGAATCGAGAGGATCTTTCGCTGTCGGATCTCGCTGTCGAACGGCTCTCGGATGGGAATAGTGCTAAGGGTTGAATGGAAAGAGACGAGTGGCTGACGTGACCACCGAAAACAACGCGGCGCCGATCCTGTCGGTGCGCGACCTGAAAACCTACTTCTTCCCGGACGAGGGCACGGTCAAGGCCGTGGACGGCGCCAGCTTCGACCTCTACCCGGGGAAGACGCTGGGCATTGTGGGCGAGAGCGGCTGCGGGAAGAGCGTGACGGCCCGCTCCATCCTCCGGATCGTGGAGCGGCCCGGCCGGATCGTGGGCGGCTCGATCCTCCTCCGCCGGAACGGCACCGAGCTGGACTTGGCCCAGCTCGACCCGGAAAGCCAGGAGATGCGCCAGATCCGGGGCGGGGACATCGGGCTGGTCTTCCAGGAGCCGATGACCTCCTTCAGCCCCGTGCACACCGTCGGCAATCAGCTCGTCGAGACGATCCGCCTCCACCAGCCGGTGAGCAAGGCGCAGGCGCGCGAGCGGGCCATCGTCGCCCTCCGTTCGGTGGGGATTCCGAATCCCGAGCGGCGCATCGATGAGTACGCCTTCGAGCTCTCCGGGGGCCTGCGTCAGCGGGCCATGATCGCCATGGCCCTCTCCTGCGGCCCGCGCGTCCTCATCGCCGACGAGCCGACGACGGCCCTGGACGTCACCACCCAGGCGCAGATCCTCGACCTCCTCCGAGCCCTCCAGGAGCGGGAGGGGATGACCATCATCCTCATCACCCACAACCTGGGCGTGGTGGCGGAGATGTGCGACAGCGTGGTGGTGATGTACCTGGGGCGCGTGGTGGAGGAGGGGCCGGTGGACGCCATCTTCCATAACGCCAAGCACCCGTATACGCAGGCGCTCCTCCGGTCCATTCCCAGCATCCATTCCACCGCCCGGGCGGAGCTGCCGATCATCGCCGGCTCCATCCCCCACCCGTACAACCGGCCGGCCGGCTGCCCGTTTCACCCCCGCTGCCCGGCCTTCAAACCGGGGGTGTGCGACCAGGGCGAGCCGGCCCTGCACCACCTGGGGGGCGGTCAGGCGGTGAGCTGCTTCCTTTACGACCGGACGTGACCATGGGATCTTCTCCGCGCCTGCTCGAAGTCAAGGGACTGAAGAAGTTCTTCCCCATCCGCCGCGGGGTCATGCAGCGGGTGGTCGGCCACGTCCGCGCCGTGGACGACGTCAACTTCTATGTGGAGAAGGGTGAGACGCTGTCCCTGGTGGGGGAGAGCGGCTGCGGCAAGACCACGACGGCGCGCTGCGTCTTGCGGGCGGTCAGGCCGACGGCGGGCGAGATCCTCTTCCGGCCCGAGGACGGCACAGTGGTGGATGTGGTCACCCTGGCCAAGGCCCAGCTCCGGCCGCTCCGCCGGCAGATGCAGATGATCTTTCAGGATCCCTTTTCGTCCCTCAACCCGCGGCGGACGCTCCTCGACATCGTCGCCGAGCCCCTGGTGGTCAACCGCGTCGGCAACCGGCAGGAGCGGATCGAGCGGGTGGCGGAGCTGCTCAAGCTGGTGGGGCTCCGACCCGAGTACATGCGGCGCTACCCCCACGCCTTCTCGGGCGGTCAGCGGCAGCGCATCGGGATCGCCCGGGCGCTCGCCCTGAACCCCAGCCTGGTGGTGGCCGACGAGCCCGTCTCGGCCCTGGACGTGTCGGTCCAGGCCCAGATCCTGAATCTGATGCTCAGGCTGCAATCCCAGCTCGGCCTCACCTACCTCTTCGTGGCGCACGACCTCAGCGTGGTGAAGCACGTGAGCGACCGGGTGGCCGTCATGTACGTGGGCCGCATCGTGGAGATGGCCCCCACGGCCGCGTTGTTCGCCACCCCGAAGCACCCGTACACTGAGGCCCTGATGTCGGCCGTCCCCAAGCCGGACCCCCGCCTCCGCTCCCAGCGCATCGTTCTGGAGGGCGAGGTCGCGGACGCGGCCAATCCCCCCTCGGGCTGCTACTTCCACCCGCGTTGTCGGTACGCGGTGGACCTGTGCCGGACCGAGACGCCGCGGCTCGCGGAGATCCAGCCGGGCCACTTCGTCAGCTGCCACCGGGCGCACGAGCTCAGGCTGCGGGGTGTGGGCGAGATCTCGCAAGCGGGTGGTGGGCCGGTGCGCCGAACAGCCAGCCCCTCCGTGCAAAGTGAAGGAGGTGGAACGTGAAGCTCGGTATCTGCATTCCGCACTACGGTCGGCCGATCGAGGTGGGTCGCCTCCTCGAGGTCGTCCGACGAGCGGAAGAGCGGGGGCTCGATTCGGTCTGGGTGACCGACCACGTCATCGTCCCACGCGACCTCGAGATCATCTACCGGGACCACATGCTGGACCCGCTGGCGGTCCTCCCCTGGTTGGCCGGGGTCACGCAGCGGATCGCGCTTGGGACGAGCGTCGTGATCCTGCCGTACCGCTCCCCGATCCCCGTTGCGAAGCTCCTGGCCAGCGTGGACGTGCTCTCCGGGGGGCGCCTGATCTTCGCCGCGGCCATCGGCTGGATGGAGGGAGAGTTCGCGGCGCTCGGCGTCCCCATCAAGGAACGGGCGAGCCGCAGTGACGAGGCGTTGGAACTTATCCGGGCACTGTGGACCCAGGAGTACCCGGAGATCCAGACCAAGCGGCACCGGCTCGCCGGCGTCAAGGCGTCGCCCATGCCCATCCAGAGACCCCGACCGCCTATCCTGGTTGGGGGTGGCAGCGAGGGGGCATTCCGGCGCGTGGCCCGCTTGGGCGACGGCTGGCACGCCTCCTCGACAGACCACGAGGGGTTTCGGCGGGGGAAGGAAGCCATCCTTCGCTTCTGGAAGGAGGCGGGGCGCGACGGGATGCCGGTCTGGACGCTTCGAGTTCCGCTGCTCATCGAGGGCGTCCACCGGGCCGCGGTGGACATGGGCCTGCTGCGCGGGCGGTATGTGATCGAGGGCTCCGTGGGCAAGGTCGTCGAGATCTTGCGGGGCTTCCAGGCCCTGGGGTGCGGTCACGTCGCCCTGGAGGTGTCCTACTCCACTTACCCTGCCATCCTCCAGACCATCGACATCGTCGGCAGGGACGTCCGGCCGCAGCTGGCGGCATAGCAACGGGGGACAGGGTCGTGAGCAACAGTCGGCTCGTGTACTCCACCGACGGCGGACGCCTGGCCATCACGGACGAGCGCCCCCGCTCATCCCGGAAATCCGGACCGGGGATCCCGAATGACGGCGTGGTCCGCATCTTCCGCGAGCGGGGCGGACGCGGCGGCAAGATCGTGACGGTGATCCGCGGCCTCCCGGGCCGCGGTCTGGCCGAGATGGCAGGAGATCTGAAGCGCCTGTGCGGAGCCGGCGGGGCCATGAAGGACGGGGTCATCGAGATCCAGGGCGATCAGCGGGAGAAAGTGGCCGAGTACCTGCGGGAGCACGGCTACGCCACCAAGCTCGCTGGCGGTTGATACGCGCGGTCATGTGTCAACGGCCAAGTCATCTCCCTCCAGCGAACGGACGCCCAGAGGGAGGCGACCCCCCTCGGACATGCGTTTCCGGTCGACCCCCACCGGCCGCACCGTCTGGCCCGGGCCGAGGTCATGCTCCCGGCCGGCCCGATTCGATTCTTCGCCCTCCACCTCAGAGACCAGGAGACCATCCCCGCTGGTCAATATCCCATCTGGGTGAAGGCGAATTTGCCTTCGACAGGCCTTGCAGCGACAAGATATTCGCAACATTTTATTTTTATTGGCAGTGAGTTACATTCGAATGGAGTTGAATGGGTCATATTTGACAAATAGAGACTCAGGTTTTATATTTCATTGAAAGTAAGGTTTGAATTTTGAACCATTGGAGGACAATCGAGTGCACACGGACCAGTTCACGTTCAAGGCACAGGAAGTCATCCAGGCTGCCCAGAAGGTCGCGGATGAGATGCAGCACCAGGCCGTGGACGTTGAGCACCTGCTGTTGGGTCTCGTGGAACAACCAGAGGGCATCCTGGTTCCCCTGCTGCAAAAGGTCGGGGCCAGCCCGAAGAAGATCGCTGCGTCTCTCCGAGAGGAATTGGGAAAACTCCCCAAGGTCTATGGCCCGACCCAGACGTATATCACTCTCCGCCTGAATGAGGTGTTCAAGCGGGCCCAGGAAGAGGCCGGTCGGCTCAAGGACGAATATGTCAGCGTCGAGCACCTGCTCCTGGGGATTCTGGACGACCCCTCGGGCGTTGCGGTCCAGGCGCTGCGATCGAATGGGGTGACCAAGGATGCCGTGTATGCCGCGCTCCAGTCCATGCGGGGCGGCCAGCGCGTTACCGATCCCAGCCCCGAGGAGAAATACCAGGCGCTCGAACGCTATAGCCGGGACCTCACGGATCTGGCGCAGAAGGGAAAGCTGGACCCGGTCATCGGGCGGGACGAGGAGATCCGGCGGGTCATCCAGGTGCTCTCGCGCCGCACGAAGAACAACCCTGTCCTGATCGGCGAACCGGGGGTCGGGAAGACCGCCATCGTGGAAGGGTTGGCCCAGCGCATCGTGCGGGGCGACGTCCCAGAGTCGCTCAAGGACAAGCGGGTGGTGGCGCTTGACCTGGGAGCGCTGGTGGCCGGGACGAAGTACCGGGGGGAGTTCGAGGACCGGCTGAAGGCGCTCCTCCGGGAAGTCACGGAAGCCGCCGGCCGGATCATCCTGTTCATTGACGAGCTGCACACGCTGGTGGGCGCCGGTGCGGCGGAGGGCGCGGTGGACGCCAGCAACATGCTGAAGCCCGCCCTGGCCCGAGGCGAACTGCGCTGCGTGGGCGCGACCACGCTGAACGAGTACCGGAAGCGGATCGAGAAGGATGCCGCCCTGGAGCGGCGGTTCCAGCCCATCATCGTGCGCCAGCCCACCGTCGAGGACACCATCTCGATTCTTCGTGGATTGCGCGAGCGGTACGAGGTCCATCACGGCGTGCGGATCAAGGACTCGGCCCTGGTGGCCGCTGCAACGCTGTCCAACCGCTACATCACCGACCGCTTCTTGCCCGACAAGGCCATCGATTTGGTGGACGAGGCTGCCAGCATGCTCCGGATGCAAATCGACAGCCTCCCGACCGAGCTGGATGAGGTCGAGCGCAAAATCCGCCAGCTCAACATCGAGCGAGAGGCGATGAAGCGGGAAACGGACCTGGACACGCTGGAGCGGCTCGAGCGGCTGGAGGCGGAGCTGTCCGAGCTCGAGAAGCAGCAAGCGGTCCTCCGCAGCCGGTGGGAAAAGGAGAAGGCCAGCATCCAGCGCCTCCGTGCCTTGAAGGAGCAGATCGAGAGCGCCCGGCTCCAGGCGGAGCAGGCGGAACGGGAAGGAAATCTCGGCAAGGTTGCCGAGATCCGCTACGGAACGCTGGCGGGCCTGGAGAAGGAACTGAAGACGGAGCAGGCGGCCCTGACAGCAGCGCAGGGGCCGGATCAAATGCTCAAGGAAGAAGTGGATGAAGAAGACATCGCCAAGGTGATCTCGCGATGGACGGGGATTCCGGTGGCCAAGATGCTCCAGACCGAGACGCAGAAACTCCTGACGATGGAGGACCGGTTGCGGCAGCGCGTCGTGGGGCAGGCCGAAGCGATCATCGCGGTCAGCAACGCCATCCGGCGGGCGCGGGCCGGCCTCCAGGACGAGAACCGGCCGCTGGGCTCGTTTCTGTTCCTGGGACCCACGGGGGTCGGCAAGACGGAGTTGGCCCGCGCGCTGGCGGAGTTCCTCTTCGATGACGAGCGGGCCCTGGTGCGCTTGGACATGTCCGAGTTCATGGAGAAGCATTCGGTGGCCCGCCTGATCGGCGCGCCCCCCGGCTACGTGGGGTACGAGGAGGGGGGCCAACTCACCGAAGCGGTCCGCCGCCGGCCCTACACCGTCATCCTCTTCGACGAAATGGAGAAGGCCCACGCCGAGGTGTTCAACGTCCTGCTGCAAGTTCTCGACGAGGGTCGGCTGACCGACGGCCAGGGGCGCACGGTGGACTTCAAGAACACCCTGATCATCATGACCTCCAACCTCGGCAGCCAATACATCCAGGAGGACCTGGAGGATGCCGAGATCCGGGAGAAGATCAACGAGCTGCTGAAGACGGCGTTCCGCCCCGAGTTCCTGAACCGCGTCGACGAGACGCTGATCTTCCACCGCCTCGGGCTGCCCCAGATCAAGCAGATCGTCAACATCCAGCTGGGCTACCTGCAGCGGCGGTTGAGCGCCCAGAAGCTGGAGCTCAGCGTCACCGACCGGGTGCGGGAGTACCTGGCCCGGGAGGGCTTCGATCCTGTCTATGGCGCGCGGCCGCTCAAGCGGGCGATCCAGCGGCTGCTGCAGGATCCCCTGGCGCAGCGGCTGCTTGGGGGGGAATTCCAGGAGGGCGATCGGATCCTGGCAGACCTCGAGGGCGGCGAGCTCATCCTCTCGCGGGAGGAAGGGGCTTCCCCCGAAGTGGGGCGTGAAACGTGAGACGTGAAACGTGAAACGTGAGACGTGAGGCGGGAGTCCTGAGACACCAACGCCCTTCCGGCGCTTCCGACCGGAAGGGCGTTTGGTTTGGCCGCGGGGCAATCAGGATGAGCGCGAGGACGGCGTCGGCAGATTCTTGACTAGGCCCAGCAGATGATCCAGGTTGATCGGCTTGTCGCAATAGTGTGACGCGCCCCGCGCCATGGCCTCGCGCCGGATCTCGTCCGTTCCGTAGGCCGTCATGACGATGACGTGGGTGTGGGGGGACCGTTGCTTCAGCAGGGTGAGGAGATCCAAGCCGGCATGGGACTCGCTGCCCGAAAGGCGGACATCCAGGAGGGCCAGATCGAAGACCTGTTTCCGGATGGCCTCTTCAGCCTCGTCACGACCGAGGCAGGGCGTCACGTCGGCCCCAGCGCGCCTCAGCACATGCGAAAGCCCCAACAGAATCGTGGGCTCATCATCGACAATCAGGATATGAACCTCTTCGGCCATAGGGTCTCCTGCCAGGAAACCGGGCACACTGGCTGGCCGGGAATCGGATTCCCAGGCTTTCGGCCATGAGATGAGCAAGCGGTGTACCAACGAGGGATCTACGAAAGACCGTACCTGCGGATCTTGTCCTGAAGGGTGGATCGGGAAATCCCGAGGACCCGGGCGGCATGGCTGCGGTTTCCGGACACTGATGCCAAGACCTCGCGGATGTAGCGCTGCTCCATCTCTTCCAGCGTACCCGCAATCTCTGGGGGCCGACCGGCCTCTGGCATTCCGGCGGGCGCCTCTGCGGGAGCCCCGGCGGCGGCAGGGAGGGGTGGGGGAGACACCGTACCGGCGAGCTGCTGTATCTCGGCAGGGAGACACGAGACTGGAATCACGTCGCCCTGGCAAAGAATCATCCCCCGCTCGGTCACGTTCCGGAGCTCCCGGACATTTCCCGGCCAGGAATAGGCGAGGAGGACCTGCTGCGCCTCCGGGCTGTAGCCCCGGATGCGCTTCTTCAGCATCCCGCTGAACTCCTGGATAAACAGGTCTGCCAAGATTAGGATGTCGTTTCCTCGTTCCCGGAGGGGCGGCACTGTCACGGGCATGACCTTCAGCCTGTAGTACAGATCCTCCCTGAACGTCTGCTTCTCCACCAGCTTGGACAGATCCTTGTTGCTGGCGGTGATGACCCGTACGTCCACGGAAATGTCCCGCGTCCCGCCGACCCGGCGGAACGTCCGGTTCTCCAGGACGCGCAGAAACTTGGGCTGGATCGCGAGAGGCATGTCCCCGATCTCGTCCAGGAACAGCGCCCCGCCGTCGGCAATCTCCAAGAGCCCCCGCTTCAACGCCTTGGCATCGGTGAAGGCGCCCCGCTCGTGCCCGAACAACTCCGATTCCAGCAGGTGCTCGGAGAGGCCTGCGCAGTTGATCTCGAGGAACGGCTTGTCCGCCCGAGGGCTCCGGTAATGGATGGCGCGCGCCACCAGTTCCTTGCCCGAGCCGCTCTCCCCCTGGACGAGCACCGTGGTCTGTGGCGCCTTGGCCAGGAGATCCACCATGGCATGGATCTCCTTGATGGCGGGAGAATTGCCGGAAATCTGGCCCGGGGCGCGCCCCTGAGCCTGGTAGCGATAGTAAAGGTTCTCGCGCCGGAGCTTCAGCATCTCCAGCGCCTTCTCCACGCGGAGCTCGGTCACTTCCAGGCTGGCGGGGTCCTTCTCGAGGAAATCCTCCGCGCCCTTCTTGATGGCCGTGACGGCAATCTCGACGCTGCCGTGGCCAGTGAGCAGGATGACTGCAGCCTCGGGGCACACACCCTGGAGGCGTTCCAGGATCTCCAGGCCGTCGGCGTCGGGAAGCTTGAGATCGAGGAGGATCACCTCCGGCTCCTCCGCCTGGGCCGTCTGCACCGCGGCCGCGCCACTGTCCGCCTCGCAGGCGCGGTACCCCTTCCGCTCCAGGAGGTGCCGGAGGCTCTTCCGGATGGTCGGCTGGTCGTCAACGATCAGGACGGTTGCTGCCATTGGACTCGCTGGCTCGGGCGCCGGGCGCGGCGGGCTACGAAGCAGCGGACAGGGGGAGCGCCACGGTGACGGTGGTCCCCACCTGCTCGGTGCTTTCGATGCCGATGGCGCCGCCGTGATCCTCGACGATGCGACGGCAGATCGCCAGGCCCAGCCCTGACCCGGTGGATTTCGTCGTGAAAAAGAGGTCGAAGACCCGGTCCAGGTCTGCCGCCGGGATGCCGACCCCGGTGTCGGCGACCACGCCCACCAAGTACTCGCGGGACGGCTCGCCGGCGCCCGCCTGCAGCTCCAGGCTGTGCTGCACGGACGCCGGGAGCGCGCTGCGAGGAGCGCGCTGGAGTCGGATGGTGAGCTGGCCACCCGGCGGCGTCGCCTGGATGGCGTTCTTCAGCAGGTTCAGGAACACCTGGCGCAACTTGTCCCCGTCCGCCGGGACCTTGGGCAACCCGTTGCCGATGTCCCGGATCACCTGGACCTTGGCCCCGGCGAGCTCTTCCCTGGTCAGGCCGAGGATCTCGTCCCAGATCTGTTCCAGGACCTGCGGTGTGCGCTGGAGCTTGGACGGCCGGGAGTAGTGGAGCAGATCCTCCACCAGGACGTTCAGGCGCTTGATCTCGGCTTGCATGGCCGCCAGCAGCTCTTGGTGCACGGGATCGAACTTCACCTCCGTCATGAGGATCTGCGCCACCGAGCTGATCCCGAAGAGGGGATTGCGGATCTCGTGGGCCACGCCCGCCGCCAATTCGCCGATGGCGGCGAGGCGATCCTTGCGCCGCGCCTCCGCCCGGATGGCCCGGAGGTCGGAGAGATCGCGGAAGATGATGATCGTCCCCTCGGGCTGCCCCTCGGCGTCCAGCAGGCGTGAATTGTTGAACCCCAAGGGCACGCTGCGTCCGTCGAGGGAGGGGAGGTCCAGCTCCCGCAGGATGGTGTCCACCTGGACCTCCAAAAGCGGCCCGGCCCCCGGGAACACGTCGAGCAGCCGTTTGCCCACCACCTGGTCCGGGGTCACCCCCAGCGTCGTCTGGCCGTGCTGGTTGATCATCCAGATCCGCTCGTCCCGATCCGTGACCAAAAGGCCGCTGCCCATGTGGGAGATGATGTTCTCGAGGAGCTGTCGGCCCCGGTTGATCTCCAGCGTCTGGGCCTGGACCTGGTCTTGGAGTTCCTGGACGAGCCGCTTGTTCTCCGTCAGCAGGTGATGGCGCTCCAGGGCGCGGCGGGTCGCGTAGATGAGGTCGCTCGGCTCGAACGGCTTGGGGAGGAAGTCATACGCCCCCAGCTTGAGCAGGTCGATGACCCGGCTCTGCGACGAGTGGGCGGTCATGATGACCACCGGGATGTCCGGCTGCTCGCGCACGAGGATCCGGAGCGCCTCGAAGCCGGTCGTCCTGGGGAGCATCAGGTCCAGGAGGATGGCCCCCACCGGCTCCTGCCGGGCGAGACGCAGCCCCTCGTCGGCGTCGGGGGCGGCCAGAACCTGATAGCCCTCACCGGCGATGATCTCGACGCACAGTTCGCGCACAAAGCGCTCGTCGTCCACTACCAGCACCGTATCCGGCCTCTGGGCTTCCATGGTCGGGAACCATAGCAGAGGCGAGGCAGGGCTTTCAAGAGGAATCTACCTGGCGCCCAATTCTCCGGCGCGGGGGGAATTCGGTTGACGGCGAACAGCGGCTTCACTAAGCTCGCCGCGGGTTCCGGGAAGGGACGAGCAGGGGAGCGGAATGGGCAAGGTCAGCCTACCGCGTCGGGTGGCGGGCGCCCTCCGGGAGGCCGGCGTGGCGCGTGAAGAGCGCCTGCTGGTGGCGGTCTCGGGCGGGGTGGACTCCATGGCGCTCCTCGACGTCCTCACGCGCCTCCAGGACCGGCTGGGCCTCCTCCTCCACGTGGCCCACGTGCATCACGGCCTGCGGGGCAAGGCGGCCGACCGGGACGCGGCCTTCGTCGTGGCCGAGGCGGCGCGGCGAGGTCTCGGGGCCAGCCTGTGCCGGCTGGATCCGACCGAGCGGCGCCGGGGCGAGTCGGTGGAGATGTGGGCCCGGGCGGCGCGGTATGCCTGTCTGGACGCCCTCGCGGCGCAGATGCGGGCCTCCCGCATCCTTGTCGCCCACACCCTGGACGACCAGGCCGAGACCGTGCTGCTGCACCTGCTGCGCGGAACGGGACCCCGCGGCCTGGCCGGGATCCCCCCGCTGCGCCATCGGATCCTGCGGCCGCTCCTCACCGTCTCGCGGGGCGAGATCGAGGCGTACGCGGCCGCGCGCCATCTCGCCTATCGGACCGATGTCAGCAACGCGTCGGATGCATATCTCAGGAATCGCGTCCGGCACCATCTCCTCCCCTTGCTGGCGAAGGAGTATAACCCCCGGATCGTGCGGTCGCTGGCCGCCCTGGCGGCCCTCATGCGGGAGGACGAGTCCGCCCTGGCGGAGCAGGCCGCATCGCTTCTCGGGAAGGCGGCGCGGGAAACCGGCCCCACCGTCCGTCTCGCCGTCGAGGTCCTGCGCGCCGCGCCGCCGGCCGCCGTTCGCCGCGCCTTTCAGGACGCCTTCCAGCGGGCGCGCCCGGAGGGCACCCGGGGCCGCCACGCCCTCACCCGGCGCCACGTGGAGGCGCTACGGCGCCTGCTCACGCACGATGGGGTGGTCCGCCTCCCCGGGGGGACCGAGGCCCGCCGCCAGGCGGCCGTGATCCGAATCGGGCCGTCGGCCGGCGCGGGACCGGGGACCCCGCGAACGAATGCGGAGGCGGCCGAGCCTCCGGGTGAGATCCCGGTTCGACCCGGAGTCTGGACGCGATGGCCGCCCCTAGACTGTCGCGTCCGTGTGCGTCGCCTTGCGGCCGGCGCGCGCGCGGCCCGCCGAACCCCCTGGCGGGAGATCCTCAGCCCGCGACTCTTGGAGGGGCCGCTTCTGCTGCGCGGCTGGCGCCCCGGCGACCGGTTCCGGCCCCTCGGGATGTCGGGCGAGAAGAAGCTCCAGGATTTCTTCGTGGATGCCAAGGTCCCCCGCCAGGAGCGGGGGCGGATCCCTTTGCTGCTCGCCGGCGGGCGGATCGCGTGGGTGGTCGGGCAGCGGGTGGCGGAGGATTTTCGCTTCCGGGGCAACGGCCCGGCCTGTCTCGTCGAGGTCGAATTCCCGAAGAAACAGCGCCGCGCGCCGGGACCCATTGCGCCCCGAACGGGGCAACTGCAATGGGTGCCCGAGCGCCGATGAGGACGTGTTCAGCATGCGATACCGGCCGGGGAAAACCCTCATCACGGCGGCTGAGATCCAGGCCCGGGTCCACGAGTTGGCCACGGTGATTTCCCGGGACTATGCGGACCGGGATCTTCTCCTGCTCTGCGTCCTGAAGGGAGCGGCCATCTTCTGGGCCGACCTCTGCCGCGCTCTTCGCATGCCGTGCCAGAGCGACTTCGTTGCCATGGAAAGCTATGGGGATTCCACCTCGCCCCTGGAAGAGCCGCGGTTCACCAAGGCGGCGGACGTGGCCCTGTCGGGGCGGGACATCCTGATCGTGGAGGACATCATCGACACCGGGCACACCAGCGCCCACCTCCGGGAGCTGCTCCGCGCGGCCTCCCCCAGGAGCATCGCCATGTGTGCCCTGCTGGACAAGGCGGAGCGGCGGCAGGTGGCGACGCCCATCGAGTACTGCGGCTTCGTCATCCCCAACGCCTTCGTGGTTGGCTATGGGCTGGATTTTGCCCAGGACTACCGTCACCTCCCCTACATTGCCGTCCTGGAAAGCCTCCCCGAGGCGTAGGGCTTACTGTGCGGTGCCTAAGATAGCCGACAGTCCGCCCGGGACCGCACAGTCCGGGGGAGAGTCCGAGGAGGGGCGGCGGCCCGCCCCTCTCGGTCGGGTACCCGCGACGAAGGAGTGGGTGCGTGGGGAGGGCCGAGCACTTGCGGCGGGGCTTGTGCGAGTGCGAGGGCCTTCCCCGCAACGAAGCAGCGCGAGCCAATGTGTCGCCAGGATTCCGCGCTGCTGAGTAACCGTCGTCTCCTCACAGCGGCCCCTCGACCGATCCGTGCCTGGATGCGCTGCGCGCGCCCAAGAGCGGCCGCAAAAGGCCCCCGTATCCCCATGTTTCCTGTTGTCTTTCGCGGACTTTCGTGTTACAAGTTGACCAAGTGTGTGGCGGTCCAGGCGACCGCGCGGAAGGAGATTTCGGGTGAGTCCGTTCTTCAAGAATCTGGCCCTCTGGCTGGTGATCGGCTTGATCATGGTGCTGGTGTTCAACATCTTCAACCAGAGCCAGCCCATGCAGAAGGAGCTGATCTTCAGCGACTTCATGAGCAAGGTGGAGCGGGGCGAGGTCAGCGAGGTCACCATCAAGGGGAATGACGTCACCGGCCGGCTGACCGACAACACCGCCTTCCGCAGCTACACCCCGGACGACAAGGACATGATCGGCCTGCTGCGCAAGCAGGGGGTGAAGATCACGGCCAGGCCGGCCGAGAGCAACCCCTGGTACGTGCAGGCCCTCTTCTCCTGGCTGCCCATGTTACTCTTCATCGGCGTCTGGATCTTCTTCATGCGCCAGATGCAGGGGGGCGGGGCCAAGGCCCTGTCCTTTGGGAAGAGCCGGGCGCGCCTGCTCTCCGACAAGCAGAACAAGGTCACCTTCGCCGACGTGGCCGGGGTGGACGAGGCCAAAGAGGAATTGCAGGAGATCATCGAGTTCCTCAAGGACCCCCAGAAATTCCAGAAGCTGGGCGGGCGCATCCCCAAGGGCGTCCTGCTCATGGGCCCTCCGGGCACCGGCAAGACCCTCATGGCCCGGGCCATCGCCGGTGAGGCCAACGTGCCCTTCTTCTCCATCTCCGGATCGGATTTCGTGGAGATGTTCGTAGGGGTGGGGGCCTCCCGGGTGCGCGACCTGTTCGAGCAGGGGAAGAAGAACGCCCCCTGCATCATCTTCATGGACGAGATCGACGCCGTGGGGCGCCACCGGGGCGCAGGGCTGGGCGGCGGCCACGACGAGCGCGAGCAGACCCTGAATCAGCTCCTGGTGGAGATGGACGGGTTCGAGAGCAACGACGGCGTGATCCTCATCGCGGCCACGAACCGGCCGGACGTCCTGGACCCGGCCCTCCTCCGCCCGGGCCGGTTCGACCGGCAGGTGGTGGTGGCGCGGCCGGACGTGAAGGGGCGCGAGGGCATCCTGAAGGTGCACACGAAGAAGATCCCCCTGGGCCCGGACGTGGACCTGCCGGTCCTGGCCCGCGGCACGCCCGGCTTCTCCGGGGCCGACCTGGCCAACCTGGTGAACGAGGGGGCGCTCCTCGCGGCCCGCGCCAACAAGAAGCTGGTGGAGATGTCCGACTTCGAGAATGCCAAGGACAAGGTGCTCATGGGGGTGGAGCGGAAGAGCCTGGTGGTCAGCGCCAAGGAGCGCAAGATCACCGCCTACCACGAGGCCGGCCATGCCCTGGTGGCGAAACTCTTGCCGGGCACGGATCCGATCCACAAGGTGACCATCATTCCGCGGGGCCGGGCCCTGGGCGTGACACAGCAACTCCCCACCGAGGACAAGCACAACTATTCCAGGGAGTATCTCCTCAACGACATCGCCATCCTGTACGGCGGGCGCATCGCCGAGGAGATCGTCTTCGGCGCGCAGGAGGTCACCACGGGGGCCATGAACGACATCGAGCGGGCCACCGAGATGGCCCGCAAGATGGTGTGCGAGTGGGGCATGAGCGAGCGGATGGGCCCCCTGCAGTTCGGGAAGCGCGAGGAGATGATCTTCCTGGGGCGGGAGATCGCCCAGCACCAGGATTACAGCGAGCAGACCGCCATGGAGATCGACCGCGAGGTCCGCCGCATCGTCATGGAAAACTACGAGCGGGCCAAGGAACTGATCCAGGGTCGCCTGGAGACCTTGCGCGGCCTGGCCGAGGCCCTCCTGGAACGCGAAGTCCTGAATGGCCCGGAGATCGACACGATCGTGAAGGAGGCCGGATCCCCGGCGCCCGCGGCAGCGGCGTAGCCGCTCTGTCCGGCGGTCGGCGCCGTCGCGCGCCCCGGGGTGCTGGTCTGCGGGATGTCGAGGCATTACGGGACACCGAGCCGGATGACCAATGGGGCAGGGGATCACGACCACCCGGCACACAGCCATCCCCGACGCCGACCTGACGGTTCAGGCGGGTGGGGGCGTTGGGCGGTCCGCCCGGGCCAACGCCTCCGAGCCCGTCCCGCCGCGCCTTCCGCACGCTCCCCTGTTTCACCCGTTTGACGCCAGATCTGTCGGCGTGACCTCGCCTCGGAAAGAGACGGCCCGGGCGCCCGATGCAGGAAGATGAAGGGGAGCGACCGACCTCGCAAGCTCCGGGGGGCGTAACGGGATGCTCGATCTGCTTCATCAGTTCCGCTGGATCGACGCGCTGGACATCCTGATCGTCACGTTCGCCATCTACCAGATCATCCTGACCTTTCGCGGGACCCGGGCGTTTCAGATGCTCCTGGGCCTGGCGCTCTTGTACCTGGCCTCGCGGGTCTCGCTGCGCATCGGCCTGCTCACCGTGAACTGGGCCCTCTCCAACCTCCTGGCGGTCTGGTTCCTGCTGATCATCATCCTGTTCCAGCCCGAACTGCGCCGGGCCCTGGCCAGCGTGGGGCAACGGGGGAGCCTCCTCAGGGCCTTCTCCCGCTACCAGGAAGCCCACATGATCGACGAGGTCGTGCGGGCAATCACGTCGCTGGCGGCCAAGAAGATCGGGGCCATCATCGTGGTGGAGCGCGATTCGCGCCTCTCCGACAGCACGGATTCGGGGACCGTGGTGGACGCCCAGGTGTCCCGCCGTCTGCTGGAATCCATCTTCTACCCGTACTCGCCCCTCCACGATGGCGCGGTCGTCATCAGCCGCGACCGGATCGTGGCCGCGGGCTGCTTCCTGCCCCTGAGCATCAACCCCGAGTTGGCGGCGGATCTGGGGACGCGCCACCGCGCCGCGGTGGGGATCACCGAGGAGACCGATGCCATCGCCATGGTGGTGTCGGAGGAGACGGGAGCCATCTCCCTTGTCACGGGCGGCGAGATTGCGCGGAACCTGGACGCGGCCGCCCTGCGGCAACAGTTGAGCGAGCTCTTGGGGCCGCCCCTCAAGGCCTTCCGCCGGCGCAAGGCCGGGACAGTCGCCGCGCTTCGCGACCCGGCCAAGTGACCCACGAAGGGGCGCACGAGGGCGAAGGGACGTACGGATGCGCACCTGGCTTTTGGACAATCTCGGCCTGAAGGTCCTCTCCATCATCCTGGCGATCTTCCTCTGGGCCGTGGTCGTGGGAGAGCAGAAGGTCGAAGTCGCGATGAACATTCCCCTCGAGATCAGCGGGCTGCCCCGCAACCTGGTCATGGTGAACGAGCCGACGGACACGTTGGAGGTCCACGTGCGCGGCCCCCGGACGCTGGTCTCCACCCTGTCGCCCGGCGAGGTCGTGCTGGAGGGCCTGCCCAGGAACTTCGTGGAAGGGGAGAACCTCGTTCCCATCCGGCCGGACATGGTCCGTGTCCCCCGGGGGATCGAGGTCGTCGAGGTCGCCCCCCACGGCGTGCGCGTGATCCTGGATGCCATCGTGGAGCGGGAGGTGGAGGTGACCCCCCGCCTGGAGGGGACGCCCGCCAAGGGGTACGCGGTGAAGCGGGTAACATCCAGCCCGCCGCGCATCCGAATGGCCGGACCGAGGAGCGACCTCCGCCGGCTGACGCGGATCTTCACGGTGCCCATCAGCCTGGACGGCCACAGCGCCTCCTTCAGCACGCGGGCCATGCTGGAACCGGCGGGACGCCAGGTCCGCGCCCTGGATGACACCCCGATCATCGTGGCTGTGGAGATGGGGACGACGAAATCCTGAGTGCATTCTTCTCGAGGGTCCACAATGACTCGCTTGTTCGGAACGGATGGGGTCCGGGGCATCGCCAATCAGGAGCCCATGACGCCCGAGACGGTGGTCAAGCTGGGGCGGGCCGCGGCCTACCTGTTCAAGGCGCCGGGGGCCCGGCGGAGCATCGTGATCGGGAAGGACACGCGCTTGACCGGCTACATGCTGGAGACGGCGCTCACGGCCGGGATCACGTCGATGGGCGTGGACGTCCTGCTGGTGGGCCCCCTGCCCACCCCCGGGATCGCCTTCATCACGCGCAGCCTCCGCGCCGACGCCGGGGTTGTCATCTCCGCCTCCCACAACACCTTCGAGGACAACGGCATCAAGTTCTTCTCGGGGGACGGCTTGAAACTCCCCGACGCGATGGAGAGCCGGATCGAGGAGCTGGTCGTGAGCGGAGCGATCGACCGCATCCGCCCCGGCGCCCACGAGATCGGAAAGGCGTTCCGGGTGAGCGACGCCGTGGGCCGCTACATCGAATTCGCCAAGAACACCTTCCCCAAGCGGTTGAGCCTCCGGGGGCTGAAGATCGTGGTGGACTGCGCCCACGGTGCCACCTACCGGGTCTCTCCCACGGTCCTGCGGGAGCTGGGGGCGGACGTGGTCGCCCTGAACGTGGCGCCGGACGGTGTGAACATCAATGCGGGATGCGGGTCCCTCCACCCCGAGGTCGTGCAGCAGGCGGTCGTCGCCGAGGGGGCGGACCTGGGGTTCACGCACGACGGCGACGGGGACCGGCTCCTGTGTGCGGACGAGCGCGGGGCGCTGGCGGACGGAGATCAGATCCTGGCCATGTGCGGACTGGATATGCTGGCGGAGGGGCGGCTCCCGTCCCGCACGGTGGTGGCCACCGTGATGAGCAACGCCGGCCTGGAGGTGGCCATGCGCCAGGCCGGGATCCGGGTGGTGCGCACGCCGGTGGGGGATCGGTCCGTCTTGGAGGAGATGCTGCGCGGCGGCCACGCCCTGGGGGGCGAGCAATCCGGCCACGTGATCTTCACCGAGCACAACACGACGGGCGACGGCATCGTGACCGCCCTGCAGGTGCTGGCGGCCATGCTCCGGGCCGGCAAGCCGCTCTCCGAAGTGGCGGCGTGCATGCCCCGCTTCCCCCAGGTGCTGGAGAACGTGCGGGTCCGACGAAAGGAGGACCTGGAGAGCCTGCCCACGGTCCAGGCGCGGATCCGGGAGGCGGAGGCGGCGCTGGCGGACGGGGGACGGGTCCTGGTGCGCTATTCGGGAACAGAGAGGCTGGCGCGGGTCATGGTCGAGGGGCCGGATGAGGCGACCATCCGCCGCTGGGCGACGGAGATCGCCGCGGCCATCCGGGAGGCCCTGGGCTGAGCCGAGAGCCGTGAGCCGAGAGCTGAGGGTATTGAAGATTTCAGATTGAGGATTTGAGATTGAAGAAACCTGCAATCACAAATCAGCGATCACAAATAGATCCGCCGAAGGCAGAGAGCCGAGAGGCGAGAGGCGGGGTGAACCGATGAGCATCCTGTTCGTCAGGCTGGATCACGTGGCGGCGTTGCGGCAGGCGGGCGGCAGCCGTGATCCGGATCCCGTCATTGCCTCTGCCTTCGCCGAGCTGGCGGGTGCCGGCGGGGTGAGCATCGGCGTCGGGCGCGAGCGGAACGGCACCCAGGAACGGGACCTGCGCCTCCTCAAGGAGACGGTCCGGACCGTCTTGAATGTCTGCATGCCGCCGCAAGAGGAGTGGGTCAAACTGGTGCTGGCCGTCCGGCCGGACCTGGCCACGCTCATGCCCGAGGGGCGCGAGGGCTCGGGCGCGGAGCGGGGACTGGACGCGGAGGACCGCCGGTCGGAGATTCAGCCGGTGATCGAGACGCTGAAGTCGGGCGGGATTCCCGCCAGCCTCCTGGTGGACCCGGCCCCCGCGCAGGTGAAGGCCGCCCATCGGGTGGGGTCGGCCGCGGTGCTCCTCCACACTGGGCGATTCTGTTGGGCCGAGAACGATGCCGCCCGGGGGGCGGAGTTCGAGCGCCTGGTGAATGCGGCCAAGGTGGCCGCGAAGCTCGGGCTGGTCGTCCACGCGGGAGGCGGCCTCACCTACCAGACGGCGGGCCAGGTGGCGGAGGTTCAGGAGATCGAGGCGATCCACGTGGGACACAGTCTGATCGCGCGCGCCTGCCTGGTCGGGATGGGGGAAGCGGTGCGGGAGCTTCTGCGGACGCTCCACGAGGCGGGCGAGCGGCAATGATCCTGGGACTCGGCACCGACCTCGTGGCGATCGGCCGCGTGGAGGACGTGCTCTCACGGCATCGGGAGCGCTTCCTCGATCGGGTGTTCACGCCCGCCGAACGGGCCGATTGCCTCTCGCGCGCCCGCCCGGCCACGCATCTGGCGGCGCGCCTCGCGGCGAAGGAAGCGGCCATGAAGGCCCTCGGCACCGGCTGGGGGCTGGGCATCCGGTGGCGGGAGATCGAGGTGCACTCGGGTGCTTCGATGCCGCCCAGCCTCCACCTGACCGGCGTGGCCAGGGAGCGGGCGGAGGCGCGGGGGATCCGGCAGGCCCTGGTCAGCCTTTCCCACGACGGGGAATACGCCATCGCCGTCGTGGTGGCCACGGACTGACCCAGGTCCAACGTCCGAGGTCCAAGGTCCAAGGTGCAGGGAACCGAGGGCGTACGAATGTACGAGGGTACGAAGGTACGGCCTTGGATCGCGTACATTCGTACGTTCGTACTCTCGTACGAGTCTGCGCGGACGTCGGACGTTGGACATCGCACATTGGACCTTGGACTTTGTACATTGGACCTTGGACGTCACACATTGCACGCTGACGGGTAAATCATGATCAAAGTCGTCACGGCCAAAGAGATGCAGGAACTGGATCGGCGGGCCTCCGCCGAGTACGGCATCCCGTCGCTCCTGCTCATGGAGAACGCCGGGTCGGAGACGGCGCGCGAGATGCTGGCAGCCTTCTCCAACCTGCGGCGATCCCGCGTGGTGATCCTCTGCGGGCGGGGGAACAACGGCGGGGACGGCTTCGTGGTGGCCCGGCACCTCCTCAATCGGGGGGCGACGGTGGAGACCTTCCTCATCGCCCGTCGCGAGGACGTGGCGGGAGATGCCCGCGTCAATCTGGAGATCCTGGAAAAGATGGGGGCCGCGCCTCAGGGGGTCCGGGATCCCGGCGGGATGGCGGCCCTCTCGGATCGGATCGCATCGGCCGGCGTGGTGGTGGATGCCCTCCTGGGGACGGGCACGCGCGGACCGGCCACGGGGGTTCTGGTCGAGGTGATCGAGCTGGTGAACCGCGCGGGGCGCCCCGTGGTGGCCGTGGACATCCCCTCGGGCCTCATAGCCGATGATCCGGAGCCGCCCGGTCCGGCCGTCCGCGCCACACTCACCGTCACCTTCGCCTTGCCCAAGCGATGCCTGCTCCTCTACCCGGCCGCGGGATATGCGGGCACGGTTCGGATTGTGCCCATCGGCATCCCGGCGAGCCTCTGTCGGGATCCGGAGCTGCTCCTGGGACTGCTGGAGGCGGACGATGTGGCGTCGGCCTTTCCCCCGAGGGATCCGGCGGCCCACAAGGGAACCTTCGGGCACGTCCTGGTGATCGCCGGCTCGGTGGGGAAGACGGGCGCCGCCGCCCTCGCCAGCCTGGCGGCCCAGCGGGTCGGAGCGGGCCTCGTGACGCTCGCCGTCCCGCAGAGCCTCAACGATGTCATGGAGGCCAAGCTCACCGAGGTGATGACCGAGCCTGTCCCCGAGACCGAGACGCGGACCATCGGACTGGAGGCCCTGGATCGTCTCCAGAGGCTGGCCGAAGGGAAGAGCGCCGTGGCCATCGGTCCCGGCTTGGGAGTGCATCCCTCCACCCAGAAGCTGGTTTACGAGCTGCTCTCGTCCCTCAAGCTTCCCCTCGTGCTGGATGCAGACGGGATCAATGCCCTGGCGGGCCGGGCGGATGTCCTGGCCCGGGCGGGTGGGCCCGTGATCGTCACGCCGCACCCCGGAGAATTGTCCCGGCTGCTGGGCGTCTCGACGGACGAGGTGCTGCGGAAGCGGATCCCTCTCGTGCAGGACGCCGCCGCCCGACTCAACGTGACCCTGGTCTTGAAGATGGCTCACACGATCGTCGCGTCGGCGGCGCGAGACGCCGCGATCGTGCCCACCGGCAATCCGGGGATGGCGACGGGCGGGACGGGCGACGTGCTGACCGGCCTCATCGCCGGCCTCCTGGCCCAGGGGGTATCAGCGGGGCTCGCCGCCCAGGCGGGCGCCTACATCCACGGGCTGGCGGGGGATCTGGCCGCGGCGCGCCTGGGGCAGGAGGCGATGCTGGCCGGCGATCTCCTGGCGGAGGTCCCCGCGGCCATCCAGCAGGTCAAAGCGGCCCGCGCTTAGGGGGTCTGGAATCCGAAATTCGAAATCGAGGCGCGTTCCAGCGATGAGTCATTCCGCATTCAGGTCGTACCTTCGTACCGTCGTACATTCGTACGCTCTTGGCTTTGACCTTGGACCTCGGACCTCGGACATTTGACCTTGTACCTTGGACTTCGGACTTCGGACGTTGGACCTTGGACTTCGGTAAATTCCGAATTTCGCATTCCGCATTTGGACGAGCGTCCTAGCGATGCGTCATTCCGCATTTGAGTGGCGACCATGACGGTCCTCGACCTTCGGGAGTGCTGCCTGTCCTGGGACTCCGCCTCGGCGGAGGAGACCGAGCGGATGGGGGAAACCCTGGGCGCTCTCCTTCAGCTGGGGGATGTGGTGGCGCTCTTCGGGGAGCTGGGCAGCGGGAAGACCGTGCTGGCCCGCGGCATCGCGACCGGATTCGGCTGCGACAGAAGCGACGTGCACAGCCCCAGCTTCACGCTGGTGAACGAGTATGCGTGCAGCCAGGGCGGGCGGCCGGGGGACGGGGACGGCAGGGAGCGGCGCCTGACTCATCTCGACCTGTACCGCATCCGATCGGAGGACGAGCTGCCGGGCATCGGCTGGGATGAATACGTGGATAGCCGTCATGTGGTGGTCGTGGAATGGGCGGAGCGCGCCCTGCGATGGCTGCCGCGCGACCACCTGCGGGTGAGTCTGGAATTCCTGAGACACGATCGGCGGCGCCTTCGGGTAGAGGCCACGGGTCCCCGATCGGTCCAGCTCATCCTGGGATGGGTGGAGGCGCGAGGCTCCACCGCAGAGATCACGTAAACCGTTCGACGGTTCGAACGTCCGCGCCAAGAGCAACTCGGCGGTGGGCATGGACGCCCGAACACCTGAACGATCCTGGATTTGTGGAGGGGTCAGATGAGCTGGAAGAATCGGTGCTGCCGGGCCGCGATCGTCCTGGCGGCCGTGGGGAGTCTCTTCGGGGCGGGCCTCGTTTCGGTGCCTGCGGAGGCGGCCCTCTGGACCGAGTCCGCCGGAGCCGGGATTCGGGAGGATCCCGAGCTGGCCCGCATGAACCAGGCGTTGATCCGCCTGGCCAAGGTCCTGCGACCCGCCGTCGTGCTGATCGGCGTGAAGATGGAGGGGGGCACAGGCTATAGCCTGCCGGAGAACCACCCGCCGATTCCTCCGAGCGATCTCCCGGCGGTGGGTTCGGGAATCGTTCTCAGCGCGGATGGGTATCTCCTGACAAACTATCACGTCATCGAGCAGGCCAGCGAGATCGAAGTCCAGCTCATGGACGACCGAAAGTTCCCGGCCAAGCTGGTGGGAAAGGACGCCCGGACGGACCTAGCCCTGCTGAAGATCGAGGCCAGCGAGCTGCCCGTGTTGCCCCTGGGGGATTCCGACAAGCTGGAGGTGGGCGAGCTGGTCCTGGCCATCGGGAATCCCTTCGGCCTCGATCACACAGTGAGCATCGGCATCGTCAGCCGCAAGGGACCCGCCCTGGGGAGCTCCGGGACCTTCGACGACTACATCCAAACTGACGCCTCCGTGAATCCGGGCAACAGCGGGGGCCCGCTCATCAACATGCGGGGGGAGGTGATCGGCATCAACACGGCTGTCATCCCCAACCGCCGGGTGGCCTTCGCCATCCCCGTTAACCTGGCCAAGTCTCTGCTGCCCGAGCTGCAAGCGCGAGGGCGGATCGCCTGGGGGTTTTTGGGGGTAAGCATCCAGGATCTGACGCAGGACCTCGCCAGGGCGATGGGCTTCTCGGAGACCAAGGGCGCCCTGGTGAACAACGTCCTGTCCGGGCAGCCGGCCGAAGCGGCGGGGATCAAGCGCGGGGACATCATCGTGGCCTTCGACGGGAAGCCCGTCTCGGACGTCCGGGCGCTCCAGCGGGCGGTGAGCTTCACCTCCGTCGGGAAGCAGGTGGAGATCCGGGTCTTCCGCGGGGGCAGGCTGGACACGGTGACGGTCAAGGTGGGCGAGGCGGAGAGGGTGGAGCGCCAGGCGTCCACAGCGCCGGCGCGGCGTGACTTGGGGATGACCGTCGAAGAGCTGGACGCGGAGAAGGCGAAGAAATTCAAGCTGCGCGAGGACGAGGAGGGCCTGGTGGTGACCGATGTGGCCAACGGCGGGCCCGCGGCCGGCGCGGGGGTGCGCGCCGGGGATCTGGTTCGGGAGGTGAACCGGCGCGCGGTGCGATCCCTGGAGGGCTTCCGCAGCGCCCTCCGGCAGGGGGAGGGCGAGGTGGACCTGTTCCTCTTGCAGCGGGGCGATGCCCACATGTACGTCGCCGTGAAGCCGAAGACGTAGCCGAAGGAAGGTGAGGTGCCGCCATGACCATCGTGGCGATTTCGCGAGAACTGGGGAGCGGCGGGAACGCCATCGCCGCCGCGGTTGCCAAGGCGTTGAACTTCGAGTACGTGGAGCGGGAGATCCTCCTCCGGGCCGCTCGCGTCCACGAGGTGCCCGAGGAGAAGATCGCCGACGTGGATGAGCGGCGGCTGTCTCTCTGGGAGCGCTTCGACGAGGAGAAACGCCGCTACCTCGTCTTCATCGAGGCCGCCTACTACTCCTTTGCGGAGAGGGGGAATGTGGTCACCGCCGGGCGGGGAGGACCGTTCTTCCTTCGGGGGGTCAGTCACGCGCTCAAGGTCCGGATCATGGCCCCATTCGAGATTCGCGTGCGGAGGGTCATGGAGCAGGAGAGGCTGGATCACAAGGCGGCCGCGGCCAAGGTCCGCAACTACGATCGGGAACTCTCCGGGCGCATTGACTACCTGTTCGGGCTGGACTGGACCCTTCCGGAGAACTACGACCTGGTGATCAACACCGGGAACGATGCCTGGGAATTCTACACGCATCTCCTCGTGTCGGCGGCCCGCCACCCGCAGTACCAGCCCACGCCGGAGTCGCAACAGCGGGTCTGCGACCTCAGCCTCGCGGCGCAGGTGCGCGCCGCCATCGCTAAGGATCCGGGGACCCAGAACATCAACGTCGAGGTCACCGCCCAGACGGGGCGCGTGGCGCTGAAGGGCGTCGTCTTCGGCCCGGCCATGCTGGATGCCGCCGCCGAGGTGGCCAGGTGCGTCCCGGGGGTCACGAATGTCTCCTGCGAGGCGGTCGAGATCCCGCGGGTGTATCCGGGTCCGATCATGTAACGCAACCTTCCAGTCATCAGTCATGAGCCATCAGCCATCAACTACGGCCCCCATCCGCTCATGGCTCATAGCTCATGGCAGACGAGGAGGGATTGCCTGACCAGTACCCGGTATCTTGCCGCGTACTACTTCTGGTACTTCGCCGCCATTGGTGTCTCCGAGCCGTATCTGCCTCCCTACTGGCGTTCCCTGGGATTTTCCTCGCCGGCACTGGGGCTGCTGAACGCCATCGCCCCTGCGATCACGGTGCTCGCCCCCTTTCTCTGGACGGCCTACGCCGACGCTACCCGGCAGGGCGAGCGGATCTTCCTCATCAACACCTGCATCGCCGCGCTGGCGGCGGTCCTGTTTCCGAACCTGGCTGGGTTCTGGCCGATGGCCGCCGCGGTCCTGATCTACGCCGCCTTCCGCACACCGCTCATCCCTCTCGCGAACAGCATGACCTTCCGAGCCCTGGCCGGACGGCGGCAAGGATATGCGGCCATCCGCCTGTGGGGGACCATCGGCTACATCCTGATGGCTATCGGGGCAGGGTTTCTCGTGGATCGGATCGGCTTGCGGGCGGGGATGTACGGGATCGCCCTGGCCATGTTGGCTTGCGGGGTCGTGGGCTGGGTGGGACGCAGCCGGGAACGGAGCAGCCTCCTGTCGGTCCACCTCGGGACATTCCTCCAAACGCTCCGGGATCGTCGAATCCTGTTGCTCTTGCTTGCCACGTGCCTGGCGCAGGTAAGCTTCGGGCCCTACACCATCTTCTTCACGATTCACCTCCAGCACATCGGCCTCTCCAGGGGCTTCGCCGGAACGGCCTGGGCCCTGGCCGCGGGAAGCGAGCTCTTCGTGATGCTCACCTGGAGGCGGATGTCCACCCTGGCGAGCGCGCGAATCTGGCTCACAGCGGCGCTGGCAGCACACGCGGTTCGCTGGGGACTGTTCGTCATCGCCCGCGACCCCGCCTTCCTTCTGGCGATCCAGCTCACCCACGCGCTCACGTTCGGCGTGTTCTACCTGGCCGGGGTGCAGATGGTGGATGCGTTGGTGCCGGACGGGCTCCGAGCAACCGCGCAGGGCCTCTTCGCCTCGGTCACATTCGGGTTGGGCGGTCTCGTCGGGAATGTGCTGGCCGGTCTCCTGTACGAGTCTCTGGGCATGGCGCGATTGTACACGGTTGCCGCGGCCCTGGCAGCCGGAGCAACGGTTCTGTACTGGGTCGGGACGCGGCTGGCTGGGGCGGGCGACCGCCTGGGAACCGTCCGCATCCCGGTGGGTGGGTCGCGATGAGCCGCGCCTCGATTGTGCTGGCTTTTCTCACCGGCATCAACCTGCTGAACTACATTGACCGGCAGATCCTGTACGCCGTCTTCCCGCCCATCCAGGCTGAACTCCACCTGTCGGATACCCAGCTCGGCCTCCTGGCCTCGGCGTTCATGTGGGTGTATCTCTCCACGGCGCCGATCTTCGGCCTGCTGGCGGATCGCTGGTCCCGACCCCGCCTCATGGGCCTAGGTGTCGCGATCTGGAGCGTGGCCACCGCATTCTCGGGCGTGGTTCGAAGCCACGCGCAGCTCCTGTTTGGTCGCGCGGCCGTCGGCATCGGCGAGGCAAGCTACGGGGCGGTAGCCCCGGCCATGCTCTCCGATTACTTTCCCCCGGCGCGGCGCGGAAGGGCGCTGGCGGCCTTCAGCATGGCCATCCCGGTGGGGAGCGCGCTCGGGTATCTGCTGGGGGGAATCCTCGAGCGCGCCTCCGGCTGGCGGGCGGCCTTCTTCGTCGTCGCCGTTCCCGGCCTGCTGCTGGCGTGGTCGGTGAGCCGGATGAGTGAACCGGAGCGCGGCGGCTTCGATGGTGTGGTCGGGTCGGCCGGTGGGAGGACCGCGCCGCGGGCTCGCGACTACCTCGAGCTCCTCCGCACCAAGAGCTACGTCCTGAACTGCCTGGCCATGACGGCCATGACCTTCGCGGTCGGGGGATTGGCGGCGTGGGTTCCGACCTATCTCGTTCGGGTGCGAGGGATGGAACTGGCCCGGGCGAATCTCGCCTTCGGGCTGCTGACGCTGATCAGCGGGGTGGGTGGGACTCTGGCGGGCGGGTGGATCGGAGACCGGCTCCTCGCGCGGGTGCGGTCGGCATACTTCCTGGTCTCGGGGGTGGGCCTCCTGCTGAGTGCTCCCTGCGTGGCCGCGGTCATCCTGGTGGAGGATCGAGCCTGGGTCCTGGCCGCCATCTTCCTGGCGGAGGTTCTCATCTTCCTCAACACCGGCCCCCTGAACGCCATCACCGCCAACGTGAGCCGAGCCGAGGTACGCGCGACAGCCTACGCGGCCAATATCTTCATCATCCATGCCCTGGGGGATGCCGTTTCACCGGCGATTGTGGGCGCGGCCTCGGACCGGGTGGGACTGGCCGCTGCGTTCTGGATCGCCCCGGCGGCGTTGGCCCTCGCGGCGGGCTTCTGCTTCTGGGGAATGCGCTATCTTGCGCAGGACGTGAATCGCGTGCGCTCCTGAAGGGAAAAACGTACGAATGTACGAGGGTACGAAGGTACCTTTCAAATGCGGAATGCGAAATGGCAAATGCGGAATTTTTCGAAATTCGAATTCCGAACTTCGAAATTGAGGACTCCGCATTCGCGTACCCCCTGGGTATTTCGCACTCCGCATTCCGGTGGTACTCTCGTACGCTCTTGCAGTTCATTCCGCATTCCGAATTCCGCATTCCGCATTTGATTTCAGGGTATCAGGACGATCTTCCCGAAGACCGCCCGCTCCTCGATCAGCCGGTGGGCCTGGGCGCACTCCGAGAGGGGAAGCGTCCGGTCCACCACGGGGCGCAGCCTCCCCTCGGCTATGTGCCGGACCACCTCCAGCAGATCGGCCTTGCAGCCCATGAAGGCCCCCAGGACGGCGACGGACTTGGAAAAGAAGTAGCGGATGTCCACCTTCGACTCGTATCCGGCGGTGGCGCCGCACGTAACCAGGCGGCCGCCGGGGGCGAGGGTCGGGATCAGTTTCTCCCAGGTCGCCCCGCCGACGTGCTCGAAGACCACGTCCACGCCGCGCTTGCCGGTCAGCCGGCGCACCTCCTGCGCCAGATCCTGCGTCGCATAGTTGATCCCCGCATCCGCCCCGAGCCCGGCCGCCTTGGCCAGCTTGTCATCCGTGCTGGCCACGGCGATCACCCGGGCTCGGAACAGCTTGGCGATCTGGATGGCGGCCGTGCCCACGCCGCTGCCCGCGCCCATGACCAACACGTCCTCACCATCCTTGAGATGCGCCCGGCGGACGAGCATGTTCCACGCCGTGAGGAAGACCAGGGGGACCGCGGCCGCGGCTGGATAGTCCAGCCGCTCCGGGATCGTGATGCAATTGGCCTCCGGGACGCAGACGAACTCGGCGCACCCGCCATCCAGGCTGTAGCCGCCGATGATCTGGTAGGCGCGACAGAAGTTGTCCTCGCCTTGCAGGCACGCGGCGCACTGCCCGCAGCTCCATCCGGGGGACACCATGATCCGCTCCCCGATCTTCACGCGGCTGCAAGCTGAGCCCAGCGCCGTAACCTCGCCGGCGATGTCGCAGCCCCCGATCTTCGGCAGGGGGACCTTCAGGCCGGGGAGGCCCTTGCGCAGCCAGACGTCGAGATGATTGAGCGCTACGGCCTTGACTCTGAGCGTGACCTCCGTCGGCTTCGGGGTCGGATCGAGCACGTCCTCGTACCGCAGGACCTCGGGTCCGCCATGCTCGTGGAACCGGACGGCTTTCATGGCACCTCCGTGAGCGTGAAACATGAGACGTGAAACGTGAAGAGATGGGGGTGAGCGGCTAGCGACTGCGGCATCGTATCGGGGCAGGGTGGCGTTGTCAAATGGGCGGCTTGCCCCGTCGGGGGCTGCCGAGTATACTTCGGCCCTCGGAGGCGCGGATGCTCGTGCTCGGTGTCGAGACTTCGACGATGCAGGGGGGCGTGGCGCTGGTCGGCGAGGACGGCCTGCGCTCGGAGTATGCGCTGAACGTCGCGGCGACGCACTCGGAACGCCTGCTCCCCGCCATCGACCGGATGCTCCGCGACGCCGGCGTCGGCCTGGACGCCCTCTCCGGCCTCGCCGTGAGCATTGGGCCAGGCTCCTTCACGGGGCTGCGCATCGGCCTCAGCACGGTCAAGGGTCTGGCGTATGCCACGGGACTTCCTGTGGTGGGCGTGGCAAGCCTCGAGGCCCTGGCGTGCAGCGTGGCCTTCGCCAGGGAACAGGTCTGTCCGGTCCTGGATGCGCGCAAGCAAGAGGTGTACGCCGCGCTGTTCCGCTGGGAGGGCGGAGCGCCGGTGCGTGTCATGGAGGACGCGGCCCTGGCCCCTGAGGCGCTCTGCGACAGGATTCGCCGGCCGACCATCTTTCTTGGGGATGGCCTGGCCGTTTACGGGGAGCTGTTCCGGCGGCTCCTGGGGGACCGCATGCTCGTCCCGCCGCCGCCAAGCCGCGGGGCCCGCCCGGCCTGGGTGGCCGAACTCGGCCGCCGGCGCCTCCTCCGGGGGGAGCGGGATCCGGTGGACGCCTTGGTTCCCCGCTACCTGCGTCCATCGGAGGCTGAGCTGCAATTGCGCCGGGCGTCCCGCCGAGCATAGCTGGCCCCTAACCAAGCACAGACGTTCGTTTGCCATACCGGCTCGAAGAGGGAGAAACGGTGAGGGGGTGAACCGGAGAAACGGCGCGCCGGTGAATCGGTGATGGAAATCCTGATCGAGCCCATGAGCAGCAGGGACCTAGCGGAGGTCCTGGCAATCGAGGTGGTCTCTTTCGGCATGCCCTGGACGCAGGAGATGTTTGAGAACGACCTGGCCCGGACTGATCTCTCCGAAGCCTTTGTCGCCTGCCTCTCTGATGCCGGAACGCCGCCGCCGGTCGTCGGATACATCTGTGCCTGGGTGGTGGGGGACGAACTCCACATCAACAACCTCGCCGTGGACCCGCGCTGGCGGCGGCGCGGGATTGCGAGGGCCCTCCTGGACGCCGCCCTGGAGCGGGGGCGGGTCCGCGGCGCCCGGCGCGCCTTCCTGGAGGTGCGGGCCTCCAACGTTGAGGCCTTGGCCCTATACCGGCGGCACGGATTCGAGGTCGCGGGGATCCGCAAAGGCTATTACGACCACCCTGTCGAGGATGCCGTGGTCATGAGGCGCGAGGGCCTCTGACGTCCGAAGGATCGTCGAATGGTCGAATAGTCAAAAAGTCGATTCGTCCCGAAGATTTCACCACAAAGCTCACAAAGACCGCAAAGAGGAGTCAGGCCCCGCCTTCCTGAGGGGCGGCGCGGCACCGTTCCGTCCGGAGGTTGAGACCGTCGTATGCCCCGGGGGTTCCATGGAATCCGGGGCCCTTCTTTGCGTGCTTCGCGCCCTTTGCGGTTGAATTGCAGTGTTTGGGTTCAGGGTGGGTCGGACCAAATTGACCACTCGACCAGTTGACAACTTGACATTCTTTGAGCGGCACTGCTAGTGTCTGCCTCGTCTTGCGTGTGCCCGCGTGGGCGTTTCCTGGGGAGGAACCGCATGATTGACAAGGAACTGCTCGAGATTCTGGCGTGTCCCAAGTGCAAGTCCGGGGTGAGGCTGGATGAGGCCGCCCAGCGGATCATCTGCACCTCCCCGAACTGCGGCCTTCGCTATCCTATCCGCGACGGCATCCCGGTCATGCTGATCGACGAGGCCGAAGGCGGGCCGGCTCGGACCTGAAAGGGCGGCCCGGCCCCGCTGGGGCTGTCCGGGGGGGCCGCTCCAACAGAGACTTCTGCAGGTGAGCACTGCCACCGGGAGGACGGATGCGCGCGCTGATCACGGCCGGTGGGCGTGGGACCAGGCTTCGCCCTCTGACCCACACCAGCAATAAACATCTTATCCCCATCGCCAACAAGCCCATGATCCACTACGCGCTGGAGGCCGTGGCGGCCGCGGGCATCCACGACGTGGGGATCGTCCTCAATCCGGACACGGGCGACGAGATCCAGAGGGCCCTGGGGACCGGCGCGGCCTGGGACCTCTCGATCACGTACGTTATGCAGGAGGCCCCCCTGGGATTGGCCCA
>Ga0187877_1000634_pt1 | contig 42674 bp, 25 predicted proteins | sample June2016WEW_17_1_3_FD_132430 | JGI IMG/M metagenome (GOLD analysis project Ga0187877, IMG submission 132430) | Peatland microbial communities from SPRUCE experiment site at the Marcell Experimental Forest, Minnesota, USA - June2016WEW_17_100 | ecosystem: Environmental > Terrestrial > Soil >...
GTTGGCGCGATTGTAGGTGGCAAACTCGGGATCACGGAATGGCGCCCCCGCCAGCGAGCCTTTGGCCGCCTGGGTCATGGCGACCCGGATCAAATTGGCCGCCCTTTGCGCATAGAGCGCGCGTTGCGTGGGGTCGGGATCAACCAGCGAAAACAGCGCAAAAACGAAAGCGTCCTCCTCGGTGAGCAAGCCGGTATAACCCTGCGTATCGCCAAAGTCCGGCCAGTTGGTGTTTTGCACGCCGCCAGGAAAGTATCGCGTGTCGTAATTGTTCATGCTGTCGGTGAGCAGCGTCCGCACCGCCTGGTAAACCGGGTTCGCCGGCGTGGCCCAGCTTCTGAGGCGCGGCAGATCGTTGGTGGTGATCCATAGCCGCGGATGGGTGGCGACCGGAAATGGAATCGTGGATAGGAAACCGTTGGTGGCCTGGTAGTTGGCGGTCACGATGACGTCCGCTGCCGGCATGGTGAGCGTGGTGCTGGCGGCATTGGAATTGGCGACGGGATAGCCGCTCCACCCGGCGAAGGTTTCTCCGCCGGGCGGCGTATTGGCAGTGATCTCCACCACGGTTCCCGGCAAATAGGAGCCGCTGCCGGCTCCGTTGACCACCGACAGCGGATAATTCGCCGGCACGGGCAGATTGGTGAACGTCGCGGTGACCGTGAGGTTGCTTGAGGGCATGGTCAGAGTGGCCTCTGGGAGCGACGGATTCGACACGGCGAACCCAGTCCAGCCGCCAAAGGCCTGCCCGGCAGGCGCTGCGTCGGCTACGATGGGGACGACGGCGCCGGCGGGATAACTGCCGCTGCCGAAGCCATTGCTGACCACGAGCGTGAAAAGCGGGCCGCTAAAATTGGTTGAAGTTCCCTCAAACGCCCCGAGGTCCGGGCCCAATCCGTTCACCGCGCGATTTTGGAAACCGGCTGGATAAACATACTCAAACGTCAGGTTATTCGTCGAAGCCAGGACGGCGGGCGACTGAGGACCGGCCGCGTCAATCGCCGGCGAGGATGAGAGCAAATGCAAATTCGTCGCGGTCAGGCTGAGGAAGCCCGGATTGTTCTGGCCTTTGTTGTCGCCGTGGATGAGTTGGTTGGTGCCCGTGAGCGTGCCCCAAAAATTCGTTGCCAGGTAGGGGAGCGCGATCAATTGCGTGCCAGGACTGACCCAGTTGGTCCCAAAGTTGATGGTGCTATCGTCCGACCCAAGGAGGGAAACCAGCGAGGGCGGGCGGCCGGCCGTCACCGGCAGCGCCGCAAACACATTATTCCGGCAATCCACCACATCGTGAACGTTCCATTGCAGCACCTCGGCGTGGCTTGGCAGTTGGAAGAGGTAGGTGTAATAACGCGCCGATTGGTTGGCGTAGTTCACGACGGTGTTGTTGTAAAAATAGAGCGTGCCGTTGCGCGGCTGGCCCTGGATGCCCAGGGCGTCGTAGCGAAACATGATCAGGCCCTGGCTGTCTGGGGTGTTAAAAAACACATTGCCATAGACGAAGTTGGTTCGGTAGGCCGGGTCCACGTCGATAATGCCGATGCCCCCCTGGGTTTGCTCGAACCAAAAGGCTGTGCCCGGTCCCGGCCCCTGGACGATCATGTTGTAGCGGAGGATCGTGCCGGAGGAACGATCCTTGATCTGTTCGCCATCCGCGCCGGGCCGCAACGGGCCAATCAGGTTGTATTGAAAGGTCACGCCCTTGGACTCGGTATAGATGTTGTGCACGCCATAGTTGCCGGCATAGCCGTTGCCGTGGATCCAACAATTCTCGATGAGCATGTCGGCAGACAGTTCGTTGGTATCGCCGTTTTTGGAGTTGCAGAAAAACCCGTTGCACGAGCCGTTGAGCTCGCAGCCGCGCACCACCAGGTGTTGCGCGAATTCGACATAGATGGACGTGGCGAAGGTGTCGAAGTTGGTCACCGTGCCATCGGATTGGGTGAGCGTATTGGCCGGATCGGCATTTTGCACGTGGAGGTTCTGAATGACGATCCACGAGGGGATATAGCCGTAAGGCATTCTGGCGGAATGGCTGACGACGATGACGCCTTCGATGTTGAAGAAAATGCTGTTCCAGGGAGTGTTGGCGGCGGTCACGGCGTTTTGCCCGTCAATCGTGGGCAACGCGCCCGTCACCGGGTCGGCAACGCCGTTGATCGTAATGGGCGCATTGGAGACACCGCTGTTCGAGAGCAGGATGATTTCGTGGTAGCCGCCGGGTTTGTAATGGATGTTCACCGTGTCGCCGGGGCCCAGGGCGGTCCAGGGCACGGAGCCCAGATTGGTGTAAGTCTGGCCAGGGCCGGCCTCGAAGGTCGCGGCGCGGGCGGCGCAGGCAACGGCTCCAGCCAACGCCAGGAGGCGTATCAGGTTATTCCTTCTCATAGATGGGTCGTTCCGGTTGCTCCCGCATTGCGAGGGTTCGTCTGAATCGTAAAGTGGGCGGGAGCGTTGTGTTCCGCGCCTCGCCCTTGTTTTCCGCCTGCCGCAGGTTGCGTGCCTGTTGACAAACGCCCCGTTTCGAACAGGAAAGGAACCGCGAATGGACGCGAATGGCGAGAAGCCTTGCGCTTTCGATCCCGCGAGGAGTATTCGCGTCAATTTGCGTCCATTCGCGGTTGGACCGATCGGGCATTTCAACAGGTTGCTAAGCTCTCCTGGCCAGTCTGGGAGGCTTCGCCGAATTGCCGCCGGCTGGTGCGGACGAGGCTTTTGTGGTGTTCTGCTGTCCAGATAAGGGACACAACCCGTCTTGCCTGCTGGCGGCGGAAGTGTGGTGTTCAAGAAACAGGTGGTCATGTTTTTAACAGGAGGCAACGGAGTTCAACAGAGCTTTTATCTCCGTTCTCTCTGTTTTCTCCTGTTCAGGTTTTGGCCGCTCCGTTTGTGAACGAACACCGCAGTAGGTCACCGCGGGATGACCGGCAGCACCAGGTGCGAGGGGTGGTCGCGGTCATGGAAAACGCTCTGCTTGGCAGGCAGAAGTTCGGTGTCGGTCCCGAAGGGTTTGCCGCTGTTTGGATTCCGGTCGAAACGGGGGAAGTTGCTGCTCGATAGCTCGGCCCGGATGCGATGGCCTCGGCGGAAGAGATTGCTGGTGACCCAGAGATCGATGTCGAACTGCTGGGCCTGGCCCGATTCGAGGAGCACCGGCTGCTCGCGGCTCTGGCGGTATCGGGCGCGGATGATGCCATCGCACAAATTGTAGGCCTTTCCCTCGGGATGCACGTCCACCAGCTTGGCCGTGAAATCGGTGTCCGGCGCGCTGGAGGCCCCGTAAAGGACCAGCTTGACCGGCCCGGTGACTTCCACATCTTGATCGAGCGGCGCCGTCGTATAGACCAGCACATCCTGGCGCTCCTCGACCTTGGTTTGGTCGTAGGGCCCCGCCGGCGCGCCCACGAGGTTGTTTCCGCCTAACGACGGGACCGGATTGTTCCCATCGTAAGTGAACCCGTCGGCGGCCTCCGTTTCCGGCTCAGTGGTGCTGAGCGTGCCGTCGCCTTTGAGCGAGTTGGCGTGGCCGGCTCCGTGCAGAAAGTAAGAGACGTACTGCGTGCGTTTGAGCGGCCATTCGCCCTCGCCGCGCCAGCGGTTTTCGCCCATGACAAACAGATAACAAACCGGCCAGTCTTGCACGCCGGTCTCATGCCCCTTGAGCCAATACTCGAACCACTGGAACTGCAGGTCCCCCCAATTGAGGCTGGCCTGGGCGCCGAAGTCCAGTTCCCCCACCTTGCGCGCGCCCACCCCGTGGGTCCACGGTCCCATGACCACAAGCTGATTGCGGCGGACCTGCCGGTCGTTCGAGGAAGCGCGCACTTTGGCCACCAGCTCGATGGTCGTCTTGGAAAAGATGTCATACCAGCCGCCGATATTGAGAATCGGCACGGTCACCTCCGGGTAGCGGTAATCGATCCCGCGCTGCTTCCAGTAGCTGTCGTATTGGCAGTGTTTTACCCAGTCATCGAGATAGCCAACTTTCTTGTCGAACTGATCGCCGAAGGACTGCAGAGGCAGATGCCGGTAGGCCTCCTGCAGTTTCGCGCCATCCAGCGCCACGCCGCCCACCGCCGCACCCCAGCCCATGAGCAGCCCGAGTTGGAAGGCCCCGCCGGGATAGGCCATCTCATACGCGTTGGCGAACGGCACGACCGGGACCATGGCCTTGAGGTAGCGGCTCGCCTTGGGTGCCGCAGCCCATTGCGTCCACCCGACATACGAGCCGCCCGCCGTCCCGATTTGCCCGTTGCACCACGGCTGTCGGCCGGTCCATTCCTGCGTGTCAAAACCATCCTCCACATCGTAGCGGAACGGGTCCCACACCCCCTCGGATTTGCCGCGCCCGCGGCAGTCTTCGACCACCATGGCATAGCCGGCGGCAACGTAGCGCCGGGCCTCGTCCCATTTCCCGTCGGGCCGGCCGTAGGGCGTGCGCTGCAGAATCACCGGGAAGCGGCCTTCGGTTCTCGGGCGATAGACGTTGGCAGTGAGCCGGGCGCCGTCTCGCATCGGCACCTTCACGTCGGGCTCGAAGATGAACGGAGGCTGGGCTTCCTCGGCCAGCAGGCAACCGGCGATCAGCAGTGGCAACGGAAAGAGCCAAAGGGGCGATCTGGAATCGAGCCTGCCCCAAAAGCCCGGCGAACGGAAGACTTCGCCGCAACCTTTGTCGAATTGGCCATTTTTCGACAAAGTTGGCGACAAAGGTTGCGACAAAGGTCTGGAATCGGAGTGCTTGGGACAGGCTCCAGAGTCAGCGCGGCAGGCGTTCGACAAGCTCACGAGGGCAAGCTATGGCAAGCACTCCGGTTAGGCAAAACAAAACGGCGCTGTTTTCCTTGCCACTCCGTTCCAAGTTGCCAATGCTCTGTTCATGAATATCGCCGACCTGGGCCGCCTGTTGCAAACGATTGTCCCCACCATCCCCAAGTGGCCGCCCCTTGCCGGGACGCTCCTCCTGCTCGTGGCGGCACAAGCGATCGGAGCCGGCTTCGCTACTAACTGGCCGCAGTTCCGCGGACCGGACGCGCTGGGGGTCGCTGACAATCCGGGCCTGCCCGAGCGCTGGAGCACCAACCAGAATGTCGCGTGGAAGGTCGAGGTGCCCGGACGCGGCTGGTCCTCGCCGATCGTCTGGGGTGAGCGCGTGTTTATCACCACGGTCGTCAGCGAGGGCGAGGTGGAGCCGGCCAAGAAGGGCCTCTACCTGGGCGGCGAGCGCAAGGAGATTCCCAAGGCCGAGCATGGCTGGCTCGTCCTCTGCTTCGATCTCGAGTCCGGCCGCGAATTGTGGCGTCAGGAAGCGCACCGCGGCACACCCCCAAATCCACTGCACCTGAAGAACACTTACGCCTCCTCGACGCCGGTGACCGATGGCGACCGCGTCTATGCATGGTTCGCCAACGTCGGCTTGTGCTGCTACGACATGGAGGGCCGAAAACTCTGGTCCACCAACTGGCCGCCAGTCAAGACCCGCAACGGCTGGGGCTCCGCCGCATCGCCCGTGCTCTGCGATGGCCGCCTGTTCCTGGTCAGTGACAATGACGAAGAATCCTTCGCCGCGGCCCTCGAGGCAAAGACCGGCCGCCAACTCTGGCGTGTCCAACGCGAGGAGAAGAGCAACTGGGCCACGCCTTGCGTCTGGCGCAACGAGCAGCGAACCGAATTGATCACCTCCGGCACCAGGCGGGTCCGCTCCTACGACCTGGAGGGCAAGCTGCTTTGGGAACTGGGCGGCATGTCCTCGATTGACATCCCGACGCCCTTCTCGAACTCCCGCCTGCTCTACGTCTGCTCCGGCTTCGTCGCGGACAGAATCCGGCCCGTGTTTGCCATCAAACCGGGCGCTTCCGGGGACATCACCCTCCAGCCCGGCGAGACCAACAACCAGTTCATCGCCTGGTATCAGCCCACTGCCGGGCCTTACAATCCCTCGCCCTTGCTCTACGGGGACTACTTTTATGTCCTCTTCGACTTTGGCTTTCTGAGCTGCCACGACGCGCGCACCGGCCAGCCGGTTTACCCGAAGCAGCGCATCCGTGAGGGCGCCACCTCCTTCACCGCCTCACCCTGGGCGGCGAATGGGAAAATCTTCGCGCTGAGCGAAGACGGCGACACGTTCGTCTTCCAGGCCGGCCCCGAATACAAGCTGCTGCACACAAACTCCCTCGACGAGATGTGCCTGGCCACCCCGGCGATTGCCGGCCCTCGCCTGGTCATACGCACACTGACCAAGCTGTATTGCTTTCGGGAGATGAAGTGAAACTCCCCCGGGACGGAGAGTCTCGGGGGTGCCCGACCCGGCGCTGAAGCGCTTGTCTTCACCCACATCGCTCACTGAGGGGAATGGATTGTATCCGTTGCTTTCAGGCCAAGGGCCTGGCTCATACCAGCCCAGGGCAACGCCCTGGGTTTCCGTGTGGTTTTTTTCTGTTGCAGGCCAACGGCCTGCCTCATAGGGTCCATTGGGTCCGGCCGACTCAAACACTGACCGCCAAGCTTCGATCCCTCAGCGCAATGAATCGCGCTTTCAGCGCTCAGAATGGTCTTTGGGCGATAAACCCAGGGCGTTGCCTTGGGCTGGTATGAGGGACGCCGTTGGCGTCCCAAGCAGGCGCGCAGTGCGTCCCGTGTGCTGCCTCTCGGGTTGCTTCCGTGCGCGCAGAAGGGGAACTGATATGACCGGTGAACGGCAAATTCCTGCATCCCTCACTTGACTTTCCCGGCCGGTTAAACATCTTTGTGTTACATGAAGACAGCGACGTTGAGAGAATTGCGGCACGACTTCGGCAGCGTCTTCGCCTGCGTGGAACAGGGCCAGCCAGTGGGCATCAGCAGGCGCGGCAAGATCATTGCGCTTCTCACTCCCCCGCCTCGCCCCAAGCCGGCCAAACCGAAGAAACGCCCCGACTTCGCCGCGCGGCTCAAGCGCATATACGGCGACCTGGTTCTGCCAAGCGACGTGGTACTGGAAGAGCGCGAATCCCGGCCGTATTGAGGCGCCGCCGGCTCTGAATCCGCCCGCCCAAACGCGCAGCGAGCCCCGCTACGCGACGGACAATTCTTGGCCATTTTTTCGAGTCCGACTTCCGTGGCCGTCGTTGATGGAATTGGGAAATCCTCGGCCCTGCCAAACCCGATCCTCAGTACCCCGCTGGAAGCGCCCGTGCCCAGCCATCTCGGTCAGCAAATCATCAAATCCCGCTCTTGCTTTTAGCCCCACCAGAGGCTATCACTCCCCCATGCCCAGTCTGGAGCTAAAGCCGACACACAAACCGGTAGCACTCTACTACGAGTCGCTGACCGGGTTCGCCAAGCTGGGCATCAAGCACGAAGCCGCTGTCCGCTCGGCCTTTCAGGAACTCCTCGAACACTGCGCCCGCCACTTCGATTGGAAGCTCGTCCCTGAATACCCCATTAAACGCAAGGGCAAGGCCGACGCCAAAGCCGACGGCGCCCTGCTCGACAACTACGGCCTCAACCACGGCCTCTGGGAAGCCAAAGACTCCGCGCACGACCTCGACAAAGAAATCAAAATCAAATTCTCCATCGGCTACCCGAAGCAAAACATCCTCTTCTGGCAACCCGACCGCGCTATCCTCTACCAGAATGCCGAGCGCTTCTACGAAGCCGACCTCACCAACCCCGAAAAACTCGTCCATGTCCTCAAGCTCTTCTTCGAGTTCGCCCCGCCCGCCATGGCCGACTGGGAAAAAGCCGTCGAGGAATTCCGCGACAAGGTCCCCCAGATTGGCGTCAGCCTGAAAGCCCTTATCGAAAAGGAGCGCCAGACCAACCAGCAGTTCATCACCGCCTTCGAAGGTTTCTGCGCCCTCTGCCGCGGCTGCCTCAACCCCAACATTTCGGTCGAAGCCGTCGAGGAGATGATCATCCAGCACATCCTCACCGAGCGCATCTTCCGAAAAATCTTCGACGTCGCCGACTTCATCCAGCGCAACGTGATCGCTCAGGAAATCGAGAAAGTCATCTCGGCCCTCACCTCCCACTCGTTCAGCCGCGACGACTTCAGCAAGCGCCTCGAACACTTCTACGGCGCCATCGAAAATGCCGCCACCACCTTCTCCGATTTCCACGAGAAACAGACGTTCCTCAACACCGTCTATGAACGCTTTTTCCAGGGCTTCTGCGTGAAGGTGGCCGACACCCACGGCATCGTCTATACGCCGCAGCCGCTCGTGAACTTCATGGTGGCCAGCGTCGAGCGCGTCCTCCAGCACCAGTTCGGCAAGTCCCTCGCCGACCGCGACGTCCACATCCTGGACCCCTTTACCGGCACCGGCAACTTCATCGTCAACATCATGCGGCACATCCCCAAAGCCGCGCTCCGGCACAAATACTCGGAGGAACTCCACTGCAACGAGATCATGCTCCTGCCCTACTACGTCGCCTCGATGAACATCGAGCACGCCTACTACGAGGCCAGCGGCAAATATGAGGCCTTCGAGGGCATCTGCCTCGTGGACACGTTTCAAACCGCCGAGAAGGATCAAAGCGAATTTGGGTTCTTCAACGAGAGAAACTCGGCGCGGGTCAATCGGCAGAGGAAAGCGGCCATCCGCGTCATCATCGCCAATCCGCCATACAACGCCGGTCAAGCCGACGAAAACGACAACAATAAGAACCGCAAGTATCCCGAAGTGGATCGGCGCGTGAGCGTGACCTACGGTGAGTCCTCCAAGGCCACGCTTCTCCGCAAACTTTCGGACCCGTACGTCAAGGCGATCCGCTTCGCCACCGACCGCATCGGCGAAAGCGGTGTTGTTTGCTTCGTGAACAATAACAGTTTCGTGGCCGAAAAAACCTTCGATGGGATGCGGAAGGAATTGGCAAAAGAGTTCGATGAGATTTACGTGCTGGATTTGGGCGGCAACGTGCGGAAAAACCCTAAACTTTCCGGCACGACCCACAATGTCTTTGGCATCCAGGTCGGAGTGAGCATCAATCTGTTCGTGCGTCAGCCCAAGTCAAATGCCGTCGGCCGCCACGCCACGATTCGTTACCACGCTGTCGCCCGGGATTGGCGCAAGGGGCGGAAATACCGGTTTCTCGAGGAGAAAGCAGACATAGGAGGCGTGAAATGGGCGAAGCTCGACCCCGACGACAAGGGCAATTGGCTCACCAACGCCAACGACGGGGAATTCGATGCATTTCTCCCGATTGGCAGTAGGGAGGCGAAGGCGGGAACGTGTGTTCCAAGCGCCTTCCGCACGTACTCGCTCGGCGTCTCCACCAACCGTGATGTTGTTGTCTTTGACTTTAGCCCGGAATCCCTAGCCCAGCGCGTGGAGGCGTTCAGTGACGCATACAACGGGGAGGTGCGGCGCTACGAAGACAAGAGAGGGCCGGTGAACATTGATGATTTTGTGCGGACCGAAAAGGTGAAATGGAGCGAAACGCTGAAGAAACAACTCGCAGAAGGAGTCAAGGCTCGCTTCGGAAAGAGTAAAATCTCTCCGGCAATGTACCGTCCCTTCACTAGGATGTGGCTTTATTACGACGCCATCCTGATTGATCGGCCTGGGGCATTTGCCGAATACTTTCCGAGTTCGCTCAGATCACAGGAGAACCGCCTGATAGTCGTGAACGTTTCTCCAGAGCGACCATTCTGTCCATTCATTTGCGATACCATTCCTTCAAAGGACATCGCCGGAGGTTTCGGTTCTCCAACGTATTGCTTCCCGCTCTTCACATATACCGAAGAGGGGAAGGACCGGCGCGACAACATCACGCCCAAAGCGTTGACTCTGTTCCAGGTTTTCTACGATGGCGACATCACGCGAGAAGACATCTTCCACTACGTCTATGCGCTCCTGCATCATCCCGCGTACCGCACCCGCTACGCGGAGAACTTGAAGCGCGAACTCCCCCGTATCCCCTTCGTCGGCATCCCGGCGAGCGCAAAGGCGAACTCGCCCGCCAGTTTCTTCCCTCTGTCCGCTGTCGAGAGGATGCAGGGCGCCGCCAAGCCTGATCACAATCCAAAGGCCAGCACAAAACTGTTTCACGTTTTTGCAGCCGCCGGCAAGCAACTTGCCGACCTGCACTTAACTTACGAGTCCGCCAAAGAGTTTCCGCTGGCACGCCAGGAAAATAAAGAGGCCAAACTCGACTGGCGCGTCGAGGCAATGAAGTTGAGCAAAGACAAAGCCTCCCTCTTCTATAACGATTTCCTCACCTTGAACGGCATCCCCCCCGAGACCTACGATTACCGCCTGGGCAACCGCAGCGCCATTGAATGGGTCATTGACCAATACCGCGTCACCCGGGACGAAAAGGGCAACATCGCCAGCGACCCCAACCGCTTGGACGATGAGCAATACATCATCCGCCTCATCGGCCAGGTTATCACCGTCAGCCTGGAGACGCTGAAGGTGGTGAAATGGCTTCCTCCACTCGAAAGCTGAGGCAGCTCGTCAAGCCGAACCAAGAGGTTCGAGGCCGACCACTTCGAGACGCTTCGCAAAGTATTTGCCGGGGCTAGTGGGTTACGGCCCGAGGTCGATCGCGTTGGCGCCGCCGGCCAGGCTTTGTTCCTTGGCGCGCCAGACGAAGACCCCGGTGATGTCCGGCGGCAGCCCGACGGATCCGCGGCAGCGGTCGCCCTCGAATTTCAGGTCCAGCGCAATGAAGCCGTCCGGGTGGGGCGTGCGGCTGAGGATGCGCGGCTGCTTGCCGAGCCGGGGCGCGATGCGGACGGTGCGGAACTCCGGGGAGGCCGGCGACGCTGGTGCCGCACACTCGTGGCAGCGGAACGATGCGGGCGACATCCTCAATCCGACGCATGGGCTACTCGCGCGCGGCGTTTGGGGCTTGATTTCGATGGCCAGTTGGAGAAGATTCCTGCAATGAATGTTGTTCGCATGTCGGAAACGGGGCAGATCGTTGTGCCGAAGGAAATCCGGGAGCAGCGCGGTTTTGGCAACGGCAGCGCTTTTGTTGTGAATGAGACGAAGAGCGGCCGCATCGTGCTCCGCCCCGTAAAGGCCAAGCCGGAACTTGATCTGGTGGACCGTCTTCTGCGGCTGAAGGGCATCGACATTCCAGAAATGAAGTTTCATGCCCCGCCGCGCGCATGAGGTATCTGCTCGACACGAACGTCGTTTCGGAAACTTTCTTCCCTCCGGGATGAAACCTGGGAGCCGAATCCCACACCCGGCGTCTCGAAATGGAGGTGAAGGGTTCGGTCCGACCCCTTCACTGGGTAGATACCGCGCGACCCTCGGCCTCCCTTTTCCCGAGTTTTGCTTTTTCCAGGCTTCAAGCCTGGAAAAAGCAAAACTCGGGAAAAGGGAGGTATTCATTTTGGGCTCCTTACCCAGGGCGGCGCTCGTTCCTCGCTTGCCCTGGGCTGGTATGCGTCACCCTTTCAGGGTTTTGAGAATGGGACGATGGCGAGAGTTTGGGCGGCGCTTCGCTTAGCCTGGGTTACTATCGTAGCGTCCCTACGGGACTTGGCTTTGGCTCGCTCCACTCGCATAAGGGCCAAACGGACAACGTCCAGCTTAGCTCCAGACCATCAGCTTCTGGCCAGACAGAAGCGCAAGAGAGCGGACCGACGCTTACGGCCCGAGGTCGATTGCGTTGGCGCTGGCGGCCAGCGTTTGTTCCTTGGCGCGCCAGACGAAGACGCCGGTGATTTCCGAGGGCAGTTCGACGGTGCCGCGGCAACGGTCGCCCTCGAAATTCAGGTCCAGCGCAATGAAGCCGTCCGGGTGGGGCGTGCGGCTGACGATGCGCGGCAGCTTGCCGGGCTGGGGCGCGATGCGGACGGTGCGGAATCCCGGGGAGGCCGGGCGGACGCCGGCGACGCTGGCGTGCAGATGGAACAGCGGATGACTGCCCCAGGCATGGCAATCCGAGCGTGTATCGCCCGGCATTTCGACCGGTGTCTTGAGTCCCTGTTTGACCAAGTCTTTCCAGAAACGCATCCGCTCGACGATGAGGTCGCCGCGCCCGAATTTTCGCCAGGTCTCCAGGAGGTAGAAACTGAAGTAAATGGTCGTGCGTTTGAGGTCCGGGGCGGTCAACAATTGGCCGAAGCAGCGCCGGGCCTGCTCGCCGCTCAGCGTGTCGGTGAGCAGCGCCAGGCACTGGCCGTGTTCGCTGAATTGGTCGTGGGCCAGGTTGTCGGCAACCAGGCCGCGCGGCTCGTCCCAGAATTTGGCGCGCACGGCTTCGGCTGTGCGCGCGGCCTTGGCGCGCAGGCGTTGGGCCAGCAGCGGTTCGCCCAGGGAATCTTCGACCTCGGCCGATTTCCGCAGGGCATAGACGTAAAGCAGGTTGTTCAGGGACGAAATGCCGGTCACGCCGTCGGGCGCGTTGCCCTCCTGCCACTGCGGCACCCAATCCATGAACGGCCAGCCCGGCAACTTCTCGAGCAGCCCGTCGCCATTCAGGTAAGGTTCAAAGTGCTCGAGCATCGAGCGCAGGCCAATGGCGCGCGCCTTCACGAAGGCCGGATCGTTCCGCCAGAAGGCGTAGTCGTTGAGCATCAGCGCCCAGATCAGCGAGAAGGTCGGCGAGTGTTGAGGCAGATAGGAGGGAAACCGTTCGTTGACAAACCCCCAATTCCGGCGCGAGAAATCAAACAGCTCGAGGGCGCGCTTGACCAGGCGGTCGTCGCGCGTCATCACGCCGGTGGTGAGCAGTTCCAGGCGCGTGTCGCCATCGTACATGAGTTGCTCGTAGAACGGGCAGTCCATGTAGGTTTCGTGCGCGCACATCTGGATGCCGCGCACCGCCAGGGCAATCACACCGGCCAGTTCGCCGTCCCCGCTGTCGAAGCTGCCCTCGTTCTCGTAAGGATAGCGGTTCTCGTTGAGGGCGAGCCGGTGAATCACCAGCGGTTGGGCGGCGGTTTTGATCGAGAGCAGGCACCAGCGCCCGGCGCGCCACCAGAGGGTGGTGAAATTGCGGTGCTCGCCCCCTGCCGGCAGAAGAGTGTCGGTCATGCCGCGGAAGGTTTTGCCGACAAACTCATCGCGCCGGCCTTTGGCCTCGGACTTGGGCTGATAGAGCGACTCGGCCCAACTCCAGGCCAGCCTGCCGTCGGCGCCGCCGCTGATTTCGCACACCGGATAGGCGCAGTAATAGTTGCCGAGGTCCCAGAGCAGGAACTGCTCTGAATGCGGCGGAACTACGACGTGGTCTTGGCCATCGATGAGCGCCTGCCAGTTGGGCAGAGCGGAGTCCCGCGCCGCTTCCGCCCGGACCGGTTCATCGGCCGCCAGGGCGCTGTTGCCCAGCGCCACGGCGCGGCCGGCCCTGACCTCGCGGTCCAACTGATCGGGCAAGGTCGTGGGGAAGAGCTTCCAACCCGCCGCGCTTTCACCATAAGGCGCGTTCTGGACCGGCGCGCGGACGACTTGCGCCCGGACGTACGCGCCCTCTTTCCATTGCGGCCCGCAGTCGCGCGCGATCAATTGCGCGCCCACAAAGAAAATGCCCGGAGCGAAGTCGCAACCCTCCAGCTTGGCGACTTCCCAGGCGGCCTTGCCGGTGGTGAGTTCCCGGTCATAATCCCCCTCGGCCTTGAGGATGAAACCGCCGCGCCACGACATCTGCGCAACCGGTTGGTAGGGGCCGATGCTCCAGGCCAACGCCTCCAGACGGTGGTTGCCCGGGGCAAGCTCCAGCTCGTAGGTCGCGTAGGACCAGTGCTCGACGTCGGAGCGGTCGGGGCCTCGCGCGATGCGATGGCCGTCCAGGAACAGCTCAAACCGCTCGTCGGCGCTGACGTGAATGCGCGCGGGCAAGGCCGTGGCTTCAAACTGTTTGCGAAAACGCAGCAGGACCGGCTGGCGCCACCCGCCGGCAAAAACGTCAGCGTGCGAGGGCGCCGGCGGGTTTCCGAATTCGGGATGCCATATCCAGGCCGCCTCGTCGATGGGCTGCACCGGGACAATCCCGGTGTTCCCACTGTGCAATCGCGGCGGGAGAAAAACCTTGTGGACGACCGGGAGATCGTTTTGCACCGCGGCAGCCGAAAGCCCCAGCGCGGCGGCGGCCAGCAAGAGGCCGGAATTCAACCAACGTTTCATAACCGGGGGATGGTTATCGTTTATGGCCCATTCACGACGGGTGGAGTGGTTCATATTTGTGGCTCGGATTCACGACGGAACCCCACGCTAAAAGGGTAAGGCCTGCCAGTCAATGCAATATCCATAACTGGCGAATATGGGGGTTTGCGAGCTTGCGGGGCAGGCCTGGGGACAGTAGAATGCGCAAACGCTGGCCGCTTGATTAAGAGAGCCTATGAAACGAATCTTATTGGTGGATGATGACCCGCTCGTGTTGCGGATTTATGGGGAAGGACTACGACTCCGGGGATTCGAGGTGGAGAGCGCGGAAGACGGTCTAGCTGCGGCCAAGTTTCTGCAAAAGACCAAACCGGACGCTGTTGTGCTGGATTTGATGATGCCAAAACTCTCCGGCGTGGAGGTGCTCAAATACGTCCGTAACCGGCCCGACCTGGCCAAGGTGCCGGTGGTGGTCCTCTCCAACGCCTACATGACCGACCTGCCTCGCGAGGCTGCGGCCGCCGGAGCGAACAAGGGGTTGATTAAGGTCGCCTGCACCCCGGCCATCATGGCCGAAACGCTCGAGCGCCTCCTCAACGGCGAAGACACCAGCGGGGAGGGAACACAACTGTTGTGCGCCCCTGCCGCCGAGTCTCCGCAGAGGGGAACCGAAACCGAGCCCTCCGGAGCGCGCGCGCGCTCGCCCGGAGCCTCATCCACCCGGTCTCCAGCAGGCGCCTTTTTCAGGCCATTGCTCCCATCGGAGGGCCAGACAGAGACTCAAACCATGATGAAAGTCCGTGAGGACTTCCTTGAGAGAGGCCCGGCAACTTTGGCGACCGTGCGGGGCCTCTTCCGCGCCTTTCATAAGGCCGCCAATGATGCCCAGCGCAGCGTCCGGCTCGACAGTCTCTATACCCAAGTTCACTTCCTGACCGTGGCCGCCCGCGTGGGCGAGTGCCACCGCCTCACCCAGATGGCCAGCGTGCTCGAAGCTCTCCTGCTCGAGCTTACCTCCTATCCCGCGCGGATCACACCCTCCGTGTTCCGGACTGTCGCCATCGCGGTCGATTTCCTTGGAATCCTCTTCGACCACGACCAAAAGGCCGCCTCGGGCTTTGCACCTGCGGCCCAGACCCTGGCGCTCGTGCTCGATGATGACGCAGTGTGCAGACAGGTGATCGTCTCGGCCCTGCGCAACGCCCATTTCATAGCGGAGGACGCCGGCGACCCCATCTCCGCATTGCCGTGGCTGAGCAATAAACAGTACGGCCTGATCGTCCTCGACATGGAAATGCCAGGCATGGACGGCTTGGATTTCTGTCGCCGCGCTCGCCAACTGCCCGGCTACCAGCACACCCCGGTCATCTTTGTGACCGGCCACAGCGAGTTTGAACACCGAGTCAAAGGCGCTCTCAGCGGCGCACAAGACCTGATCGCCAAGCCCATCTTCCCCATGGAGCTCGCCGTCAAGGCGCTGACCCAAACCATGAAATCCCAACTTCTGACATCTCCGGACCGGGACAGGACCACGCGAGCCTGAGTTCGTCGTGCGGTCAGCCAAGACTTGCCGCCTCGTGCGCGGCCTTTACTACTCAGTCCTGGGGTTGCCCTACAGTTTGTGGCGTCCAAGCATGCTCCCTCTCCCCATCCGATGGGGAGACTGGAGTTTGGACGCCCGCGCTGTGCGCCGACCGTCGATGGAGCCCGCGCTGAAAGCGCGCAGCATAGCAGCCCAGGGCAACGCCCTGGGAAGACCGTCGCGTAATCCCAGCCCGCCCTGCAAGGGCGGGAGCAGTTGCTTCAGTCCCAAAGGTAGCGCTCATCGAATGCCATCTCATAGCGCCTCAACAACGCTCGGAGTTCTGCCTGAAAGGATTTGTGCTGGTGATGCTCCTCCTGCCGGCCGATGTAGGATTTCAACTCCGGTACTCCCTACTGACCCATCGAGAAGGCTGCGTAGCCAGCTTGCCAGTGGAATGGCGCAAGCCGCGATCCTTGGGTTTTCAACCATTTGGATGAACCGCGTTTGACCTCCATCACCACTTGAGCCAGCGCCTGGTTCTTGCTCAGGTTAAGCAGGGCATGGGTGTGATCGGCGACCGAGTTGATGGCCAGGGCGGGCGAATCCGGGTCGCTTAGGATGCCCGCCATGTAGTGATTGAGACATGTCGGAAGGGTGACCTGCGCCCTTGCAGGGCGCAAGAGCCGAATAAGGCCGGCTTTCCCCACGGTGTTACCCTGGGCTGGTATGCTGCGCGCTTTCAGCGCGGGCTCCACGGATGGTCGGCGCGCAGCACGAATGTCCAAACTCCGGTCTCCCGATCCGATGGGGAGAGGGCCGCGGTGTGGGGCCGTCCGTCTGTAGTGCATCCCACGGACCCCTCAGTAATGTCCATTTTTGGGACAAGTGTTGGCTACCGCTCTCGTAGTTAGAGCCTTTCCCAAAAGCCCGGCGAACGGAAGACTTGGTCGCAACCTTTGTCGAATTGGCCATTTTTCGACAAAGTTGGCGACGAAGGTTGCGGCAAAGGTCTGGAATCGGAGCTTTTTGGACAGGCTCTAGTTGAGAGAAGCTCTTCTCCACGAAAAAGGGGCCGCCGGACGGTTACTGCCAACAACATTCAACGGGTATTTCATCGGGTTTTACGCCGAGTCTCTGCCTCTGGTCGCAGTGGCACGCAAGTAGCTTCAACTGATTTATTTGTCAGGATCGCTAGCAGCAGACTCAGTGGACGGCCAAAACGACCAGAAACCGGCAACATGCGCCTTGGTATTTCATCCAGCCGCGCGCCATTTCATCGGCGCAGGGCGTTCACGTTCATTGAGGTCATGGTCGCGGTGCTGGTGATTGGCAGCGTGTTCACGGGCTTTTATCTGTGCCTCAGCCAGGGGTTTGCGACCACGGAGGCGTCCCGGGAGAACTTGCGAGCGACCCAGATTCTCGAGCAGCAAATGGAAACTATCCGGCTCTACACCTGGAGCCAGATCAACAGCAACGGGTTCATTCCCGCCTCGTTCACAGCGCCGTTCAATCCCGTCGGAACCCAACCCACCAACGGCCTGGTTTACACCGCGCACATCGCGATCGCCAACGCGCCGATGGCGGAGTCCTACGCAAGCAACCACGTGCTGGTGACGGTGACACTGAACTGGACCAACGGCAATAACCAGCCCCACCAGCGGCAAATGAGCACCATCGTCTCCCAATACGGACTGCACAATTACTACTATTAAATCTCATGCGGGCGGTGTTCTCGTTCAAAGTTCGTGCCCGGGGCTTCACCCTGGTTGAAACCGTGCTGACGACGGCTGTCGGCGGCGTGGCTTTTGCGGCCGTCGCCTCGATGATGCTCTACGGTTCCAAGAGCACCGCCGTCATGGGCAACTATGGGGACTTGAACCGGTTCAGCCGCAACGCGCTCGACCAGATGAGCACGGACATCCGCCAGGCCAACAAGGTGCTCAGTTGCACCAACAACCAGTTGCAGCTCCAGGCGGTGGACATCAACACTGGGGCGGCCAGCACGCTGACCTACACCTACGACCCGGTGGGGCAGACGTTGACCCGGATTTATGCCGGCGCAACCAACACACTGCTGAAGGGAATCGTCACTAACTCGATGCAGTTCGCGATGTACCAGCGCAACCCCGTCGGCGGAGACGTGACGACCAATTATCTGACCACCAACGCAACCCTCTGCAAGGTGGTCCAGGTGTCGTGGACTTGTTCCCGCAACATTCTGGGCGTCGGCCAGACGGAAAGCGTCCAATCGGCCAAGGTCGTCATCCGCAAAGAATGAACGAAAAACAGTTGCGCTATGAGGGTTAAAACTCGTGATCAGCCCCGCGGCATCGTCCTGGTCGTGACTTTGTTGATGGTAGTCGTCATCGCTATCATCTTGACGAGCTATCTCAGCCTGGCCAACCAGATCAACTCCTCGGTGGCGCGGTCGCAGAGTTGGAACGAGGCGATTCCCGTGCTGGAAAGCGGTGTCGAAGAGGCGCTGACGCAACTGTATTACGCCGGCACCAACAGCTCGCTGCTGGCTTCCAACAGTTGGACGCACGGCCCGGACGGACTGTATCACAAGACCCGCGTCTTCAGCGACGGCAGCTACTTCAACGCGAGCATTCAATCCAGCGCCAACCCCGTGATAATCTCGACGGGTTTCGTGGCGGTGCTGTTTGGCCCTAGCTCGACCACCAACTATCTGAGGCGGCAGGTGAAGGTCGTCGCGCAGCAGTTGGGCGTGACTCCGCGGGGATTGAACGCCGTGGGGAAGATCACCATGAGCGGCAGCGCGGTCCTCGACAGTTTCGATTCCTCGGACCCGAATTACAGCGCCAACGGCTTGTACGTGGCGAGCAAACGCAAGGCCACCGCCCTGGCGCTGAGCAATTCGGGCGCCTCCGGCGCCGTGAGCCTTGCTGGCAGCAGCTTTATTTACGGGTCGGTGGCCACCGGCCCGAGCGGGACGGTGACCACCGGCGGGACCAGCGCGGTGGGAGATATTGCCTGGGACGGCAGCCACTCGGGCGTCGAAGCCGGACATAGCGTCAACGACGCCAATGTCCAGTTCAACGATGCAACGGCTCCCTTCACATACGGCAGCGGAACGACCCCCTCCAGCGGAAGTCATAGTTATGGTGGCACCAACTATAACTACCTGCTCGGGTCGGGAAATTACAATATGTCCAGCCTGAGCCTCTCCGGAATTCAGACGATGGCGGTCACCGGCAACACCACCCTCTACGTCAACGGGAGCTTCAGTACAGCCAACAGCGCCTATGTTTACATCGCCCGCGGCGCCACTCTGACCATGTATGTGAATGGGAATGTCAACATTTCAGGTGCGGGTGTGGTCAACGGCACCCAGTCGGCCAGCCAGTGTGCCATCTATGGCCTGCCCGGCTGCACTACCATCACCTGCGGCAACAGCGGCGCTTTCATTGGAACCGTTTACGCGCCCGAGGCTGCGCTTACTGTCAGCGGGTCGGGGGGCGTTTCCGGCGGCTTTACCGCCAGCACTATCACGGTCAGCAACAGCGGGCAGGTCCACTATGATGAACATCTGACCACTCTCGGGGGCAGCGGCTACGCGGTGATGAGTTGGAATGAGATCTGAGTTTTTCAGTCATCGACAACACACGAACCCAATATCAGGAAGTATATGAATACGAGGCGACGCCACTTTATCTTATGCGGGATCGCGTGGGCTTGGGCCGGCGCCGCCCCGGCCACGACCCTGTCTGCCGCCGCGCTCCACGAAGGTGAGGTGCGCTTTGACCATATCCAGACCCTGCAATACGTTGCGGCCGGCCTGGCGATCGCTCTGGCGGGGTTTCTGATTTTGAAAAAGCTGGCCCGGCCAACCCTGGATTTCCTGGCAGGCGAACTCGGGCTCATCGGTTTCTCGGCGGCCGGCCAGCGGGAACGGCTCGCGGAGGAGGAAGACTTTGCCAGGTTTATCACGGGATTCCGGGCCGGCCCGTCGGCGGCGCCTCGCGTGGCGCCGCCGGACACCGGGCCCTTGCCTTCACGAGTCCCCACCGGGCCGCTCGAGGATAATCCGGAAAGCGGCGGGCCAGAGAGCCAGAGCGGTCGTGATCCGCTCGGGGAATTCTTTGCCTGGGCGCCGGAACAGGTGGGGGCGTTGCAGAAACTCGTCGAAAGAAGCGGGCGGCCCGAAAATTCGGCGGGGCAGCGTGACCTGCTGGTCGAGGTTTGCGGCCAAATCACCGCCTTAAAGGAGCGGGCGAGCCTGCCGGAATTGCGGCCGGCCTGGCAACTGGCGGCCGCCATCGAAGGGCTCCTCAAGCAACTCACCGGCCGGGTGAGCAACATCACGCATTCCACGCAGCGAACGGTCGCGGAGAGCTTGGAACTGTTGGAGGCATTATGCGCGCCCGGAGTGCGCGCGGACCTGGCGGTCAATCCGGCCATACGGATTCTGGCGGTGGACGACGACCAGGTGAGCCGCTTCGCGCTGCGGGCGGCGGTAAGGAAGGCTTTCGGGCAACCCGATCTGGCGGAGAGCGGCGAGGCGGCGCTAACCCTGGCCCGCCTGCACAGTTACGACCTCGTCCTCCTGGACGTGATGATGCCGGGCATGGATGGTTTTGAGGTTTGCACCAGAATTCGCGAAACCGCGCCCAACGGCTCCACACCCGTGTTGTTCGTTACCGCGTTGAAAGACTTTGACACGCGCGCCAAATCGCTCACCGTCGGCGGCAATGGCCTCCTGGGCAAACCATTTCTGACCTTCGAAATCACGCTCAAGGCCCTCACGCTGGTTTTGCGCGCCCGGCTGCGTGAGCGCAACCGCATCCTCGAAGCTTCCGGCCGGCTTGCCGCCGCCTCGACACCCGCGGTGCATTGGCCGGAGCTTGGGGCAGAGCCCGTGTCCGAAGAAGATCCCGCCCCGCCCGCCGAACTGTCTCCGGGACCGGACCGCGCCGTGGATCAGGCGGGCGCAGGCCCCATCGTCTTGCTGCCGCCGCCCGTTTTCGCGGCCCACGACGCGGCCAGTGACGGCCTTCCCAAGACCTCGAGGAACGTTCCCCGCGAGTTATCCCCGGCGTTCCTGACCTACATGAGGGCCTGCGTTCGCGAGATGAAGGATCAAATCACGCTCATCGGCGGGCTGGAGGAGGATGCGGCGCGGAAGGAATTGTTGGTGCGGCTGCACTTGCGGCTCCAATCGCTGTCGCGCAGGCTCGACTTGCCGGAACTGCGGCCGGCTTTTGAACTGGGCTGCGCCCTGGAAGGGCTGTCCAAGAAGCTCAGGGACGATCCGAGCAAAGCAAACGCCTCCACGCTGCGCACCGCGGCCATCGGGCTGGGATTGCTCAGAGATTTGTGCGCCCCAGGGGTGAGACCCGACCTCTCCAGCAACCCGCCGATTCGCATCCTGGTGGTGGATGACGACCCGGTGGCCCGCCGCGCGCTCACCGGCGCGCTGCAAATGGCCTTTTCCCGGCCGGACGGCGCGGAGAGCGGGGAGGCGGCGCTGGGGCTGGCGGTGGAGAAAGAGTTCGATCTGGTGTTTCTGGACGTTTGCATGCCGGTGATGGACGGTTTCACGGTGTGCGCCAGGATTCACGAAACCGTTCCCAACCGCTCCACGCCTGTGGTCTTTGTCACCAGCCACTCGGACGAGGAGTTCCGCGCCCAATCCGAGCGATGCGGCGCCAGGGATTTTGTGGTGAAGCCGTTTGTTTTCATGGAAATCCCTGTCAAGGCGCTTACGTATGCGCTGCGCGGCCGGCTCGAGAAATTGAAAATGACACGATCGGCGGACACGGCCGCACCCGCCAAATCCGCCGGAGACAACAACAAAACCTGAAATCGATATGCCTTCTTTCGAGTATGTAGCCCGGGACGCCAGCACGGGCCTGGAAGTCCTTGACACGTGTGAGGCGGACACGGAGGAGGCCGCCATTGACGCGCTGTGGAAGCGCGATCAGCTTGTGGTTTCGATAGAGGAGAAAGCGAGCAAAAAACGCCGGTCGGCGGGCCGGAAGGTGCCCTTGAAAGACCTGGTTCTCTTCACCCGGCAATTCGCCACCATGTTTGACGCCGGGATGGCGGTGGTCGGATGCCTCAAAGGCCTCGAAAAGCAGACCCGGAGCAAACCGATGCGGAATGTGATCAAGGACCTTTGCGCGCACATTGAAAGGGGCGAGAGTTTGTCCGATGCTCTGGCAAAAACCCCCAAAGTATTCGACAAGCTCTACCTTTGCATGGTGGCCGCCGGGGAAAAGGGCGGTTTGCTGGCGGAGGCACTGTCACGGATTGCCACCCACCTGGAAAACACCGCGCGGCTCCGCCGCAAAGTCAAGTCCGCGATGATGTATCCCGCGGTGGTCACCGTCGTGGCCTTTGCCATCACCCTCTTCCTGCTGGTCAAGGTCGTGCCGGTCTTCTCCGACATTTTCGACAGTTTCAAGGGCAAATTGCCGGCCCCCACCGTGTTTCTGATCGGACTTAGCAATGTGGTGCGCCAGTGGCTCATCCTGGTACTGCTCGCCACGGGCGGGGCGGTTTACGGCTGGTTTTGCTTCATCGACACCAGACTCGGCCGCCACGTCTGGGATTCGTGCCGCATCAGACTTCCCATCTTCGGCAATATTGCCCATTCCATCTGCCTGGCCCGTTTTGCCCGCACCTTCTCCTCGCTGGTCCAAAGCGGGGTGCCCATCCTCAGCGTCATGCAGACCGTTTCGGAGGCTTGTGGAAACTTCGTCATGGAAAAGGCCATCAATGCCGCCGCGCAGGACCTCCAACTCGGGGAGGGCATCGCGGACTCTCTGGCCAAGCACCCCGTCTTCCCCGACATGATCATTCGCATGATGTCTGCCGGCGAGCAAACCGGCAGGATTGACAACATGATGGAGCGCGTCGCGGACCATTTGGATGAGGAAATCGAAGGCACTCTTTCCGGCCTGACTGCCATGATCGAGCCGATCCTCGTGGTCGTCCTGGGAGTAGCGGTTGGCGGAATCGTCATCTGCGCGTTCCTGCCTATCTTCAAGCTGAGCAGCCTTATTAGTGGGGCCCATTGATGCGGCCCGGTCCAACAGTTCCCATTGGACGGTTCCGCCCCTTCCAGACCAACCGCCACGCACCAAAGGCTTTGAACATCGCCAACTGACGGTGACGTGGATGGTCCTCGTGCATAAGCTGCGGGTGATCGCGCGGCTGCCGCAAAAGAAGACGGCGCGGGCCCGGCGCCGGGGGGCCTGAGCGCCGCCATGCGGATTTCCGAAGTAAGAAACTACGGGCGCGGTCTGTACAGCCGCGGCAGATTTCGAAGACATCCAGCGCCTTGTAAAACCACTCTCGCCCCTGCTCCTAAGGAGCGGTGGGAGCGACGACATTCCAGCTTACCCGCTGCAGTTTCCGCACTTGAGGCGTGCAAGGCGGCAGTCTGTTTTGGGTGAGAAAATTCACGTCGAACGCCCATTTGCGGGTTGGAGCATTGTAGTATGTGCCCGTGTTGATCCAAAAGTTCGTGGCATTCCGGCTCGCATACATCGCGACGATCGAACCGTTATACGTTAAAGTGCAACCGCTCCAATTCTCCAGAAGACGAAAGAAGTTCTCCACACCGCCGCTATAATGCCTGACGCCTCCAACCGTAACGGAGGGAACTATGCCTGCTATTACTCCCGCGTTGACGCTGGTGCTGACCGCGTTGCGGCTGCCGAGTCCGGTGCCGGAAGTCCAGGAATCATTCCAGTTCGGTGACAGAACAGTGATCGCATCGCACGCGAAAGAGGCCGGCAAAGTGTTTGAAGTATTTGTAGAACCCGCGGTCGTATCGGGGGCATTGAAGTTGCCTTTGACATAAAGAGGTTGAGGAGTTGCCACGCTCAGTCCGCCGGACGGCAGGTACTGCCCATCAGTGATGCGGACAGCGGTCAGTTTTCTGCTCGCGGAGCGGATGTCCTTGATGTACACGGAATTGATGGGATGTCCCAATTGCGTTTGAGCAGTCATGTTCAGCGAAGCTCCCGCGGTAGCGAGCCAGTTAGTGAGGGCACCAACATCAAGTTCGGTGCCCAGCACCTGCTTGCCCTCGCGATAATCATAAAACGAGAGGTTCGTATTGACAAAGGTGTACCCGCTGTTGGTTCCGCCGGCCCAGGCGTTGGTCGCAACCGGCGTTAGCGTTGTGCCGTCTTCATGGGCATTATAGCTCACGCTCACTGCGTTGGAGGACACGAGCACAGCCAGGTCGGCCTGGTTGTAGTAGCGTAGCGAGCCGAGTTGCGAGTGCGGGTCTTCACCAGATGGCGGGGTGTCCAGAATCGCGACTGCGTTCGTTACATTGTTGCCAACACCCATTGGCAACGTAAACGAACTCACCTGCGAAAGATGAGTGCTTTGATAAATTGGCATTGTGGACGCGCCGCCCGTAGGGTCGTTGGGATCACGCTTATTGTAAATCTGCCCGACGGCGCTCACTGCGTCGGCGAATGTCAAAGTGCTCGGCGGCGCGGCATACAGATTCATGTTCGAGTGGGTCTTGCCTGTAACCGTCATCGGCTCGCCCGGGTTTATCTCCATATCTAATGAATAATCAAGGGCGAACTGAAAAACGGGAACAGTGCTGAGCTGGATGTTTTGCCTTACTCCCATTGTAACTGGAAATGTGGCACTCGTCATCGTTGCGTACGACGTAATCTGGACGGAGGTCACCAGCCCGTATAGGCCGACAAACTCTGAGGCGAGGTTGGTCCACACTTGCGCGCTGGAGCAGGTTACAGACGTTTGATTCGGGTTGCCGTTGCCATCGTTGAATGCATATTGGGATACCCAGCGGTCCGTTACGAAGGTGCTGGGCAGGATGGCAGCGTAATGCGTCATATCGCTACTGAGCGCCTGGTGCATGAAGTCTGCATCCAGCTGGGCAATGACCACCTCCGTCGCCGCTTCCGCCGCGCCCACGGTGCTCATGTAATTGTTGTTCCGCGCCGTTATCATGGAAGAAGAAGCGGTCCACGTTGCCAAGGTTGCCACCGTTATCGCGATGGCAGCCACGAAACAGAGCGCCATCGCGAGAGCGTAAGCGTTGTTCTCCGATTGCGGACCTCGGACGCGGATGCGCATAAAGCAAAAGGCTTTTATTAGTTCTACTCTATAAGGCGGCGCGCCATGCAAGTCTGAACCTGGAAGTTGTAATACCGGCAGCCGGCCCCGACTCGGCCCAGCGGGTACTCCCACTGATAGAATTGAAGGGTTATTTGGATCGCTTGATTATTCAAGTCGTTTGTTAGCACGTTGCCTTGGAAGTCTTGCGCCCGGAACACAAGGGCATTTGTGATGTAATGGCTGATCGCTTCCACGGTGCTGTTACCGCCGGTCATCCGATTTAGGCAGCAACTGTTGGTGTCAAGAAAATAATAGGCAAACGTGTTGGTGTCGGTTGTCGGACAGATCATGAGCGCGTTTCCCATGCGAGGCGCGTTAGCGGCCAGGAGGGAGAAGGATAAGGCATTGCCATTACCAACGTAGAGCAACTTGGCTGATCGAATCTCGTCCCGAACCTGGTTGAGCGCCTTGCGACTGTAGTCCGTGGCTGCCAGTGTTGTCCGGGCAATAACGTAGAAATGCGATGCGATAAGCTGAAGGCTGACCGTGGCTGCGACAAGCAGGGCGAAGACTGCTATGGTTGTCGTCATTTCCACCAACGTAAAGGCGGCGATGCTTTTCAGGGAAGCAGCCGGACCATTGGGTCCAATGAGCAGTGAGCGCTTCATTGGTCAGCGGCGCGAAGAGTGATAGCCGTGTTGGTAAAGGGCCCTCGACTCATAAACGTCCATACGCAGTCCGAACGGATTTGGCGAATGGGGGGATTGGAGGAGACGGTCGTAACACTAACGAGATTAGTCACAATTGGGGCTTGGCCTTGGTACGGAATTGCGAGGGTGGCTGTTTGCACGTAGTTCGTCACTCCGAGCTCATCCGCCAGACCAGGGCCGATGCTCTGAGGCCAGGCTTGGGGGTCCCATTTGGCTGAACGGGCCTGCTCCAGACCTTGGGAGGCCATGGACTGCGCAGCCAGGGAACGGGCGCTCCACTCAGCGTTCTGTGAACAGGTCAGAAGAGCGGCGATGACGCAGGCGAAGACCATCCCTAACACTGCCATCGAGATGAGCACCTCCAGTAGCGAGAGCCCGCACATCGGCGGCGGAGTACATTTGTGACTTCTCCGGGGAAGTTCCATAAATCAACTGACTGCCCATACGAACCGTGCATACTTGAGCATGTTACATGCCAGCGCGGAGAACTGCCGCGGTCCATGATTTACGGCTCCCGCTGTCGAGGACAGGCATCTTTCACCGGTGAATCTTCATCGTTGTGCTAGGGCCTTTGTCTCAATTCAGGACACCGGCATCTCGAAATTAGCTGACGCCAGAACGGCGGTTAATTACGGATGCGGACGAGTTGCTGTTGTTGACGCGCCTTCCTCAGATTACGTGTGGCGGCTCCCGGCTACGGCGCCGACGTGAAAAGGGCGCGATGGATGGGCGTGGGATAGGGAACATCCGGGCCCTTTGCGGCGGCCCACAAAACCCGGTTCAAGGCGTCTTCCGGGGCGAGGTCGTAACCGCGGAAGTTCATCCGGGCGGACTCCTTGGCCCCTGGAGACTTGGCGGTGTTCCTGGCCAGGAGGTCCACCCGGGGAGTCAGGGGAGTGAATGGCAGGCCCTCGGCGGTCTTGCCGAAGCAGTTGAACATCGGCGTGGCCCCCGCGTCATATTGGGTAAGGGGTGGAAGGCCGAGGATGAGTTCGATGGTGCGAACCATGCTGGCGGTGGTATAGAGGGTGCTGTCCACGACGCCGCGCTTGCAGAAGGGGCTGATGACCAGGCCAACGGTCCGGTGGGCGTCCACGTGGTCCGGGCCGTTTTGCGCGTCGTCTTCGATGACGAAGATGGCCATCTCTTTCCAGAAACGGCTGTGGGTGGCCGCCTCGACGATGCGGCCCAGGCCGAGGTCATTGCTGGCGACGCAGGCGTCGGGCGTGAAAGCCCCGGGCGTGGTGCCTCGGGTGTGGTTTTCTCCCAGCGACATGATCGTGAACCGAGGCAGGACCCTGCCGGTCGGTTCGGCCTTTCGGAGATCTTCGATCCAGAACTCGACGCGGTCCATGTCACGGCTTCCGCCCCAACGCCCGCGATTGGCCGAGGGCACACCCATCGCCCCTTCTCCATAATTCTTGAAGCTCACGCCGTGGCGCCGGCATAGATCCCAAAGGTATCCAGCCGCCGGCGTCTCCATTTCGTAGTTGCCGGGGATTCTGCCGTGGCGCGAGTAGGAAAGGGTCCACGAGCGTTGGTTATAATCGGTGGCGATGGCGGCGTCGCACCAGCTATGGCCGTCCACGCTGACCTCGCCGTTGCAGTAAAGGTTGTCCAGCAGAACGTAATCGCGCGCGACTTGATGCTGGTTGGGGGTCACCGTCTCCCCGTAGATCGCCAGGTCCGGGTCGCCGTTGCCGGCAAGCTGGCCTTTCGCATCGCGAAAGTCGCCGAGGACCTGGTCGTAAGTGCGGTTTTCTTTGATGATGTAAAGGACGTATTTGATGGGGCAGGGATCGCCGACTTTGTCCGGGATGACAGAATCGCTTTGGATGGGGGCGCGGCGGAATTGGCCGGGTGTGTAGGGGGAGTTGCGCCGCACCTGCTCCGTGTAACCGGCCATAGCGGACGCCGCCGGACGGTCGATGAAGGAGACGGCCCCGGCGAAGGTCCGGCCGATGTAATCGAACGGCGGTGGTTTGTGCAGTTTCGCAGGGTTCGAAGTGGCGGGCGGAACGTTTGCCCTGGAGGCCAGGCCCTTGCCGTTGGCGACAAACAAGGTCTTGTTGTCGGGGCTTACCGCGACCGCCGTAGGATACCAACCGACGGGGATGAAGCCTTCGACGACCGAGAGCGACTCGCCATTGCGGGCGGTCTGCTCGGAAATGGAGTTCGAGATGTCCACCACCATTACGCAGTTGTTGTCCGCGTTGGCGACGAAGAGCGTGCGTCCATCCGGGGATACCGCAACCCCATCGGGCGTGCTGCCTTCGGGCGATTCCGGGTAGAGGGAGGTGGAGAGGATTTCACGCGTGCCCTCGGGGAGACGCCGGCTGGGGCTGGCGCCCGGTTCCGAGGTTTCCAAGCGGCGAGTCTGGATGACATGCACCGTGTTGTCGCCGCCGCAGGCGACGAATAGCCGGCCATCCGGCGCCAGTGCCATATCCGTAGGCCGCAGCCCAACGGTGATTTGGCGCACCCGACGCCCTTTTTCCGTATCCACCACGCTCACGGTGCGGCTGCCCCAATCGCTGACGTACAAATGCCGATGGTCCGCGCCGAAGGCGCAGCTATGAGGGTGCAGGCCCACCGGGATGACCGTCTCGAGCGCCAGGGTACTCGGGTCGAGCACCCAGATCTCATGGTTGCCTTCGTTGCAGGCATAGAGTTTTCCCGTGTTAGGATTCACGGCCAGTCCAGCCAGGAAGACCTCCGTCCCCGAGGAGGGCCCCAGCAGCTTCAAGGCGACTGACGCTTCGTGCGCCAGGGCGCCCTCCGTCGCGGGGGAGGCGGGCGCCACGGAGCGGTCCAGCCGCGCCTGGCCGTTGGCATACTTGAAGACATGGATCTTGCCCGAGTCGCCGCCGGAGACAAAAAACTCTTTGCCGTCGCCACTGAATGCCAGGCCGTTCCAGGTCTCCCCGAGCGGAAGGAACTGGGCCTCCTTGCGATTGGCAATATCGATGAGTGTGACACCGTGCCTGGTAAACCCGCCATGAACGCCCACAAGCCGCTTCTTGTCGGGCGAAACGACCAGCTTAAGGGCCAGGTCGCTCACCGGCACCTGCTCCCCGGCAGGGGTGACACCCCAACCGTTGAACAGGAGGTTTTGGTTCGGCTTGAGCCCGGGCCTGAGGCGAAGGCCGGGACCGTTTACGTCTTCACTCGGTTGGCGGACTGGCTGGACATCGGCGGCCATCATCCGCGATGCAGCCGCCAGGGCAATCGAAGCAGGCGCCAAGGCCCGCAAGATGACTTGCACTCGGCTCATAGCGTGAACCCCTCCCGATACGGCGGATTCACGAGCTTATCCGCCTCGGGGCAGCTCGGAAACCTCAGGTTCGCCGCGTCCCATTCGAGCTTCTGGTTCATGCGGATGGCGATGTTGCCCAGCAGGACGACTTCGGCCAGGTGGGCCGCGTGATCGGCGAAACTCGACCCGGCGGGCTTTCCCCCGCGGCAGGCGTCCAGAAATTCCTTCCAATGCCCGGCGGAGCGCGGCAGCTTCTGCGGCGGCCGGCCGAACTCTTTCATTTTACTCTCGGGGACCAAGTGGTCGCGGAGCATGATGCCCTTGTCGCCGACATACATCGTGCCATCGCCCTCGGCGAAACTCTGCTCCGGCGCCAGACCGTCGGGGCGGGGCGGACGCATGCCACCGTCGTACCAGAAGATGCTCAGCGGCCCGTGCGTGCCGCTGGCGGCGAACTTGTACTGGGTGATCGAGGCCAGCGGAGCGGTCTGGCTGCTGATCTCCTTGGGGCGCTGCCAGTTGGTCGAGCAGGCCTCGACGCTGACCGGGTCGCCGATCTTCATGGCCTTGAAGATGGCGGAAAGCTCGTGGCAGCCGATGTCCCCGAGCACGCCGGTGCCGAAGTCCCACCAGCCACGCCAGGCGAAGGGGTGATAGCAGGGGTGATAGGGTCGCGCGGGGGCGGGGCCGAGCCAGAGGTCCCAGTCCAGGTGCGCGGGGCAAGGCGGGGTTTCCTTGGGCCGAGCGACCCCGCGCTCGGAGATGTCCGGGTTGCGGTTGGACCACGCATGCACCTCCTTGAGGCTGCCAATGGCCCCGGCCCAGATCATCTCGGCGACCAGGCGGGGCTCTTCGCCGGCCTGCCCGAAATTGCCCATCTGCGTGGCCACCTTGGTCTGGCGCGCGAGCTCGCCGATCATCCGGGCTTCATAGACGCTGTGGGTCAGTGGCTTCTGGCAGTGGACATGCTTGCCGAGCCTCATCGCCATGGCCGTGGCGACGGCATGCACGTGGTCGGGCGTGGCGATGGTCACGGCGTCGATGTCCTTTTGGGTCTGGAGCATCTTGCGAAAATCGGTGTAGAGCTTGGCGCCCGGGTATTTCCTGGCGTTGTCGGCCAGGTGCTTGCTGTCGGGATCGCACAAGGCGACGATGTTCTCGCCCGCCTGCGCGCAGGAGGCCACGTCGCCCGAGCCCATGCCGCCCAGGCCGATCCCCGCAATGTTGAGTTTCTGCGAGGGCGGGGTTTGGCCCTGCCCCAGCACGTGACGCGGGATGATCGTGACGGCGGTCGCGGCGACAGACGCGGTTTTCAGGAAGCTCCGGCGAGAGGACGACTCTTGGTTCATGGGGTGATCTTTCGTTTCAGGTCTTGCTTTGTAGCCCAGCGCCGAGCGCCGGTCAAGGGACTTTATCCATGTAGAAAGGTTGCCGCTGGAGGGCGAAACCCGTAGAGTGGCGGCATGACCGGACGGCTTCGATCAACCAGAAGATGACAAGAGTATTGTTGGCCAGTTCAATGGCGGTGGTAGTAGCACTGTGCGGGTGTTCCTTCAAACGCTTCGCCGCCAATAGACTCGGGGATGCCTTGGCCGGCAGCGCGGGCACGTTCGCCTCCGACGACGATCCGGACCTGGTTCGGGCGGCGGTGCCGTTCAGCCTGAAGCTCGTGGAGGGTTTGCTGGCCGAGAGCCCGCGCCATGAGAGCTTGCTCCTGGCGGGGGCGAGCGGTTTCACCCAGTTCGCCTACGCCTTCGTGCAACAGGATTCGGAGGAAACTGAGGACAAGGACCTGGCGGCGGCGGAGGCGCTGCGCGGGCGGGCGCGGCGGCTTTATTTGCGGGCGCGCGACTACGGCCTGCGCGGGCTCGAGGTCCGGCATCGCGGTTTCGGCGGCGCCTTGCGCGCCGATCCGCAAAGAACGGTCCGTCTGGCCACAGTCAAGGACGTGCCGCTGCTCTACTGGACCGGCATCGCCTGGGCGGGCGCCATCTCGGACTCCAAAGACAACCCGGATTTGATCGCCGACCTGCCGGTCGTCCAGGCCATGATGGAGCGCGCACTGGAACTGGACGAGCGGTTCGGCGACGGGGCCCTTCATTGCTTCTTCATCGCTTACGAGATGAGCCGCCCGGGAGGGGCCGGCGATGCCGCCGAGCGGGCCAGGGGCCATTTTGACCGGGCGATAGCGCTGAGCGGCGGCAGGCTGGCTGCACCCTGGGTTGCCCTGGCCGAGGAGGTCTGCGTCCAGAAGCAGGACCTCAAGGGATTCCGGGCGGCGTTGGAAAAGGCGCTGGCGGTGGAGCCGGAGGCGAAGCCGGAATGGCGCCTGGTGAACCTGGTGATGCAACGCCGGGCCAAGTGGCTCCTGGGCCGCGCGGACCAACTCTTTCTTAAGACCGAGGACACGCCCCAATAGGCCCGCGCCCTCCCGGCCACAACGCGATATTATGAATCACTTGAATCCTCGGAGCCGGCTCACGGCCGGCCTGGTCCTGGTCCTGTCCCTGGTGACGGGCGGATTGTCGGGCGCTGAGAAGCCAATCAACCTGAAACTGGGGACGCTGGCGCCCAGCGGCAGCACCTATCACAAGAGCCTCCAGGCGATGGGTGAGAAATGGCGCAACGCCACCGGGGGCGCCGTGCGGCTGACCATCTACGCCGGCGGCACCCAGGGCAGCGAATCCGACATGGTGGGCCTCATGCAAACCGGCAGCCTGGATGCCGGCCTGCTCACCGCGGTCGGGCTTGCCGAGATCGAACCCGGGGTGTCCGGCCTCCAGAACATGCCGATGTCCTTCCGCACGCTCGAGGAGGTGGACTATGTGGGCGAAAAACTCCGGCCCCTGTTGGAAAAACGTCTCGCCGCCAAGGGCTACGCCGTCCTGTTCTGGTGTGACTCCGGCTGGGTGCGTTTCTTTACCACCGCCCCGGTCCTCCACCCGGCCGATCTGAAGAAGCTCAAGGTTTTTTCCTGGGCGGGAGATACCCACCAGTACGATATTTGGAAGGCGGCCGGCTTCAACCCCGTATCCCTGGAGACCGCAGGTGTCCTGCAGGGCTTTTTGTCCGGCACCATCAGCGCGATTGACACGCCGCCGCTCTTCGCCCTGGCCAGCCAGATCGACGGCCAAGCCAAGCACATGCTCGAACTCAACTGGGCTCCTCTGGTCGGCGCCATGGTCGTCCGCGCCAAATCCTGGGACCGCATCCCGGCCGAGCGCCGGCAAACGCTCCTCGAGGCGGCCACGGAGGCCGGCCGGCACGTCAAGGCCGAGGGCCGCGCGGAGAATGACAGGGCTGTGCAGGCGATGGCCAAACGCGGTTTGCAGGTCCAGAAGGTCAGCCCGGAGGTCGAGGAAGAATGGCGCGCCCAGGTGGGCAAAGTCCAGGCCCTGCTCCGCGGAGAAATCGTCCCCGCGGATGTGTACGACGAAGTGCGGCGGCTGCTGAAAGAATTCCGGGCCGCGGGCGGCGCCAAGCCCCGATGAACGACATTCCCCTGATCGAAGCCGCCACTGCGCAGTCCCGCTTTGGTTGGGTGCGCCAGGCCGAGAACAGTCTGCTCGTCGTGGCCCTTTCGGCGATGATGCTGCTGCCGGTGGCGGAAATCCTGCTTCGCTGGCTCTTCAAGACCGGGATCTCCGGTTCCAGCACGGTGGTGCAGCATCTAACGCTGATAGTGGGGATGCTCGGCGGCGCTGTGGCGGCCCGGGATGAGCGCCTGCTGGCCCTTTCGCCGGCGCAGACACTGCTCAAGGGGCGGGCCAGGGCGGGCGCGCGGATTTTCAGCAGCGGTTTCGCCGCCGCCATCAGCGCGTTCCTTTGCGTGGCCAGCGTCCAATACGTGCTCGATGTCCGCCCGCTGGGCAAGATCCTGGTCTATGGCATCCCGGTTTGGGTAGTTCAGATGATCCTGCCGGCGGGCTTCGGGGTGGTGGCTGGCCGGCTGGTGTGGCATGCCTCCGGGCGCTGGGCCGGGCGCAGCCTGGCGCTGGCGGTCGGAGTGGTGGTCGCCGGACTCGCCCTCTGGCCGCCCGGCTCACCCGAACGCTGGCTCATTCCGGCGCTCGTGGCGCTGGCCGTGGCGACCTTCCTCGGGGCGCCCGTGTTCACCGCCCTGGGCGGGGCCGCGTTGATCCTCTTCTGGGGCCACGGCGACCCCATCGAGTCGGTGCCCTTGAAGCATTACAGCCTGACCACCAATGACCTGCTGCCGAGCATCCCGATTTTCACGCTGGCGGGCTATTTCCTGGCCGAGAGCGGGGCCTCCAAACGCCTGGTGCGGGTCTTCCAGGCCCTGGTGGGACAATTCCGCGGCGGGCCGGCCATCGTGACCGCGCTGGTCTGCGCCTTTTTCACCTCCTTCACCGGCGCCTCGGGGGTTACCATCCTGGCCCTGGGAGGGGTACTGATGCCGGTGCTTATCGCTGCCCGCTACTCGGAGCGCAACGCCCTGGGCCTGCTCACGGGCGCCGGCTCCCTGGGCATGCTCTTCCCACCCTGCCTGCCGTTGATCCTCTATGCCGTCGTCGCCAACCAGAGCGGGCATGCCAATTTGACTCTCAAGCAGATGTTCCTCGGCGGGATCGGGCCGGGCATTCTTCTCGTCCTGCTGACCTCCTGGTGGGGGATTCGCCAGGGGCCAAAGGAGGCGGCCAATCGCCCGATCTTTCGCTGGTCCGAGGCCCGGGCTGCCCTCTGGGATGGCAAGTGGGAAATGCTCATCCCGGTTGTTGCCCTGGTTTCCCTCTTTAAAGTCTCAACCACGGTGGAAGCCGCCGCGGTCACCGCAACTTACGCCCTCTTCGTGTCGACCGTCATCCATCGCGATCTCCACCCCTTCAAAGACCTGCCGCGCGTCATCACCCAGTGCGGACGGCTCGTGGGCGGCGTGTTGCTCATCCTCGGCGTCGCGCTGGGCTTCACTCATTACCTGGTTGACGCCCAAGTGCCCGACAAGTTGGTCCAATGGGCGACCGGCGCCGTCACCTCGAAGTGGCTTTTCCTTCTCGGGTTGAACTTGGTGCTGCTGGTCGTAGGCGGCCTGGTCGAGATTTATGCGGCCATTATCGTGGTGGTGCCACTGCTCGTGCCCCTGGGCGTGGCCTTCGGCATGGACCCCATTCATCTTGGAATCATCTTCCTGGCGAACATGGAATTGGGTTTCCTGGCGCCGCCGGTCGGCTTGAACTTGCTGCTTGCCTCCTACCGCTTCAACAAGCCGATGGCCGAGGTCATTCGCGCGACGTTCCCGATGCTGCTGGTCCTGCTGTTGGGCGTCCTGCTCATCACCTACTTTCCCCCGCTAACCACCCTGCTGCCCAAGCTGGCAGGGTAAAACAGGGAGTCTGCAATCCTTTCGACACGCATGAGCGCCAAGCACCACCGCCGCCATCGTCCACCTCATCAACGGGGCGGAAACGCCCCGCGCGCCGCGGTGCCGATCCCCAGGCGTCGGTCCCGCTGGCGGCTGGCGCTCCTGCTGCCGGTTTTGGGCGCCCTCGCCCTGGCGGGTTGGTTCGCTCTGAGCGCCTGGAGGCATTCAGGCCAAACGCCCAGGGAACCGCCGGCCTCTCCGTTCGCCCAGACCGATCTGCCCGCCAACGCGCCAAGCCCCCGGAGCGCCGCCCACGCCGCTGACAACCACTCGGAGTTGAGCCTTCAAATGAACCGCGGCAACGAGCTGCTCGCTCAAGGCAAACCGGCCGAGGCCGCCCAGGTCCTGACCGAAGCGATACGGTTGAACCCGCAGAACGAGGACGTTCATTACAACCTGGGATTGGCGCTGGCGCGGCTGGGGAGATTCGAGGAAGCGACGCAGCAATACGGGGAGGCCCTGCGCATTTTCCCAGACTATGCCGAGGCCCACAATAATTTGGGCAATGTGCTAATGCATCTCGAGCGGAACCAGGAAGCCTTATGGCACTTCGAGCAAGCGGTAAAAATCATGCCCGATTACGCCTCGGCCCACAACAACCTCGGCACTGCGTTGCAGAAGGCCGGGCGGACGAACGACGCCTTGGCGCACTTTCGGGAGGCCGTTAAACTCGCTCCGGACTACTGGCAGGCCCACTTCAACCTCGGGACGAGCTGCCGGCAAGAGGGACGAGTGAGCGAGGCGCGGAGCGAGTTCGAAACCGTCCTGCGTCTGCACCCGGACTTTGGACCGGCCAAGTCGGCGCTTGCGGCCATCCAAGCCCAGCAACCAGGCGGGGCGTCGCCAAAACCCTGACCCTGAACAGGAGGCAACGGAGGAAACAGAGCTTTTATCTCCGTTCTCTCTGTTTTCTCCTGTTCAGGTTCCGGCTACTTCCCCTGGCGCAGGGTGTCGAGCAGGGCGCGGGCCGGCGCGTTATTCGGGTCGAGGCGCAAGATTTGGAGGACCTGTTTCTCCGCCGCCGCCGGCCGGTTTGCCCGGGCCAGGGCCTGGCCGAAAGCCAGCCGGCCTTCGATCGAGCGTGGCTTCTGCCGCACCGCCAGTTCCAAGTGGTGGATGCCCTCCGGCAAGCAGTCCATCCGCAGGCACAGCAATCCCAGCGCGTAGCGGGCCGGGTAATACTCAGGATTTATGCGGAGGCCCTCACTGTAGAGCGTGAAGGCCTCGGTTTGGCGGCCACGCCCCTCCAGCAGTTTGGCCAGGTTGATGCGGGGCAACGCGGCCTGGGGCTGCAAACCGATCAACGCCCGCCACTGTTCCTCGGCCCCTGCCGCGTCCCCGCCGTTTTCCAGCAATGCAGCCAGGTTCCAGCGGAGGTCCGGGTCTTGGGGGTGACGGGCAACCTGCTCTGAGACCTGCTGTATGTCGCGCCGCACCTGCGCCGGTTTGCCGGTGAGGCGGTATCGGGCGAGTTGCTCGTTAATCCTCTGCAGTTGGCGGGCGTGACCAACCTGGCTGGTAAAGGGCGCCCCCTCAAGGCGTTCCCGCATCACATCGAGCGCCTCGTAACGATTCCGATCCGTGAATCCCAGCAGCCGCAGGCATTCGGCCTGCGAAACCCATTGGCCGGATGCTTCCAACGAAAGCGCCCTGGCAGCCTGCTCCGCCACCGCGCGGGCCAGGAGATAATTTCCCTCCGGCGTCAAGTGGACGTGCTCATAAAAGTACTGGGCGCCCGGCAATCCTTGCTCACTGTTCGCAGCGAAGAGTTCCTCGGCGTCCAGGAGGCTCACCCGTCGGGCGGCGAATGCGGCGGCGGCCCGCCGGATGATGCCGTTGATCCGCCCGTCGGCACGGAACTGCAGCGCATCGTTGTCGCGGGCCAAGCGAAAGAGGGCCGCCGCTTCGGCATCCTGTCCCAGCAGGCGAGAGCATTCCGCCCGGCGAAAGGCCAGGTCGGCAAACTCGCCGTCAATCTGGGCGGCCCGTGCGTAAGCCGCCTTGGCCTCGGCGAGTTTGCCCTGTTCCTGCCACCCAACTCCCGCTTCGTATGCGGCCTGCCACTGGGCTAGCTCGGCGGGCGAAAGGCCCGGCCGGTGGAGCGATGCGAAGGGCGCACAGTCCTTGAGGTTGGTAGCGACCATGCAGAGAACCATCGGCAGGCCGGCGCGGGCGCCCGTCGCCAGCAGGTCGGCCAGGTTCCGCTCAAAATGCCGATAGACCCTGGCGGTCGCCGGCGCATCATGACGGATCTTCAAGTCTGCCATCATTGCCATCCCAGTCCACTCCGGCAAGGGTTGGTCGCCCTGGCGCGCGAAATCCAGCGCTCCGTCCAGCAACTGGCCAAGCCGGGTCGCCTTGACCCACAACCCGGCCCGCACCAGAGGCAGGGCGGGCGCCCGCGCGCCGAAGACCGAGATGGACCCGAAAGGCCCGATGATTTCGTTGTTGCCCATATAGACGATCCACAGGTCTCCCTGCTTTCGGGCGCAGTCCCGGGCAATCGGCAGGATGACATGGGAGTTTATGGCCACCATCGCGGCGTTGATGACCTCGATTTGGCGGTTGGGAAAACGTTCGCGCAAGAGCACTTCCACCATCCGCGGCAGGCCGAACTTGAAATCCGGGTCACCCATGGCCGCCGACTCCCCGAGCACAAAAATGCGCAGTGTGTTCGGTCCTTTGACCGCCGGCATCGTGAAGGGCCGCGGATAGCGAACCAGCCCGGGCGGAAAGAAACGCCGGCCATAGTCCTGATTGTCGGTCCAACTGGCGCGGCCTTGGATCGGCAGTTTCTGGAAGAACTGGGGAGAATACCCGTAACCGGCCAACCGGAGGACGCCCTCGGCCAAGAGGAAAAAGACTAACGGAATTCCCACCGCAGACAGCAAGCGAAAGCAGATCTGCCTCACAGTGAGTTCACCCCGAAGATATCCTCCTTGTCGTTCCGAAAGTCGAGATACTTCCACAACTCGACATGGCCGTCAGCGAAGGTCACACCCGCTTTTAGGTTGTGCCGGCAGGCAGGTTGCTTCTGTGGCACGCAGAGCTTCCAGCCGGACTGCGGGTCGGGTGCGAAGGTGACGATCTCGGTCAGGTAGCCGGCCTGGGGGACGCTGTTTGGGTTCTTCGGAATGCCGGTGTCCCCCATGAGCCAGAGCTGACTGGGGCGATGGAGGTCAGTCAGCCGCCGGCTGCCCAGCGGACCAACTCCGCCCGCATCCAGGAAGGCATAGCGGATGATGGTGCCTTCCACGGGGCCATACCCTTCCCACCGCGCGCCGAAAATCACCTGGATGTCGGTCTCTTTTACGGCCGGGCACCGCCAGATGTTGTTGGAGATCGAGTTGGCGGTGATGTACCTGTCTTTCGAGAGCGTCTGGAACCACCAGTTTCCACCCGGTTCAGGGCCGGCGCTGGCGCCGAGCCAGGCCTTGGTATAGAGGTTCGGGAGGTGTTCGGCATTGTCTCCGGCGTACAGGAGAAAGGCCACGCCAAGTTGCCGGCTGTTGCTGACGCACTCGGTGGCTTTGGCCCTCGCCTTGGCCTTGGAGAGCGCCGGCAGCAGCAGCGCCGCCAGAATCGCGATAATCGCGATGACCACCAGCAACTCGATGAGCGTGAACCCGCTCGACCGGAAGGAGCCGATGCGAAATGACTTGGACAATAGGACGCCGGGGTTTTGGCGGCTGGCAAGGCGCGAGCGAGGAGCATATCCCCCCGGATCTGTGACGAGCGAGCAACGCCGCCAGCCGCCAAAAGAACCAGTCAGATTGTCCAAGTCATTTTGCATTGGCGACTAACCTTCGAGAATTTCCAGAGACCATAAACCTGGCCGGGGCGGCCTGGCGCGGATATTTCAGAGCCTAACCGCGGTACTGGGCTGCCGGAGCTCCGTAGCGCAGGTTCCCAACCTGCTGTATCGCCGACTTCCAGTCGGCAGCCTGTACCTGCTTGGCCGCATCTGCGGATTGGAAATCCGCGATACGGCAGGCTGGAAGCCTGCGCCACGCCTTCCAGTTGGCGAAGCCCTCTGAAACATCCAGGCTAGGGACTGCCCCCGCCTGCGACACTATCCCTGGCCGGGCGGCCTCGATCAAGCTTTTTGAGTTTTTGAGTTTTCTGCTTGCAGTTGTCCCGGGGAATCGGATAAACTTTGGCCGTGATCTTCGCGAGCCTTCTGTCGATCCATGGCATAGGCGCGCCCATGCGTCGGGTTGGTGTCCAACCAATTCTCCGTCCAGAGGTCCGACCGGAGGGGTGCGATGATCCACAATGTGACAAAACCAAACCTACTGTTCAACACTATGCGCAAATTCATGTTTAAGTTGCTCGCGATGTTTTTGCTCTCCGGAGCAACGACGTTCGCGGGCTCGTTCACTTCGGACTTCAGCACCCCGAATCAGACAGGCTACACGCTCAATACACTGCAGGATGCCAACGGTCTTACCTTTCCGCTGGTTACGAACTCAGAGCTCCTGTTGCTCTACAACGAAGCCCCCCCCGTGAGCCCGATCTCGATGGTCCTGGATGATTTGGATAACGGCGCAGCCATCAACAGTTTCACCGCCAGCTTCCAGTTGCAGCTCGGTCCGGGCTCGAGTCCCCCGGCCGACGGCATCGCCTTCGCTTTCGGGCCGGATATCAACTCGGGCACCTTTTTTAACGAGGAAGGACCCCCCATGCCCTCGGGTGGCGTCTGCGTGTGCTTCGTCACCTATGCGGGCGACGGTCCGGGCGTCGGCGTGAATGTGAGGGTTTTTGATGACGGCTCAGCAACCGGGGGCATCGTCCCCGGGGGGTACGTCCCGATGGTCAGCACGACTATGGTGGACAGCCAGATGCATGACGTGTGGATTCAAGTCGGACGCAACGGCAAGTTGAGTATGGTCTGGAACGGCCACGTGCTTTTCACCAACCTCTTCCTGGTTTCCGCCAACGGCCTCTGGGCCCCGGTGAACGGCCAGTTCGCCTTTGGCGGACGCAACGGAGGGGACTCTGAACAAGTCCTGCTCAATAACATCAGCATCACGACCACCCTGCCGCCCGCCAAGCCGGTGGCACCCAGCATTACCAGCAACCCCCAAAGCCTCACCGTGAACGAGGGCTCCTCCGCCTCGTTCTCCGTGGGCTTCGATGGCGACGCCCCGTTGACCTTCCAGTGGACCGAAAACACCACCGCCATCACGGACGCTACGAACAGCACACTGACTCTGCTGCAGGTTTCTTATACTAATAATGACGCCAAGATCGCCTGCGTCGTCAGCAACCCCTCCGGTTCGAAGACCTCTCAGGCCGCCACCCTCACGGTGGTCCGGGACACCACGCCGCCCACGGTGACGAAGGTCGGTACGGACGCGTCGTTCGCCGATGTGACGGTGTCCTTCGACAAGCCGGTGAACGACACGGCGCTGACGGCCTCGAATTACAATGTGAACCAGGGGGTCACCGTTTTGTCGGTTACCCGTGTGGACCAATCCACGGTGGCGCTGGCCACCAGCACACTGGCCCAGGCCGCCACCTATACTCTCACGATTAACGGGGTGCAAGACATGGCGGCCACGCCCAACACGATTGCCGCCAATACCCAGGTTCAGTTCCGGACCTTTGGGTTCGCGTCCGGCGTGATTCTGCACAAGAAATATAACAACTGTGGAGACGGTTACCATCTCACCGATTTCTGGGCCGATCCGCGGTATCCGAACAATCCCGATCGCCAGGATGTCGAGACGAGCTGGCAATATCCGCCGGACGGCGTTGGGTTTCCGAGTGTTGCCGATCCGGTGAAGAACTGGTGCGACACGCTGGAAGGCTATTTCATCCCGCCGGCAACGACCAACTACGTGTTTTTCATCTGCGGGGCCGATGAATATTATCTGTACCTGAGCACGGACGACAGCCCGGCGAACATGTATCAGATTTGCGCGGAGCCGGGTGGCTGGACCGACCGGCTCTCTTGGCTGACGGGGCAAGGCGGAGTCGACATGACGACCATGCGTTCCGACCAGAATGCCGGCACCCAATGGCCGCCGGCGTCGGGTGGCAACACCATCACCCTGGCCAAAGGCCAGCGGTATTATATGCTCTCCATGCACCACACCCACAGTTGGTCCGGTGACGACGACCACGCCGTGACCTACAAGATGGCCGGGGCGCCGGATCCGGTAGATGGCAACGAGCCGCTGCTGACCGGCAGCGTGGTCGGTTACTACTTTGATCTGAACGGGGGGAGCATCTCGATCAGCCGGCAGCCCCAGAGTGCCACCGTCCTGGAAGAAGAGACGACCACCAACTTCTCGGCGCTGGCGGCCGGCACCTCGGATTACGACAACGGCACAAACGTGTCTTATCAGTGGCAGCTCGCCCCCAAAGGCAGCACGACGTGGACCAACATCGCCGGCGCAACCGCCGCCACCTACTCGACGCCTTTCATGGGTTTGGGGGACAACGGGGACCAGTTTCGAGTCATCGCCAACGTGGTGGCCGCCTATGCAACCAGTTCCGTGGCCACCCTCACCGTGCTGGCTGACACGACTCCGCCCGTGGTGACGAAGGTCGAAACGGACCTCACGTTCTCCCGCGTGGTGGTGTACTTCTCCAAGCCGGTGAGCGCCACAGCCCTGCCGGCCTCGAATTACAAGGTGGACCAGGGGGTCACCGTTTCGTCGGCTACCCGCGTCAATACCACCACGGTCGCGCTGACCACCAGCACACTGACCCTGGGCGGCGTCTATACCCTCACGATTAATGGGGTGCAAGACACAGCGGTCCCGCCGAACTCGCTTGCCGCCAATACCCAGGTTCAGTTCGGGTCCTTTGCGTTCACGCCCGGCTCGATTGTACACAAGAAGTATAACAACTGCTCGGACGGTTACAGTCTCACCAGCTTTTTGGCCGATCCGCGGTATCCGAACAACCCCGACCGCCTGGATCTCGAGGCGAGCTGGGAGTATCCGCCCAACAACGCTGGCCGGGTGGCTGCCGACCCGGTGAGGAATTATGTCGACACGCTGGAAGGCTATTTCATCCCGCCAACAACGGGCAACTACGTGTTTTACACGTGCGGCGACGATGAATGGTATCTGTTTTTGAGCACGGACGACACCCCGGCGAACATGAAAGAGATCTGCGCGGAGCCGGGTGGCTGGAGCAACAACCGCGATTGGAACACGGGGCAAGGCACTCCCCCCACCGACATGACGCCGTGTAATTCCGCCGGTTACGCTGGCACTCAATGGCCGGGCGGCAACACCATCACCCTGAACCAGGGCCAGCGGTACTATATGCTCATGATGCACCACGACCACAGTTGGTCCGGCGGGGACTGGTTCGGCGCGACCTACCAGGGGCCCACGGACGCTGCTGGACCGGCCGATAGCGACCCGTCGAGGCTGACCGGCAGCCTGATCGGTTACGACATCGATCCGAACGGGGTGAGCATCTCGTTCAGCCAGCAGCCACAGAATGCCACCGTCCTGGAAGAAGACACGACCACCAACTTCTCGGCGCTGGCGGCCGGCAGTTCGGACTACGCCAACGGCGCAAACGTGTCTTACCAGTGGCAGCTCGCCCCCAAAGGCAGCACGACCTGGACCAACATCGCCGGCGCAACCGCCGCCACCTTCTCGACGCCTTTCATGGCTTTGGCGGACAACGGGGACCAGTTCCGGGTCATCGCCACGGTGCTGTCCACCTCGGCAACCAGTTCCGTCGCCACCCTCACCGTGCTGGCTGACACGACTCCGCCCAGCGTGACGAAGGTCGAAACGGACCTCACGTTCTCGCGCGTGGTGGTGTACTTCTCCAAGCCGGTGAGCGCCACAGCGCTGACGGCCTCCAATTACAAGGTGGACCAGGGTGTGACCGTTTCGTCGGTTACCCGCGTGGATGCCACCACGGTGGCGCTGACCACCAGCACACTGGCCCTGGGCGGCGTCTATACCCTCACGATTAACGGGGTGCAAGACCTGGTGCTCCCGCCGGACACGATTGGCGCCAATACCCAGGTTCAGTTCGGGTCCTTTGTGTTCGCGCCCGGCGCGATTGTGCACAAGAAATATAACAACTGTTCAGACGCTTACACTCTCGCCGATTTCTTTAGCGATCCGCGGTATCCGAACCACCCTGATCGCGTGGATCTCGAGACGATGTGGGAGTATCCGCCGGGGGGCGTTTACCGCGTGGCCGCCGATCCGGTGAGGAACTATTGCGACACGCTGGAAGGTTATTTCATCCCGCCGACAACGGCCAACTACGTGTTCTTCATCAGCGGGGACGATGAATTCTATCTGTACCTGAGCACGGACGACACCCCGGGGAACATGCATCAGATCTGCGCGGAGGTGAATGGCTGGACCTACGACCGCGATTGGATGACGCTGCAATACGGCGCCGGCCTGGCGCCGCTGCGTTCCGACCAGAATCCCGGCACCCAATGGCCGGCGGCGTTGGGTGGCAACACCATCAGCCTGACCGCGGGCACGCGGTATTATATGTTCTCCATGCACCACGACCACAGTGGGTCCGGTGGGGACTACCACGGCGTGACCTACAAGCTGAGCACCGAGCCTGATCCGTTCGATGGCGACCCACCGCGGCTGACCGGCAGCGTGATCGGTTACGACGTCGATCCGAACGGGGCGAGCATCTCGTTCAGCCAGCCGCCACAGGATGTCACCACCCTGGA
>Ga0187877_1000635_pt1 | contig 42635 bp, 29 predicted proteins | sample June2016WEW_17_1_3_FD_132430 | JGI IMG/M metagenome (GOLD analysis project Ga0187877, IMG submission 132430) | Peatland microbial communities from SPRUCE experiment site at the Marcell Experimental Forest, Minnesota, USA - June2016WEW_17_100 | ecosystem: Environmental > Terrestrial > Soil >...
CCCTACTTCCACCCCGCCCGACACCCCCACCTACACTTCCACCCCGCCCAACACATCGACCCCTACTTCCACCCCGTCCGACACACCGACCCCTACTTCCACGCCGTCCGACACGCCGACATTTACATTCACCCCGTCCGACACATCGACCCCTACTTCCACCCCGTCCGACACACCGACCTTTACTTCCACGCCGTCCGACACGCCAACATTTACATTCACCCCATCCGATACACCGACCCCTACTTCCACCCCATCCGACACCCCGACCTTTACATCCACGCCGTCCAACACATCGACCCCTACTTCTACTCCGTCCGACACATCGACCCCTACTTCCACCCCGTCCGACACACCCACCTACACCTCCACCCCGTCCGACACGCCGACATTTACCTTCACCCTATCCTATACACCGACCTTTACTTCCACCCCTTCTGATACCCAAACCTTTACCTCCACTCCGTCTGACACGCCCACCTATACCTCCACCCCATCTGACACCCCAACGCCGTCCGATACGCCAACCTTGACCTCCACTCCGTCTGAAACACCCACTTATACTTCCACCCCATCCGAAACCCCAACGCCGTCCGATACACCTACCTACACATCCACCCCATCCAATACACCCACCTACACCTATCCCCCCACGGCGACCTCCACCCCAAGCGCTACCCCGACTGTCACCGCCATCCAGAACCCGGCCCTGAGCGTCATCAAGAGCGTAGCCTCGACCGGCCCCTATGCCCTCGGCGACACGATCGCATTCTCCATCCTCGTCACCAACACCGGCAACATCACCCTCACCAACGTCACCGCCTCTGACAACAGCGCCATCCTCGGATCCTGTGCCGCCGCCAGCCTGGCGCCGAATGCAAATATTAAATGCAACGCCACCCACGTCGTCACCCAGGCCGACCTCAACAACGGCAGCTACAGCAACACCGCCACCGCCTCGAGCACCCAGACTCTCCCTGTGACCAGTACCGCCACGGTGATCTTCGGCACCAGCAACAACAACATCAGCGGCACCGTGTTCAATGACACCAATGTCAATGGAATTCAGGATACTGGTGAGCTGGGCATTCCAGGTGTGACCGTCACGCTTTACGACCAAAGCAGCAGCGTCGTTGCCTCCACCATGACAGCATCGGACGGCAGTTACAGTTTTATCAATTTACCGCCCGGCATCTATTCGGTCGTCGAGACCAATCTCAGCGGTTATGTGAGCACAACCCTGGATCATGCCAGTGTCTTGCTGAGCTCCGGGACAATCGCCGTGGTCAATTTTGGCGATGTGCTGACCGGAGCGAGCGTGGTTGACCCGGCCGTGACCAAGTTCGGCAACCCGAGTACAGCCGCCGTCGGCGATACGGTTATTTTCACCATCACGATGGGAAACAACGGCTCCGCCAACGCCCTCAATGTCATCCTGACAGATACCAAGCCATCCTTCCTGGACATCCACAGCATCAACATTTCACCAGACCATAACTTCCCGGTAACCATCAGCGGGAACACGTTTACCATCGATTTCGGCACCGTCACTCCTTCGGATTTCTACACCGTCACGGTCGTCACGGTGGTCAACCATCTCGGCACGCCTCCAGGAGGGGACAACAACGTTTCCATCACGACCAGCTCAAGCGGCGACCCCCTCTATAATGACCAGGCCACGGCGCATATCACCATCCCTTCCAATGTCCTCCCCCAGACCGGCTTCACCCCGGGCACCCACACCTCACTGGCGGCCGAGCCAGATGGCTACTACGATACCGGCAATGACCTGACGATCGAGATCTCCTCCCTCGGCGTAAGCACCACAATCGTCGGCGTGCCGGAGGCCGCCGGCGCCTGGGATGTCAGCTGGTTGGGAGATCAGGCGGGTTACCTGGAGGGCACCGCCTTCCCCACCTGGTCCGGGAACAGCGTACTCACCGGTCACGTCTATGGAGCGGACGGCCTGCCCGGCCCCTTCGTCAATCTAAAAACCCTGAAATGGGGCGACCAGGTGATCATCCACTTCGCCGGTCAACAATACATCTATGAAGTGCGTACGAACGAGGTCATTTCCCCGACCGACGCCTCGATCTTCAGCCATAAAGACTATCCCTGGCTGACGCTTCTGACCTGCAAGGACTACAACGCCCAGACCAATTCCTATGCCCACCGCGTGGCCGTCGGAGCAGTGCTCGTCCAAATCGAAGCGGATCCGCCGGCTGGTTCGCCTTCGACCCCTCACCAGCGGTAGACCCGATAACCCATTAAAAATCCCCTTTCTCATCAGCCCGTTTCAAATCCACAGGGCCAGTGGCTGTAGAACCATCATCCAGAGGAATTTCGGCGAGAAATACCAATGAACTATCCCTGAATGGATATCTCGCTTGGGATGAGCGTCCATCCCTGCGCGGGCTGATCGTATCCGTTCAGGTTCCACTTTCCCTGATCCTCTGAATCACAGACCGCCGGGGTTGCCAATTTTCGTTGGCCCGGCGGTCTTTGTCGAGACTGAAAAGTGTCGTTAACTTTTACGGTAATTTCAGCTTACAAAACCCAGCACACCAGAGGCTTGTCAACCAGCCACATTTTGAAACGGCTTCATTAAAAGCCGACTGAGCTCGATCTTGGCCTGCGCTAAAGGTATAGAAAGAGAGAATTCCCATTCGCCAAGCAGCGAATCTGAAGCCTGTTTCAAGACAAGTTTGTCGTTATCGTTCAGCGGCTTTCTCAGCTGGTAAGAGGACAAATTGCGGATCACCCGGCAAACGGCCTCGGCTTTTCCATCCTTCAACTCCTCAACCAGCTGTGTTTTCCGTTCAAGCCGGTCATCCGATAGGGATTCGCCCGGTCCGGTCAGGATCGCGAACAGCTTTGAAAACTCATGCTCTGGAGTGGGTGGGCGCAGTCGGCTCATTACCTTCTCGTCCGCCGGAACCCACACGGTAAGATCCCGGACTTGTACGACATAGTAGAGCATCTTCTCCCCAGAAAAGGCGCGCTCCTCCAGCCGGACGATCTTCCCGAACCCATAAGTCCAGTGTATAACAGGATCACCCTCAAGGAAATCCATAAACGCCTCTGCTGTCGGCCTGCTGGGTCATGATATAAAAAGCCAGCCCTATTGAAGGACTGGCGATCGCAAACCACGATCCTAGGATAAGTGGATAGATTATATCATCAATCCTTTCACAGGCCAGTGTTGATTTAATGCAGGGGCCAACGGATACGGCATTCGGTAAAGAAACATCCCAACGGAATAAGCGCATCGTCCCGGTTTCCTTCATAGGGGATTCCTGGAGCCAAAATAAGGGGTGATTCGCCCTGCTCCTTCCCCCAAGCGGTCCTGCTCGCTGTGTGCATTTTTTCAAACCTAGAAGCCAACTTACAAAAAATTACCAATCCCTGGTGGAATTGGATCAATAGAATATTGATAAAGTGGAGTATACTTCTAAAAAATAGAGGGCTGAATGGCTCGGGTTGGAAAACTCATTTCTGCCAGTTGCGTCATAAAGCCATTTCCGTGTGAAACTTACCGTCCAGACCAGGTCCAGCTCGAATCCGCGAGATGACCCGACTCACTCCCCCTTCACACAATCTAAACCCTCATCACCGCTTCCGTATTTTTTATAATCGATCCAACCCGATATTATCCGCAGTAAAATATCGATGGGAGGAACCATGTTCGATCCTATTCTGGTCCCACTGGATGGTTCCCTGCTCGCCGAATGCGTCCTGCCCCATGCGGTCGCGATCGCCCAAGCTTTCAAGGCTCGACTCATGCTGCTGCGCATGCTGGATAAGAACGAGGCGGGGGAAAAAGGACAATTATTCGACCTGGTCAATTGGGAGATCCATAAAACCGAGGCGAAGGTCTACCTGGAAAAGACAGCCGCCCGACTGCTAAAATCCAGCCTGCAGGTCGATGCCGCTGTTTTAGAGGGGTTGGTGGCGGAATCGATCACTGAGTTTGCGCAAAGTCAAGGGATCAAACTGCTCATTCTGAGCAGTCATGGACGCAGTGGATTGAGTCAATGGGGGCTCAGCAGCGTCAGCCAAAAAATCATTTACAGTGCGCCTACCTCCGTGTTCATCATCCGTGCACATCAACCGACAGCCAGCGAATTGGTTGAACGAAAGTACGCCAGAATATTGGTGCCGCTGGACGGTTCCCGACGTGCGGAAAATGTCCTTCCCATGGTCACGCTCCTGGCGCGTTTCCATCAATCTCGAATCCACATCGTGCATGTTGTAAAAACACCCGAGATGGCGCGGCAAATGCCTCTTGCACGGGAGGATGTGGATTTATCTGAACGAATGGTGTCCCGCAATCAGGAAGAAGCCATCCGCTATCTCGATCAGGTGCGCCTGCATTCCCCCCTGGAGGACATTGACATCCAAACCCACCTATTGACCAGCGATGATGCAGCCGCAGTCCTGCATAAGCTGGTCGAGAAGGAAGGCATCGACATGGTTGTGCTCAGTGCGCACGGCTATTCGGGGAACGACCAATGGCCTTATGGAGGCTTGGTCAACAATTTTATCCTGTATAGCAAGGTGCCGCTGCTGGTCGTGCAGGACCTCCCCGCAAAAGAAGAAACAGCCAACGCGGACATGACCCCGCGGGAACACCCAGAGCACTAACCGATGCAGGTGATTCCCCTCCAAACTGCCAATCAGGCCATCCCGGATTCAGGGGTGAACCTGGAACAACTTGCACACCGGCTGGCTGAAAATCACACGGGTGTAACGAAAAGTCGTCAATCAAGAACTTTATTAATCAAGCACCTGCCCAAGTGGAAACAGACCTTGCAGGATGCTTACCAACATTTCAGGGCCACATCCTTGAAAGACCCGGTTTTTTCCCAGGCCAGCGAGTGGATGTTGGACAACTTCTACATTGTTGAGCAGACATTCCACCAGATCAAGGAAGATCTCCCCAAAAGCTATTTCGATCAGTTGCCCAAACTGGATGCAACAACCCTGAGAAGGTATCCTCGCATTTTTGCCCTTGCGTGGGAATTGGTCGGCTATGGCCAGGGTCAGCTTGACCTGTCACAAGCCACGGCTTTCATGCAGGATTATCAGCAGGTTACCCCCTTGACCGTGGGAGAACTCTGGGCATTGCCAACGATGCTCCGTATCGGGATCCTGGAGCACCTGACCGCAGCTGTCGCCGTCATCACAGGAATCGATGGGTCGGGAGGGCTGGTCGCGCAACCCATCCTGCCCATACCGCCTGCCTTGCCGAATGAAGCCATCGTCGCCAACTGTTTTCTCAGCTTGCGGCTTTTATCTGCCACGGATTGGAAAGAATTCTTCGAACAAACCAGCCGCATCGAACAGATTCTGCGGTTGGATCCGGCGGGGATCTATGCCACCATGGATTTTGACACCCGGAACACATACCGTAGTGTTGTGGAAGAGCTAGCGCGAAATTCCAGCCAGAGCGAGGAAACCGTTGCACGCTCTGCGATCGAATTCGCCCGAAAGGCTCAAGACCAGCCCCACGCCTCCCCCCAAAATCCCGGCCGAAAAACCCACGTCGGTTATTTTCTGATCGATGCGGGTTTTTCCACGTTGGAAAGAAGCATCGGCTACCGGCCGCGGCTGCAAACCCGGCTGAGGCGTTGGGCCCTCGCCCATCCTACGATTACTTATCTGGGGAGCATCAGCATTCTCACCCTCCTGATCCTCGCTGGGCTGCTGTACTATACCCGGATCTCAAGCGGCTCTCCCGCCCAATTGATTCTCACCGCTTTGGTCGGGTGCGGGTTGGCATTGGATGCCTCCATAAACCTGGTCCACTGGACCATCACCCATCAGCTTCCTCCGCGCACCCTGCCGCGCATGGACTATTCGGAGGGCATCCCGGCAGAAGACCGCACGATGATCGTTATTCCGACGCTGCTCGCGAGCGCCGGCGAACTGAGCTCCCTGCTCCAGGAGCTCGAGCTCCATTACCTGCGCAACCCCGATCCCCACTTGACCTTCGCTCTCCTGACCGATTTCATAGATGCTCCGGCAGAGCAGATGCCGGAGGATGAAAAGCTGCTTTCTGAGGCGAAGATCGGGATCGAGAACCTCAATCATAAATATGAGGGCGCCTCCCCCTTTTACCTGTTTCATCGAAAGCGGGTCTGGAATGCCTCCGAGGGGGTCTGGATGGGCTGGGAGCGCAAGCGCGGCAAACTGGTTGAGTTCAACCGGCTAGTGTTGGACACCGGCCAGACCTCCTATACCACGCGGGTCGGAGATCTCACCCTCCTGCATGCGATCAAATATGTGATTACCCTGGATGCCGATACATCCCTGCCACAGGAAAGTGCCAGCCGTCTGATCGCAACCCTGGCTCATCCTCTTAACCGCGCAGAATTCTCTGCGGACGGCCGATCGGTCGACGCCGGGTTCACGATCTTGCAACCCCGCGTGGAAATCAAACCAGCCAGCGCGAACCGCTCCCTGTTTTCGCGGATATTCGCCGGGAATACCGGTTTGGATCTGTACACGCTGGCAGTTTCAGATGTTTATCAGGACCTGTTCGGAGAAGGGAGTTACGTCGGCAAGGGCATTTATGACGTAGCTGCTTTTGAGAGAAGTTTGACGGGCCGGGTCAGGGAAAATACCCTCCTCAGCCACGACCTCTTCGAGGGTATTTACGGACGTGCCGCGCTGGTCACCGATATCCTCCTGTACGAGGAATATCCGGCACAATACCAGACCTATGTTCAACGCATCAACCGCTGGATGCGCGGTGACTGGCAGCTGCTGCCCTGGCTCTTCCCGGTTGTCAAGACAGAAGAAGGCATTGCCCCCAACCCCTTGTCGCTTATCAACCGCTGGAAAATATTCGACAACCTGCGGCGCAGTTTGCTAGCCCCGGTCTATCTTTTCTTTGCTGCCGCCGGCTGGCTGTTCCTGCCCGGTTCACCCCTGCTGTGGACCTTGCTGGTACTCCTGACGCCCGGCGTGCCGATCGCCTTACAAGCGATCCATTCCGTATGGCAGAATCTCGGACGGCTTTCGTTGAAAGGGTTGATCGATCCCATCAGCCTTCCGGTGATGCGCTGGGCACTGAGCATCCTTTTTATGCCCTATGAGGCTTTGCTGGCCCTGACTGCGATTGGAATCACCCTGACCCGCTTGCTGGTCGCCCGCAGGCACCTGCTGCAGTGGACAACGGCCGCCCACATCGACAGCTCGTTCGGAATCAATACTGGGCAAAAGGTCCGGTGGCAGCTGGCGGCTTCCCTGGCTTTTAGTGCGTTCCTGGGAATAGCTGTCGCGTTGATAAACCACACCGCTCTGTGGGTGGCGACTCCTCTGCTGCTCGCCTGGACCATCTCCCCCCAGGTTGCCTACTGGATCAGCCAGCCCATCATTCACACGTCCCCACCACTATCCGAAGCCCAATCCAAACAGATCCGGCGCCTGGCCAGACGTACCTGGGCATTCTTTGATCAATATGCCGGTCCGGATGATCACTGGCTGCCACCTGATCATTTCCAGGAAAGCCCGCGCGGCAACGTCGCCCATTATACGACCCCGACCAACATCGGACTGTTCTTGCTTTCCATTTTATCAGGCTATGATCTGGGCTATTTCGACCTCCTCGAACTGGCCGTGCGGTTGGGTTCTACTTTCGAAACGATAGACACCCTGGAACACTACCGCGGTCATCTGTTGAACTGGTATGACACGCAGACATTGACGCCCCTGCTGCCCCGTTATATCTCAACGGTGGACAGCGGCAACCTAGCCGCCTGCCTGATCGCCCTCAAACAAGGCTGCCTTGCCCTGACAGATGCACCTCTCGTGGGTGCACAACAGTGGCAGGGATTGCTCGTCATTTTAGATATCCTCTCCACAATAATGAAAAATCTAGAAAGGAACAACCCCGGCTCGAGCTCCGTCCCCTTCCAGGTGGAGCTGGACAGCATTTGTCAGCGCATCGCCTCCGTCCTGGACACCCCTGGGGAGTGGACCGGCTTGCTCGCCTGGCTAGCGGGCGAGGGGCGATATCGGATATCCCGGCACCTGATGGATTTTTTTGGCATCAAGCATCCCAATCTGGATCAAGAATCCCTGACCGATCTGCAGCTTTACCTGGACAGGTTGCCGCATCATGTGATCAGTATGCAACGCAATATCAAATTACTAGCACCCTGGCTGAGCGCTCTGAACCAGCCGCCGAGGCTGTTTGCACAGGCGGAAAATACAACCCTACTCGCCTGGCAGGAATTTCTGGACAGCCTCCCTGCGCGTCTCCCGACTCTGGGGGAAGCAGTACTGACCTACGACGAGATTACAAGTGCTCTGACCCGGTTAGTGACTCGATTGGACGGCAATCGTGATCCCGAAGACCTGGTCCGGGAGGCACTCGACTGGTGTCGGGAGCTGGACGAAGACCTGACCTCCGCCAGGTTAAAAACAACCACCGTTCTGGTCAGATTTCACGACCTGGCGAGGCAGGCAGACGGTTTCGTCGAGGCGATGGATTTCAAGTTCTTGTTTGACGAGCAACGCCACGTGTTCCACATCGGATACAACGCCACCACTGAAAAGTTAGACCCAAACCACTATGATTTGCTGGCCTCCGAAGCGCGCCTCGCCAGCCTGGTCGCCATTGCTAAAGGTGACGTTCCCCAAAACCACTGGCTGCACCTGGGGAGGCCTGTCACGAGAGTGAACGGAAAACAGGTATTGCTCTCCTGGAGCGGTACGATGTTCGAATATCTCATGCCCGGCCTGCTTACCAGGAACTATGAAGGGACTTTTCTTTCCGACAGCTGCCAGGTGGCCATCGATGCTCAGATGGGCTACGCCCAACAAAAACACGTTCCCTGGGGCATGTCTGAATCGGGCTACTTCGCCTTCGATGCCAACATGAACTACCAATATCGCGCGTTCGGAGTGCCTGACCTTGGCTACAAACGCGACCTCTCGAGTGACGTAGTCATCGCCCCCTATGCGTGCCTGATCGGGCTCTCCCTGCGGCCTCAAGCCGTGGTGGCCAACCTAGCACGCTTGGAAAGCCAGAAAATGCTCGGCCGGTATGGTTTTTACGAAGCGCTCGATTACACGAAATCACGCCTCTCACCTGACCAACAAAACGCCAGCGTTCAATCCTTTATGGCCCATCACCAGGGTATGATCCTGCTGGCTGTCAACAATTACCTGTCGGAAGATGGGATGGTCCGACGTTTCCACGCTGATGAACGCATCCAGAGCGTCGAACTGCTCCTCCAGGAAAAGATCCCCCAAAATTCGCATATCGAGTATCCACATCCGGAAGAACCAGTTGGAGAACGAACAGGCCAGAGGTCCGTGGCGCTCGCGCCGTGGCGCGTGGCCGCCGACAGCTCCGTCCCGCAGGTCCATTTCATTTCCCAAGGGCGTTACGGCGTCCTGATCACCAATGCCGGGGGTGGGTACAGCCAGTGGGAGGATCTTGCCCTGACGCGCTGGCAGCCCGATACGACCCTGGACGAGTGGGGAACGTGGATCTATCTCCAGGACCTTGAGAGCGGTGCGCTCTGGTCAGCCACCTGCCAGCCGATCGGGTGCCCATCTGAAAACCAGGAAATCCTGTTCTATCCCTATAAGGCCGAGTTTCGCCGCTGGGAGCAGGGTATTTCCGTGCACACCGAGATCACCGTCGGGGCGGAGGATGTTGAGATTCGGCGGGTGACGCTCTTGAATGACAGCGACCGGGACCGGCGGCTGAAGGTCACGAGCTACGGTGAAGTTGCTCTTGCCCCGCAGGCCATCGACCGACGCCATCCGGCATTTAACAAACTCTTCATCGAAAGCGAATATCTTTCAGAGGGGAATGCGCTCCTCTTCCACCGCCGCCTCCGCTCGGCCGATGAAAAGCCCGTTTTTCTGGCGCACGCTCTGGTAATCGAACCGGATCAGATCATTACCGGCGAGTATGAGTGCGACCGGGCTCGCTTCCTGGGGCGTGGCCGAACTCCCAGGTCGCCGGCAGCACTCCAAGGAAAGGACAACCATCTTTCCGGAACGATGGGCGGGACGCTTGACCCGATTCTATCCCTGGCGCAGGAGATCGATTTAAAGGCACACAACAGGACCCAGGTCACTTTCATCACTCTGGCGGCAGCCTCCCGTACGGAAGCACTGGAATTGGTGGCCCGTTACCAATCAGCACCGGCCATCAACCGCGCCTTCGATGAAGCGCGCACATACAGTGAAAGGGAACTGGTCGATCTGGGGCTGGATACCGCTGCCGTGGAACACATTCAGCAGCTCCTGTCCGCGATGCTCTATCCCTCCGAAGCCCTGCGCGCGGCTCCGGAGGCACTGGCAAAAAACATAAAGGGGCAGTCCGGCTTATGGGTCCACGGGATCTCCGGAGATTATCCGATCCTACTCGTGCGTGTTCGCGAGAGTGACAACCCGTTATTACTGGAAGCCCTCCAAGCTTATACCTATTGGCGCGACAGGAGGGTCAAGGTCAATCTGGTCATCCTGAACGAGCAGGATACGGGTTATGCGATGGACTTGCAAAATCAAATCCAACGGCGGATTGCTCTCATGGGCGCGGAGGCGTGGTTGAACCAGCGCGATGGCATTTTCCTGTTACGCAGCGATCAGATATCAAAAGACGACCGGATTCTGCTCGAATCGGTTGCCAGCGTTATTCTGGATCCCCAAAAAGGGACCTTGGCGGAACATACCCGGCGTCTGACGACTCCCCCCATCCGTCTGCCGGCCTTCACGCCGTCTCTTCCCATTGCACAGGATCCCGAACCGACACCCCCGCTGGCTCGTCCGGCCGACCTGCGGATGGACAACGGCCTGGGAGGCTTCAGCCCGGACGGGCGGGAGTATGTCATCTTTCTCCAACCCGGCCAGAGTACGCCCCGTCCATGGGTGAACGTGATCGCCAACCCGCAATTCGGCTTTCTCGTGTCCGAAGCGGGATCCGGTTGCACCTGGGCCGGTAACAGTAGCGAGAACCGGCTGACACCCTGGCGGAATGATCCACTGTCGGACCTTCCGGGTGAAGCGCTGTACCTACGGGATGAAGAAACGGGCCTGGTCTGGTCACCCACCCCGCTGCCGGCAGGAGCGGAGAATGCCTGTATAGCCCGCCATGGGGCAGGCTATTCGATTTTTGAGAGTCAGAGCCATGGCCTTAACCAGTACATGCGCCTGTTCGCCGCGGCCGAGGCGCCGGTTAAAATTGCCCATCTGCGACTCGAAAACCTGTGGAAACGCCCGCGGCGCATCACCGTGACATTCTATGCCGAATGGGTGCTGGGTACAACCCGGGATGCCAGCCAGGCCTACATCGTGTCGGAGTTCGACCCTGCCCGGCACACCCTGCTGGCACGCAACCGTTACAACGCCGAGTTCGGCGAGCGGGTGGCTTTCCTCGCTGCCAACAAAAAGCCCCACGGCTTGACCGCGGACCGCAGCGAGTTTCTGGGCCGCATGGGCAGTCTGGGCCTCCCGGCCGCCCTCAACCGGATCGGACTGGGAAGCACGGTGCGCGCGGGACTGGATCCCTGCGCCGCGATCCAACTACACATCGATCTCGCCGCCGGGCAGGCGGAGGAAGTCTATTTCCTGATCGGCGAGGGGACCAATCGGGAGGAAAGCCTGGCGCTCATCGACAAATACCAGGGCCAGGGCCAGGTCGAGCTGGCCTGGCAATCCATGCGGCAATCCTGGGAGGACCTCCTGACCGGAATCACCGTCCAGACCCCTGACCCGGGCATGAATCTAATGCTCAATCGCTGGCTGCTCTATCAAACAATCAGCTGCCGCCTGTGGGGACGGACGGCGCTGTACCAGTCCAGCGGGGCCTTCGGGTTCCGGGACCAGCTCCAAGACATCCTGGCCGTACTTCACGCCAGGCCGGGGTTGGCACGCGAACAGATCCTGAACGCGGCCCGCCGCCAGTTCGAGGCGGGTGACGTCCTGCACTGGTGGCACCCACCTTCCGGGCGGGGAGTGCGCACCCGCTTCTCGGATGACATGCTCTGGCTGCCCTTCGTCACTGCCGAGTATGTCGCCGCCACCGGGGACAGCTCCATCCTGGACGAGAAGATTCCCTTTCTGACAGGGGAACCGCTCAGGCCGGAGGAGGCTGAACGGTACGGTGAATATGAACCGACAACCGAAACCTTTCCGCTCTACGAACACTGCCACCGATCTTTAGTGAAGGGATTGACTTCCGGTGCACACGGGCTGCCCCTGATGGGCTCAGGCGACTGGAACGACGGAATGAACCAGGTGGGTGCGAAAGGGCGCGGCGAGAGCGTCTGGCTGGGTTGGTTCCTGCATGCCACCCTGACGCGTTTCGCGGCGCTTTGCGTGCAGAAGAAGGAAGACCCCGAGCCGTACCGCAAAGAGGCGGCCCGTCTGGCCCGCGCATTGGAGATGCACGCATGGGATGGGGATTGGTACCTGCGGGCCTTCTACGATGACGGCGCAAGGCTGGGCTCGCACGAGAGCGACGAATGCCGGATCGATTCCATTGCCCAATCCTGGGCGGTCCTGTCGCACGCCGCCGATCTACAGCGGGCGACCCGGGCCATGGAATCCGTCAACCAACTCCTGGTCCGGGAGGCCGACCAGCTGGACCTGCTGCTTACGCCTCCCTTTGATAAAACTCCCCGCGACCCCGGCTACATCAAGGGCTATGCCCCCGGTGTGCGTGAAAACGGCGGGCAGTATACCCATGCCGCCATCTGGACTGCCTGGGCATTCGCCATGCTCGGTCAGGGGGATCGCGCTGAAGGGCTGTTCCGCCTGCTGAACCCCGTTTATCACGCCGACAAACCTGAAAAAGCGGCACGCTACATGGTTGAGCCATTCGGGATCGCAGCCGACATCTATAGCGAGCCCCCACACACCGGAACCGGCGGCTGGACGGGGTATACCGGCTCAGCGGCTTGGATGTACCGCCTCGGCATCGAAGCCATACTGGGCTTCACCCGGCAGGGAGATACCTTAAAGGTCGCCCCCTGCATACCGGGGAATTGGCCGGGGTTCCAGCTCACCTACCGTTTCGGCAGGACAGCCTACCAGGTCCGCGTTGAGAACCCCGACAGAGTTAATCGTGGCATCCGGCAGATCATGCTCAACGGCCTCTCCTTGCCGGACAACCGGATTCCCTTGACCGATGACGGACGGCAGCACGAGGTCCGCGTGATCATGGGATCTGCAGATCCCACCAAAAAGGAGGGAAAAAAAGGCGAATATTAATCGGGGGAAATCCTTGTACCGGTGTAAAATGAATAGGATCTTGAAGAAATCGACCCAATAAGGATTCGGACCAGACCTATTTCCAAGAAGGAAAACAGAATGAGCGAAGGCCAAAAAACACACCACGATGAGCAGGAACAGGAACGAATACAACGCCAAAAGGAGCAAAAAGACCTGGAGCAGGAGCAGGTTCAGGAACGAAAGCCGCAACAGGACCAGCAGCAACAGTTGGAACAACAGCAGGAACAGGAGCGCAAACAGCGCCAGCAGGAGCAGCAGCAACTGGAGCAGCAGCAGGAACAGAAGCGAAAACAGCGCCAGCAGGAGCAAATAGAACTGGAAGAGCAGCTGAAACGCAAGCGGCAAAAGGGGTAGGCTCGTCGCGAAGGCCTTCTAACGGAAACCAAATTTCAGGCTTCCCAGGCCTCCTATCCAGACGAGTCTTAATGCCGAATCCCATCCCCGCGCGCACCAAAACCGGCGCGCCCTTTCGGGACGCGCCGGTTGTTTTTAGAAAGGATCCTCTTCAAGACTTTCCTGCGCAGGGAGCCTCGCGGTGTGGGTTCTGTTTTTATATGGATGGATAACCCGCAGTAGTCAGCCTATCCCGGACTCCTCAACACCTTGACAGACCGGCGGTCCTGGGTTACCCTATGATCACTTAATCGATTTAGTTCAGCAGTCGCTGCTGTTGTACGTTTTGAGCTCCGCTCGATCCCCCAACACCCGCACTTCTGAAGAAAAGGAATATCGTGAGTTTTGACCAGTTCAATCTGGATCCACGTCTGTTGGCGGGGATCCGCCGGCTAGGCTATTTGACGCCTACGCCTATACAAATGAAAGCAATACCCGCCGCAATGGCGGGTGATGACCTGATCGGTACTGCACAAACCGGCACCGGCAAAACAGCGGCCTTCGTCCTGCCCATCCTGAACAAACTGCTGACCGGCCCGCGCCGCCGTGCCAGGGTCCTGATCGTCACACCCACCCGCGAGCTGGCTGAACAGATCCATGAAACGGTGCGCGACCTGGCGACCGGCACCGGGCTGCGCAGTGCCACCCTGTATGGGGGTGTGAGTGCCTCGCCCCAGGTGCGCGCCCTGCGCGAAGGCACCGAGATCCTGGTCGCCTGCCCCGGCCGCCTGCTCGACCACGTCCGCCAGGGCTATGCCCGGCTGGAGACCATCGAGATCCTGGTCCTGGATGAGGCTGACCGCATGCTGGATATGGGCTTCCTGCCGGACGTGAAACGCATCCTGCAGCTCGTTCCGGCCAAACGCCAGACCATGCTCTTTTCAGCCACTTTCCCGCCCGAGATCGAGCAGCTCGCCGCAAAAACCCTGCGCAGCCCAAGGCGGATCGCCATCGGCCAGAGCCGCCCGGCGCATACCGTGGCGCATGCCCTCTACTCCGTCCCGCCCCACCTGAAAACGCCCCTGCTGCTCGAGCTTCTCAAGCGCACCGAGACCGGCTCGGTGCTAATCTTCACCCGCACCAAGCACCGCGCCGAGAAACTCTCCAAACAGATCGGGAAGGCCGGATTCCGAGCCACCAGTTTGCACAGCGATCGCTCACAGGGACAGCGCCAGTCGGCACTGACCGGATTCAGAAGTGGCCATTACCAGGTCATGGTGGCCACCGACATCGCCGCCCGCGGCCTGGATGTCGAGGGCATCTCCCACGTGATCAATTTCGACATGCCCGCCACGGCTGACGATTACATCCACCGCATCGGGCGCACGGGCCGTGCCGAACGCAGCGGGGATGCCTTCACCCTGGTCACCCCGGACGATAAGGACATGATCCGGTCGCTGGAAAAGATCATCGGAAAACCACTGCCCCGCCAGACCCTGGAGGGCTTCGACTACTCCGCTCCAGCCCCGATCGTGCTCGCCTCATCCCGACCACCGGCGCAGAGCATCAGGGAGTCCCCAGCTCTGCATGCGAGTCGTACCCGCCGTCCGGCCGCCTCCCCCGGCAGCCTGCGACGAAAATATGCACGCAGCAGAACGAGATAAAACCCTACCCGGGCAGGGATCGTCCAGGCAGGGTTTGGGATTCAGCTGATTCTGTGGTGGGCTGTGGGAATCCTCACGACACTTACGAAAGAGGGATTCCCGAGACCGTTAATGGAGCGTTGAGCAATAATCCTGCAGCGGGTTGCCTTGAATGGTCCAGGATTCGATTTGGATCGTTTCCTGTGCCTGGTTGAGGTAATTGTAAACGGATATCCGCGCCTTTCCTTTGATCGGTATGCTCACCGACGTATCAAAAGGGGCCGGGGTGCCGGAGGGGCATTTCAAGTTGACACTACCGGTCAGGATGGTGGACAGCGTCCCGGTATAAATCGGATTGACCGTTGTGGAAAGTTTCTCATCCTTCTGCATGTCGGTCAGGCTGTCAAACTTCCAACGGAGATTGCTCAGCGGGGTCAAATACGGCGCCAATTGTTTGCCGATCACAACTCCATCCAGGGTATACATATTCGAAGTCGTGCCGGCCCAGTATCCTGGACAAAATTGGGTCAGATCGATGCTGGGGGCATAGTTAAGATTGTTGGTGAGGCAGTTGAAGGCATCCTTCAAGGCCTGCATAGCAACGGTCGAAAGCGGCAACGTGGCTGTCGGAGATGGGGTGATCGTAGCCGGGACGACGGTCTGCGTAGCCGTGGGGACGGGAGTAGCGGTATCCGAAGCGACAGGGATTTCCGCGGGTGCAGAAGTCCGGGTCGGGGCAGCTGGCTTGACCTGAGAACAGGCTCCCAGCCCGCCCGACAAGCCCAATCCGATCAAGAGCAAGCCTCGGATCAGAATCGGAATGCGTGCTTTCTTTCCCCCCCGAGCGATACTTCCAACAGCCTGGATATCCATAGTTTTTTTCCTTCTTCGAAATTCTAATGCCTATTCTACACCATGATCGACCGGGGTCTGTCGATCATCCTGGATGGGTTATCCACCCGCCAGAGACCGGTGCCTGTTTTCCCTTCCACCCATTGGACAAATCTGGCCGGGGACAGGAGCCATGGAGGTGAAGACCGCTCACAATCAACCCCGGTGCATTCAGCGCATCAGGAGCTCTGTAACCGCGAGCGGCATGCCAAACACCCTGGGCTCGTCTCCTGCTGAATGGCCGGCATCAGGGCAACCCCTCCGCCTCGGAATAGGTCATGAATTTGAGTTTGTCAGTCTTGTTGAGGAGGCCGCGCCTCCCATCGTTAATCGATACCCTTGCTTCCGAAGTGGTTATGGTGGCTGAAATCCCCTATATCCCGGCGCACTCTCAAATAGCGCGACGGCGCTGCAGCCGCATACCCTAAGCGGACGGTGAAGGCAATTTTCAGACGTTCGGGGACGTCCAGGATGCGCTTGACCTCTTTTTCGACCGGGCCATTGGCCAGGGCGCTGATAATCTGGAAATCGATTCCTAACGAATTGGCCTCCAACCACAGGTTCTCCATCATGCAGCCCAGACTGATGATGCCCAGGAAATCCCCCTCCGAGGCAGGAGCCCTTCTGGCTGGGTCGTATAGCACGATCAGCAGGGTTGGACATACCGGAAAGGGTCTAGATCGGCCCTCTTCAACAACCGGTTTGACGCCGGGTGTCCTCCAGGAAGGCGGGAACATGGCCGCGAGCACCCCAACTTTTTTCTGGAGCAGCTCTTCCTCTGAAAAAGACAGCTGCTGGTAGTTTTCCTGGATGAAGATGTCGGAGATCGTGCTTTTTATGGCTCCGATCTGCTCCAGAATTTTCTTATCATCGACGATGACGATTTCAAAGTTCTGCATATTGTGAGCGGTGGGCGCCCATCGGCCTGCTTCCAAGATTTTCTGGAGATCCTGTCTGGCAATTGGTCGCTCCGGATCGAAAGGCATCCGGACAGAGTGCCTTTCCTGGATGAGCTTTAAGATGTCCTGCATGGGTGACTCCTTGTTTGGGTTGAGATCTTAGGTTCCTGTTTCGGAAGAATTCAAGCGTTCCCGTCCATCTTTAAAACCGATCTGAAATGCACTTTCGATGACATCATTTTTTCAAAAGCCAGGGTGGCCTGTTCCAGTGGAAAAACCTCGACCATCGGCACGATGCCGGCGATCACGCTGAATTTGAGCGTGTCTTCGGAGGAATTTCTGGCGGGGCGGGCGGTCCAGCCCTTCACCGAGCGTCTTCCGCCCAGCAGCTGCCAGGGTGAAATTTGCATCGGCTCATTTGACCAGGCCACAATGATCACCTGGCCATCCTGGCTAAGGCCGTTGATCACCCCGGAGATTGCTTTGCTGTTGGGAGCGGTCGCCAGGATGAGGCGTGCCCCACCGAGTTTCTTGAGCTCTGCGGCCGCATCCGTGGATTCTGCATCGATATAAGCGTGAGCGCCCAACCGGTAAGCCAGGGCTTCTTTTTCCTTGCCGCGGGATATGGCCACTGTACGGTAACCAAATTTCCTGGCGAACTGGACCGCCAGGTGCCCGAGACCGCCCAGGCCCTGGATCGCCACCAGGTCGCCGGGCTGAGCCCCGCTGCTACGCAAGGCCGTAAAGGTGGTCCGGCCGCCGCACAGCAGCGGGGCGGCTTCGACAGAGGCCAGTGTCTCCGGTATGGCTGCCATCCCCTGCATGGGAGCGGTCATATACTCCGCGTACCCACCGTCAAATGAGATCCCGGTTGTCAAAAAACTCTCGCAGTTCGAAAAATCACCCCTTTTACAGGCTTCGCACTTGAGGCAAGGCCCGCCGTACCAACCGACCCCCACCCGCTGGCCGGTCTCCCAACCAATAACTTTGGAGCCCAGTTTGTCAATTTTTCCGACCACCTCGTGACCGGGAACCCTGGGATAGGTGATACCAGGATAATGTCCTTCTTTCACAACCGCATCCCCATGACAAATCCCGCATACTTCCACCTTAATGCGAACTTCGGTATCCCTGGGTTCCGGAATAACTTTCCGGACCAGCTCAAACTCAGCACCAGGCGCAGCTACCTGTACGGCTTTCATAAATGGCATCTTGTATCTCCTGGGATTGGATCGAATATTAAACTTGTCCGGCCCTGGTTTTCTGGGTCTCCAGATGGTCCTTCAAGCCGGTTTTATCCTTGTCAGGCGCCGCTTGCAGAGCAACTTCGCGCAGCAGGAATATCAATTGTTCGATTTTTCGATCGCCCAACCCTTTCAGGGCTTTCAGGAGCAGGTCGCTCTCCCCCACCTTTGGCACACGCTCCAGAACTGCCGTACCCTGAGGGGTGATCATGAGAGGCGTGCGGCGGCGGTCCCTGGGATCCTGCCCGCGTTGGAGCATGTCCTTGGTCTCCAAAGCGTCCACGGCGGGCAGAAGCGTAGCAGGTTCACGTCCCATCAACCCGCTTAATTCACTCAGAGTGCAGTTCTTATCGTTCAAGACGGTCAGAATACCGTACTGGAGCGCACTGATGCCAACTTCGCTGACAGCCAACCGCTGTTCAGTATCATGCCTGGCCGCTTTGAGAATCCTGGCGGTCAGTGAACGCAATTCGCCAGCTGCTGTTTGTAATTCAATCGTTTTCATAGCAAACCCTTCCAATATTTCAATGGCGAATAATTCGTATCCTAACTATAAGGACCCAAACCATTTTTGTCAAGGGAAACCCAAAGTTCCGAACACCGGGTAACTTACATTCTTATTGGTCCCGTTTCCAGAACATATTTTTACCCGGTAACTTAGACTCGCAGATTCCATGCCACTGGTGAAGGACGGGGAGTCAGCGGTTAAAACGTGATTTAACAGATCTTAAAAATTCCTTTCCCGATGACCAAAATACACGGGATCAGGAATATAATATCTGGCCTGGAGGATGGCTCGATGTCCGGCGACCTTATCATTACCGTGAATGGCAAACCCCATGTTGTTCTGGCAGAACCCGATACCCCGCTGCTCTATGTCTTACGAAATGAGCTGGGATTATATGGCCCCCAATTTGGCTGTGGCGGGGAAAGCTGTGGCGCTTGTACAGTGCTCGTGGGGATGAAACCCGTGCGGTCCTGTCATCTACCCGTGTCGGAGATCGGCCGCTCGAATATCACGACCCTGGAAGGGCTGATCGAAGATGGGGAATTGTACCCTGTCCAAAGAGCATTCATCGATGAACAAGCCATGCAATGCGGCTACTGTATCAATGGAATGATCATGACCGCAGCAGCCTTGTTATGGAAGAATCCGCATCCCACTGACGGACAGATCCGTTCCGCTTTGGAAGAGAACCTGTGCCGCTGCGGTGCGCATTTACGCATCTTGCGTGCCGTTAAACGCGCAGAGCAGCTTATGTCAGGAGGGGAAGGCTGATGGCAGGCTGGCAAAATAGAGCTAGGGGAGGAAATCGTGCCGGCTCCGGCAGGCGGGAAGCCTTTTGGGGGGAACTGACCAAAAACCTGGACGATTGGCTGGCGATTGAACCGGATGGAACCGTGACTGCGTTCAGCGGTAAGGTCGAATTGGGGACCGGCGTGCGTACCGCCCTGGCACAGATCGTGGCCGAAGAGCTCGAGGTGCCCCTCGAACGGGTAAAAATGGTCATGGGAGACACGGCCCGAACACCGGACGAGGGTTACACGGCCGGCAGCATGACCATCAGCTCCAGCGGCTCCGCTCTCCGACAGGCCGCGGCAGAAGCCAAGAAAATATTGTTAGAACTGGCTGCAGAAAAGCTGGATGCCAACCCGGACGAATTAACCGTACAAGACGGCACGGTCCTTGTCATCCGCCATCCGGAGCGAAAGATCACGTATGCCGAGCTGATGAGCGGCAAATTGTTCAACCATGAGGTTTCTGACCGGACCCCTCTAAAAAAACCGGATGGGTATCGGATCGTGGGAACTTCGACGCCTCGCGAGGACATTCCTCGGAAGGTCAGCGGCCAACCCAGCTTCATTCAAGATCTGCACGTTCCGGGCATGCTGCATGCTCGCCTGGTGCGTCCACCGAGCGTGGGGGCGAAACTCATATCCCTGGATGATAATTCGGTGAAGGGACTCCCCGGCTTAATCAAAGTGGTTCAGCGCGGTAATTTTATTGGTGTGATTGCCGAGCGGGAAGAACAGGCCATTCGAGCTGCCAAGCAGCTTAAAGTGGAGTGGCGCGAGTCGCCGACTCTGCCGCGGATGGAGGACTTATATTCCTACCTCCGCTCCCAGGAAACGGACGACAGTGTTTTGATCGATGAAGGCAAGGCCGTAACGACCCTTCAGCACGCTCCCCTACAGCTGCAGGCAACTTATTTCCAACCATACCATGCGCACGCCTCGATCGGCCCGTCGTGTGCCGTCGCCGATGTCAAAGGGGATCGGGTAACCGTCTGGGCGAGTACGGCGGGCCCATACCCATTGAGTAGTGCCCTGGCGGAATTGCTCGAACTACCCGTCGAAAACATCCACCTGATCCATATGGAAGGCGCGGGAAGCTATGGACAAAATGGGTCGGATGATGCCGCGGCGGACGCCGCCCTCCTCTCGCAGTCCGTCGGTCAGCCGGTGCGCGTTCAATGGTCGCGCGAAGATGAGTTTATCTGGGAACCGAAAGCTCCTGCCATGGTGATGGAAGTGGCCGGTGGATTGAATGCGCAAGGCGATGTGCTTGCCTGGGACTATCATGTCTGGTCGCCATCGCATGTGGCACGGGCGCGCTTTGCGGGTCAGCTGGTGGCGGCGCAACTTGTATCCGGACAGCCTGCGTCTCAGGCTAGGTTTTCGTTTGGCGCCGAACGCAACGCCCGCACGAACTATTCCTTCCCGGTCCAGCGCGTCACGGTTCATTACCTGTACGATTCGCCCTTGCGCGCTTCTTCCTTTCGCAGCCTGGGAGGCGCCGAAAATACATTCGCCAACGAATCCTTCATGGACGAGCTGGCGGCTGCTGCGGGTGTCGATGCAGTGGATTACCGACTGCGTTATCTGGCTGATCCACGTACCCGGGAGGTCCTGAAAGCGGCGGCACAGAGCGCCAACTGGGAGACCCGCCCCGCCCCTCTGTCCAGGGAAGGAAATCTTGTGGAAGGACGCGGTGTTGCCTTTGCACAGTATGAGAACGATCAGGCGATCGTCGCATGCATCGCCTATGTCCAGGTGGATAAATCCAGGGGCGCCGTGCATGTCAAACACATATTCATCGCCCATGATTGCGGGTTGATCATCAATCCCGACGGATTGAGGAACCAGATCGAGGGAAACGTCATTCAATCTTTGAGCCGAGCGCTCAAGGAAGAGGTCAAGTTTGACGAATGGCGTGTGACAAGCCGGGATTGGGATACCTACCCTATCCTGACATTTTCAGAAGTCCCGGAGGTCGATATCACCCTGATCAACCATCCCGACCAGCCGGCCGTAGGAGCGGGTGAACCTTCATCGGTTACGACCGCGGCTGCGGTCGCCAACGCCATATTTGACGCAACCGGGGTTCGCATCCGACAGATCCCCTTTACGCCGGATCGAATCCGGGCGGCTCTGGGGCCCTAACCGGTCCATCGTTCTACGATCGGATCACGAGAACGTGCAGCCGGGATTAGTGATTGGGTCTGGAAAGGTGTGCCCACATGCTAATCCCTGGCAATATCATAGTAAAATGGGCGACGATTGACATTGCTGCTGGAGTAAAATCCTTGAAGAAAATCATCTGGATCCCCTGCTACCCATTTCTTTTAGCTCTTTTTCCTGCACTCGCCCTACTCTCTCACAACATCACCCAGGTCAAATACCTTGCCGCCCTGAGGCCGGTGATCTTCTCCTTCCTGGCGGCTGGACTGCTTTTTTTGATCTTCCGGCTGCTTTACCGCAGCGCCCACCGGGCGGCATTTGTGGTAGCGGCCTGGATGCTGCTGTTCTTCACCTATGGTCAAGTTTACGACACCATCTGGGCGAAGTGGAAGATCCCCCATTTCACGATCTGGATGCTTGCAGCCTGGCTCTTGCTTGCCATCCTGGTTCTCATCGTGGCCGCCCTACACAGCCTCCACTTAGAAACGCTCGCCCTGGGACTGAACATCGTCTCGCTCGGGCTGGTGATCTATGCCCTCGTCCCTGTGGTCAATTGGTCCTTGATCAAAACCGCCCCGACCTCCGCTGTCCAGCCTCCATCGGTCCAGGTGCTGAACCCCCCCGCCGGCGACACGCTGCCGGATATCTATTACATCATGCCCGAAGATTACGGCCGCGTTGATCTGCTGCAGCAATGGGACCAGCTCGATACCAGCCTGTTCCAGCAATTCCTGAAAGATAAGGGTTTCTATGTGGCTGACTGCAGCCAGAGCAACTACATCACCTCAGAACTGTCGCTCGGTTCTGCTCTCGATATGGACTATTTGCAGAACCTGGGCCTGGGCTTTACCGCGACCAACGAGGACCAGAACCCGATCTGGAACGTCATCCGCTACAATGCCGTCGAGGCAGACCTGAAGCAGATCGGCTACAAAACCGTCGCCTTCGCCACCGGGTTTGCCTGGAGCGAGCTGGACAACTCGGACGTTTACATCAGCCCACCCCAATATTGGGCGGGGATGACCGGCTTCGAAAGTATGCTGTTGGGCACCACGCCGATCCGTCACCTCGAAGATGTAGGCGTGCTCAACCTTTTCAACCTTGACGCCGAGCGCTACCGGGAGCGCACCCTGCTGGTGTACAACAGCGTCGTCGGCCTGGCTAGCATGCCGGGCCCGAAGTTCGTCTTCATGCACATCATCAACCCTCATCCGCCCTTCGTCTTCGCCCCGGACGGCACCAGGATCGACGCCTCCAGCTTCCTCAACCAGGACAGCCTTTACACCGAGGAGAAATATAAGGAAGGTTACAGGGACCAGGTGCCCTTCACCGACCAGATGCTCGAAAAAGCCATCACTACCCTGATCGCAAAATCCACCCGCCCCCTGGTGATCGTCCTGCAGACCGATACCGGTCCCTGGTTCACCAGCGGAGCCGATCAATTCAAGATCCTGAACGCCTATTACATGCCCGGCCACACCGACCAGCTCTATCAGTCCATCTCGCCGGTCAACACCTTTCGCCTCATCTTGGACTCCTATCTCGGCGCGAACCTACCGCTGGTCCAAGATGTCAGCTACTATTCGCCAATCCCGTATATTTACAACTTTTCCGTAGTTCCGACCCCTTGTACGGGCAATTAGCACGCGAGGCGTTCAGGTCGGAAACCGGGGACTCGCACCCCTGAACTGAAAAACCTGACGGGCTTTCCAATCCGCCAGGTTTGGCGTTTCGAATCGAAGCGATCGCCTACCCGCGCGGACCGATGAGACGATCGGATCCTGGCCGCGGCGACCCACTCCAGCCGGGCCCAGGATGGGGGTCGGCGAGCCTACATGTTCAAGCGGTGATAGATGCCTTTCATCTGCTTGTAGATCTGGGTGAATACGTCGAAGCGTTCGTCGTACAGAGCCCGATTCTTCTCATCCGGCTGGTAAACCTGCTTGAATTGCACCAGCCGGGGCACATCGCTAAAAGTGATTTCGCCGAGGCCGACCGCCCCGATCCAGGCTGCGCCGCGTGCGTTGGCGTAGATCGGATCAGCGACCTGCCGGATCTGTAAGTTCAACACATCGGCGAAGATCTGGCACCAGATGTCGGACTGGGCCCCGCCCCCCACCATGTGAATAGCCGGAACCTTGCGGCCCAGGAACTTTTCGACGGGGCCGAGCAACCAGCGAGTGTTGAAAGCGATGCCCTCCAGGAAGGCCCGGAGGATGTCCTCGCGGGTGTTGTTGAGGGACAGGTTGTACAATCCCGCCCGCAGCCTGCGATCCTCCACCGGGGCGCGTTCGCCCCAAATCCACGGGGTGTAGAGCACACCGTTACACCCGGCCGGCGTGCGCTCGGCGATTCGGTCCAGCACCTTGAAGATATCCGGTACCTCGGCTTCCTGGAGCAGCTCGTCCTTGTGATACAGGATGTTGTCGCGCAGGTAGGTCAGGTTGCCACCGGCTGTGGCCTGCAAGGCCGTCAGCAGGTAGCGTCCCGGCACTGCACAGGGAACGGATGCAAGGCTGGAGGCCACATCTGTTTTTTTAAAGGGCACGTGCGCCGCAATCCAGGAGGAGGTACCGATATACAGATGAGGGACGAAATCTTCGACCGCGCCCGCACCGATGGCAGCTGCAGTATTGTCAATGGCCCCAGCCACCACCTGCACGTCCGAGGAGAGGCCCAGAGCCCCGGCCACGGCCGCCTGGAGGGTGCCGAGTACCGCGGTACACGGGACGATCTCGGGCAGTTTGTCGGCATCCACGCCGCAGGCCCGCACCAGCTGCGGGGCGTAGCGGATCGCGTCCGGGTCACGGTTGTCGGTCACCCAGGTGGTCAGGATCGAGTCGAATGTGGCGGTGAACCGTCCGGTCAGTTGCAGGTTTAAGTAGTCCAGGACATTCAGGAATTTATAGGTGCGAGTGTAAACCTCCGGGAACTGTTCCCGCACCAGCAACATGTGGGCAGACGGGTCTTTGCCGCTCATGGAGGGCATCCCGCCGGTGAGGCGGATCCAGCGCAGGGTGTTGCGCAGACCCGCGCCAGTGATGTTGATCAAACCGCTAAACTGTCTTTTCAGAAATGGCGCCCCGCGCATGTCCATCCACAAGATGCAGTTCATCAGGGCGTGCCCGTCCTTATCGACCGGGATGGTGCCCTCGCCTTGGGTGGAACAGCATACCACTCGCAAGTCGGACTTCTTCACCAGTTCGCGTCTGAGCAGCCGTTTGGCTGCGAGTAGGAAGGCCGTCCACCACTCGCTCGGGGATTGTTCCGCCCCTCCGTCCGGGGTCAGGTATAGTTTGACCGGTTCGGATTCCCAGCCGAGAACCCTCCCGCTGAGCGTGATGAGGGCCACTTTCATGCTGGAGGTGCCGAGGTCGACTGCGAGGATCGTGGGTTCTTGGGTCATCCTGTGCTCCTTGCGAACGGGCATGTATGCGGACTATTGTGGAATGAAAAATCTATATCGATAATTATCGCGCCAAGCTGCCGATCGAGCCAATGCCCGCCCTGGTTAATGAACGATTGCCTCGAGAAGGTTACGCCTAACCTTCCGAAAGGACTTTCAAAGATTCATCCCTGAATATGCACTGCTGTGGCTCGGCTTTCCCATTGGTTGAATTGTTGATATTGCCTTTCTTCACCCTGAATACAAAGCGCCCCGCACAGCCTTGGGGCGCTTTGTATTCAGATCGGGCCTCATTATTTGCAGGGCACCAGCGAGACGTCAGCGTATACCTGGCTGCGCCCGATTATAATCCCCTGCAGGTCGGTTGCCGTAAACTGGTATTCCAGCCAGGCCGATCCCCCACCGGTGGATATGGCGGACAGGTTTGGGATTTGGTCCGCAGAGAGGCTTTTGTCATAGCTGCCATTTCCCTGCGGGTTCATGTTGACCCCCGCATTCCACGAGGTTTCCTCTCCATTGGTCTTGTTCTTCAGGCGGAAGAAAAGCACCACACCGTGAACCACGGATGGGTTCGAAACCACCACGGAGATATCGACCTGAGGATTTTTCAAGAGGCAGGCCCGCAGGTTCGTCTGGATCTGGTAATTGAACACCAGGGGCAATACCCGGGGGTGGAAAATGATGAGAGAAGAGGTGGGCACCTCGCTTGGCCTCAGTGTGGGCGTCAAGCTTGGCACCGGCGTATGCGTTTCGCTCGGCGCAAGTGTGGAAATGAGTATCGGCGGGTTGGGGAGCACGCGGACGGCGCCACCCAAGGTCGGCGTGGTTGCACTTCCGCCGAGCCATTTGAACGTGTCGACAATCAGGATGAAGACCCCTGACTCGGCCGGGTAGTCGAAGGTAGGGGGAGGCGTGGCAAACATTTCCGGGTTGTGGGAGTGCAGGACGAAGGTCAGGATGACACAAACCTTCCCGCTGACAGTCGAATAAGCGGTCCAGTCAAAGAGCGATCCGGCAGCACCCTCCGAGGCATTTTCCTTGACCCATGGCAGGCCATTGATGGTCATACTGACCGGCGTAATGATTCCGGGCGCATACCCTGCAGCCAGAGGGCTCTCACAGGTGGGGGCGCCAACTTGCACATCAATATCCAAGTATTTTTCTGCAAGATTGGTGCCGGAGGTGATCGGGAGCTGGATACGGACGGAAGTATCGGTCGCCCCGGCGGCGATACTGCCTCCCGGCGGATATTGCAATTGAAAGCCATAAGCGGTATTGGAATACGTGGGCCAGCCCGAGAAGGTGCAGCCTGCCAGCACCGCCAAAACGGTCAGGATTGAAATACCAGCCATTATATTTCTCATACGATCTCCAAGACAGTATTATTAAATTCTGGGAGGACGGCTTGCTTCGAAGCCATACTCCTCTGGCTCGCGGCTCCACTTGAAGGGCTTGCCCATTTTCACTTAAACGATAGCTATACGCAATACAGCCATTACCTGCACCGCCGGGATCCAGGTTGGACCGCATGGATTGCAACTTAAATTCTCCCTATTGGATAACCATGGCAACAGATTACTGTATATATTGGACCTATTATATCTCTTTATGAGGGGCTTCCCAGTCTCTCTTGAGCTTGTTTTTAATAGTGGAACGGTTTTATGCGATGGATGATTCGTTCAACAATCTCGCGCTTCCAGCAGCTCTTCGGGAGCAGGCTTTTCAATCCCCCCTATTGCTCATGGGTACGCCTGCAGTGGTTTCCCACGTCGATCACTTAACTTGATTGTTTCCTATTTTGCGTGCAGATCCTAGTGGATTGGACAATTGATTTGGTAGAGACTGGCCGTGGGGAGGTTGAGCAGGCTTGAGTACCAGGCGCCGTTCGTCTCAAGAACGCTCGCATTGAAACTCCCGTCTTTGCTCCCAAGAAATATATAGCCGACCTGGTCCCTGCAAAGTCCGCTATAGATGGGTCCACTGGAGAAATCGGTGGTGCGTGATTCCTGCACGGTTCGGATGCCTGTCAATGGCGTAATCCAGATGCCGGCATCGGTTGACACCACCTGATTGTCTACTTCTTGAACCGATATCAATATGCGCGAATCCGCAGGTAGATGAGCGCTGATCCAAACCACAGCAGAAATATCATCATTAGTAACCAAATCGCAGCAGGCATCAGGCCGGTAATCACCGTTCTTCATATGGAAATAGACGGGAAGAATAAGAAAGATCAGAAAAAGGAGGCTGCCCAGCATGGTCCCATGGTTCTTTAGCCATCCAGGCAGGAAACGCCGCAATCCTTCCAGGGCCACCAGCCCCATACCAGCCAATATGGCCAGGGGCGCAAAAATGATCAATTCAACCATCGGTCGATCCAGCAACATATTACTATCCAGATAGTTTTTCAATGACCCGGGCAAGGGCGTCAAACAAAAAATGAAAACGAGCATGGAAAATGTAAGAATGGCAAGACTGCGCTTGGGATCGTGATAAACAGCGAAAACGGATAAAAAGACCGCGATGCAAGTGATGATGAGATCTGTACCGGTACCATAAATGGTTACGGCGTAGGTAAGATCCGGGCTCCTGTGAATAAGGGTGATCATGAGCGCAATCTCGATCAGGATGACCACGATCACGCCTAATTTTCGATTGAGGTAATGGGAGAGAAGTTTTATCAAGGCAAAAGTAATCAAGGCGGCCAGGAGCAGGAGCAGCATACGGCTGTGGAGTAGCAGGCTGGCCACACAACCGATGCCGGCCATAAACCAGGCACTGCCTTTTCTGCCGTCTCCGGTCACAAGAACTGCCAACCAGGCCAGCGCCAACGGGAAGATTGCAATACCGGCTATCGCTGGATATTTTCCCCAATTAACCGCATACAACGGCATTCTCCAACCAATGCCGGCGAAAAGTGCCGTGAAAACCCCAGCCCATGAACTGCCCGTGAATTCTTTGGCAAAAAATGCCAGAGAGAAGGTTGAGATCAGGACCATTAACTGTCCAACGATCAGCATGGCTTGTAAAGCGTCCTGGATGTTTCCAAATGCGGATAGCACCGCGACGAAGCTGTGAAAACCAAAATGATAATAGTGAAGCGTGAATAATTTTCCAATCGTAAACTGGGCCAGGGGGGGTGCAGCTGGATTCCGTAAATCCTGGATGATCTGGAAATGAACCGGAGAATCCAGGTAAGGAGGAAAATTCAAATGGTACAGAAAAGAAAACCGGGTTATCAATACGGCCAAAAAAACCAGGAATATAAATAAACTCGTTTTCGAAATGACAAGCTTCTTGATCAAGGGGAAAAGGCGGATTGTGAGCGCCAGCGTGGAAAAAGCGGCGATCGCGAACAACAGGCCAACAAAGTACCGGAAGAAGGCTGGCAAAAAATGGGATAGGACTACCACACCGAAGCAGATTAAAATGACTAGGCTGATCCCCCCGCTAACTGCTTCTGCGATTGGCAAATGATCCTGAAAGGTTTCAAGCCTCCGCAGCCCAAAAAATATCAGACCTCCCAGGCCTGATACCAGGACCACAGCCTCGATCAATATCAACCAATTCTCATGCAGCACCCATAAGGATTGGCTCAACATGGATCAAAAGACCTCCAGAGGATATGGCCCAGTCTACCACTGTGCATGTCCGATCGAAAGGCTTCTAATTCCGTCTGGCTAGGCGTATTATTACTGATTTAAGCGATGACGGCCATTACCTGCGTGCATCGTTTGAAAGGAACCGTATCACGCAAATGTCGTATGTTTATCCGGGATGACAATCCTTCTACGACCGAAGCCTTTTTCACACCCACTGGCGAAGGAATGCTAGAGAGCAAGTTCTCCTGGACGAGGAAGCCTGGGGAAGGGATTATGAGTCCAAAGAAAAGGATTGACCTTGTATCAAAACAGATTAATATTGCCTATTCGTTTAAGAAACATCATCTCCGTCGTCTACCTGACCCATACCCGCAAGGATCATAAGGGCGAACCGCGATAAAGGAGATGGTGTAACGCAGCGATTTGTCGGAGAAAAGTGTCCCAGGTTTCCAAAAAGGCCCGGCAGTTCATCATAAGGCACCGTCGAAAACCTGAACGGTTGTGGGCCTCATCGGACCTTCTCCGGCAATCATGGGACTAGGAAGGAGTTGTATATCATGTCCCATCAAGAAGTAATGTTTCCGTTGAATAAGGCCTATCAAGATTTTGTGGAGCTCATTCTCTCGCTGTCCGGAGACGAGTTCCTGTCCTCCATGAACGGCTGGTCTCCAAGGGATGTTGTTGCGCACCTGATCGGCTGGAACAAGCTCATGATCGAGGCTTCGTTATCCATCCTTGCAGGAAAGCCGCCATCGTACTACGACGACGCTCCGAACGATTACAGCCAGATCAACTCAGGCTTTACCGCGGAATACGCATCCCACGCAAAGCAAGAACTACTCGCCGAGCTCAGGTCTTCGATGGAAAGTTTTGAGGCCTTTGTACTCACCTTGCCAGAATATAAACTGGTGGCGCATCACGGGGTCCGTCACTATAGCGGCAGCCCCGCCACGGTCAGCAAGATTATCGCATCCCTTGCAGGTGACTATCAGAACCATACTCAACAGATACGCGAGTGGTTGAACAAAGGTTGACAGAACCCGCGCGAGAAGCGCCCATTCGTTTCAACCCAAGACGTCCAGCAGCTATGTATATTGACAAGGACGAAAAGGTCGAGAATAGGAAGGTGATTCCTATCCGCCCGGCCAGCGCTTAGTATTTATCTGGCGTAGGATGAGCGACCATGCCAATACTCGCCAATCTAATCCGGCGAGCTTCAATTCTTGGCGGATCTCCAAGGATTACAAACCGCCGGGCTTGCCCATTTTTACTGGCCCGGCGGTATTGGCTGGCTAATCTAGTATAGGCTAGGGGGTTCTGCTCAGGCGATAATACCTTTCCCCGGCGCAGTCCGCGCACAGGATTTCCCCCTCCAGCCACACCTCCCGCGCATTGATGATCTCCTCCCCGCAGCGCTCGCACGTCACCCGCAGGCCTGGACGACTGAGGATCACGTCCAGAGACGGGGTCAGGAGGACTGGCTGGAAGCGGAACAATTCTGCCTCCGGCATCACCTGATATCCATTTAGTTGAGCCTCATAGGTTTGCATGGTCTCTGGCACGTAGCAGAGTACCCGCTCTCTCACCCCCGCTTGAGGTGCCAGGCGCACTGCCTCGCCGGTCCTCACATTGGCGAAGGTGGCAGCAGCCTTGCCGAAATCCTTAACCCGCAGGGTGCGATGCCCAATCGTCGCACCGCTCGCCACTTCAATCCCGTCCGCAAAACAGCCGTCGGTCTCGATGATCACCACGGCAGCTTTGGGAGGCATGGGCGAGGGCAGCCCAATGGCCGCGAGGCCGGCCAGCCCCATGCGCACGCCCAGGACCTGGCGGGGACAGAGATGGTCATGCCGGGCAGCGCTTTGCTCGAGCAGAGCGGTTAATCTGCTTGAAAATAGAAACTTTCGATCGATTTCCGTGAAGGCGGTTTCAGGCTGTGTGTACATGGATTTCTCCATCAGAGGTGATTTCAACGCGCAATCTATTCAAGGGCTGATTGGCCGGTCCATGGATGACTTTCCCGTCCAAGTCAAAGCGGGAGCCGTGGCACGGGCAGACCAATCCTTCCGGCTGGCTGGCTACCGTACACCCCAGATGGGTGCAGATCAGGCTGAGGGCCGTAAAGCCGTCCGGGGTGTGCTGCAGGAGAGCCGGAACCTGGGGAAAGACCGTCCGTGAGCCAACGGCATAATCCGCCGCCAGACCGAGCTCAAAATCGGTCTGTGGGGCGGGTTCGGTCTGGGCTGCCAGAAACTGCAGGATCCCGCTCAGGCCGAGCAAGCCGCAAACGGTCAGGATGGCATCGCGGGCCAGCTTCAAATTTCCTGAACTCCAAGCCACCGCAATCATACCTTGTGGCGTAGGAGGATACAAGCAGAGACCGATAGGGTTTCCGTAATATCCGCCTTGGATGACTTTAAATTTCCACTCTAAACCCTGGCTTCCTGCATGGAATGACCGTTATTGCGTAAAACAGTTTTCTTCTGAGAGGACTTCCGCCCCCTTCTCTGAGACCTGTCCTTCCACAAGGCTAGCACCACTATGGCTGATATTCAAGGAAAAGATGCGCGCCTTGAGGCCCGCCTGTTCAAAGGTCCGTTGCATGGCAACCCCGATGCGGGCATCGGCGGGCTGACTGGAAAATGCAATCAAACTGGGACCGGCACCTGAAAGCGCCACCGCACTGGCCCCGACTTGCCTGGCTGCCTTGATTGCGTCCAGAGCCCCAGGGATAAGCGGCAGACGGTAGGGTTGGTGCAGGGAATCTTCCATGACCTCGCCGAGCAATTCCAGATCACCCACCTCAAGGGCCTTGATGACAAGGACCGCCCGACTCAGGTTATAGATAGCGTCCTGGCGCAGGACGTATTCAGGCAGGATCTCGCGGGCAATTTTGGTCGGGAAATAGAAGTCCGGCATGACCACAGTGATCGCCATCGGACTGACCAGCAGTTTGCGGGAGATCACCTCACCATGGGTGATAGCCGAGGCCACCAGCCCCCCCAGCATAGCTGGGACAACATTGTCCGGATGGCCTTCGCTCTGGGTAGCCAAGGTCAGGATATCCTTGCGCGCGAAGGGGTTACCGAGCAGGGCGTTGGCTCCCAGCATCCCGGTCAGGAGAGCGGCCGAGCTTGAACCCATCCCCGAGACCAGCGGAATGCGGTTGAGGCAGCGGATCGCCAGGCCATCCGGCTTTTTCCCGACCAAGGCATACAGCTGCAGTGCCGCGGCGAGGATCGCATTCGTTTCGTCGGTCGGGAGCGTCCCGGCACCCTCGCCTGTGACGGCCATGGTGATCTTCTTGCCGCGGCTCTGGCTGAACTCCGCTTCGTTCCAAAGGTCCAGAGCCAGCCCGATGGCGTCAAATCCGGGACCCAGGTTGGCCGTGGTGGCAGGGACGCGTACACATACTTTTTTCATGAGAGGATTACCTCCTCCAGCGCCTCCAGGCGGGGCGGAACGACTAGCGGTCTGGTCATGTCTTTGGTGATGATGTCGGGGTCTTTCAAGCCGTGGCCGGTACAAACCGCCACGACGCGCTTGCCCCTCGCATCGAAGTGACCGGCAGCGATCTCATGCGCCAGCCCGGCCAGCCCGGCGGCGGAGGCTGGTTCCACCCAGATGCCCTCCAGATTGCACAGGCTGTGCTGCATGGACAGGATCTCGTCGTCACTGACGGCGATGATGCGCCCGTGAGACTCTTCTGCCGCCTGAAGGGCCTGTTCACCTCGGGCGGGACGCCCGATGCGAATGGCCGTGGCAACCGTTTCGGGCTTTTCCACCGGGTGCCCCAGCACCAGCGGGGCGGACCCTTCGGCTTGCACTCCCAGCAGCTGCGGAAGGCCACTGGATATCCGCTGGTCATATTGCTTGAAGCCAGCCCAATAAGCGGTGATGTTTCCGGCGTTGCCGACCGGAAGGCACAGCCAATCGGGTGCTGCCCCGAGCACATCGCAGATCTCAAAGGCCGCACTTTTCTGACCTTCGATGCGGTAGGGGTTGAGCGAGTTAACCAGGCAGATGGGATATTTGTCCGTGATCTGTACTACCAGGCTCAGGGCGTCATCGAACGAGCCATCCACCTGAACAACCTGAGCCCCATAGGCCAGCGCCCCGGCCAGCTTGCCAACGGCTACCTTCCCTTGCGGAATGAGCACCACGGCGCGCAACCCGGCCCGGGCGGCGTAGGCAGCGGCCGAGGCGGCCGTGTTGCCGGTGGAGGCGCAAATGACGGTTGTAGCGCCCCGTCCGACCGCCTCGCTGACCGCCGCGGTCATGCCGCGGTCCTTGAAGGAGCCGGTCGGATTCAGCCCCTCGAACTTGACGAACAACTCAAATCCGCCACCGATTTGTCCGGCTAAACGAAAGGCAGGGATGAGCGGTGTGTCGCCTTCCTGCAGCGTGACCGGGCAGGTGTGCTCAGGGAGGTCGAGCAGGCCTTGATACCGATGAAGAATGCCTTGATAGCTTTGCATGAGTCTCCCTTATGAATAGATTCGGATTTCTCACCACGAAAGATACGCCATCCTGTCCGATGAGCAAGCGCCACAAAAAATCCGATTCATCTTTTAACATTCGATGATTACGTGCCAGCTTGCCCACGATTTCTGGGGGATGTGGTTTTAGAACTTCATCCATGCAACAGATAAAAAAGGCTTCTGAAGTGAGTGGACTTCAGAAGCCTTCAGGTGCAATCAGATAGGGGCTATCGTCCGCTCATGTCCATGGCGGGATTGTAGTCGTGGCAGTCGTAAAAGAAGTAGCTGGTCTAACCATACTGGCTCTTAAGGAGCGCATTATACTCTGATTTCCGTGCTCGGGTAGCATGACTTTTTGGATCATCTTGATCACAGCCTCGCAGGGTGCAAGAAATCAGCAAAGAAAAGTTGATTCGCGAACTTGCAGCAATTCCATTCCTATCTTCAGTCTTTGTTGGAATGACCCCTCATTCCTGATTGAGGATAAAAACATCGCAGCCTTCAGGAATCCGTGTTCGGATGTTTGCAGGGGATCGCAGAAAGGCCTTATAGCTTATTCTTCCCGACAAAAGCCCTTTGTAGCCACTGAAACCCCGGGAGCAATTGGGGAACTTTCCGTTGGTATTCCACATATTGCTCGCCAAATGTTTCGAGCATCAGCCGTTCTTCCGACGGTATTTTCACGATCACAATAATGATTCCAATCAATGCGGCAATAGCCCAAAGCCCATTCAGCCCACTCACAATTAATGAGGCCAGCAGCATCCCGATCATTCCAGTATAAATGGGATGCCGGCTGATCTGGTAGGGACCGCTTGTACGTAACTCGTGGCCCACTTTTGTTTCTGGCTGGTTGGACCACATGGTGCCGATCGCTAGGCGCGCCCAAAGCGTCAGCCCCGTTGAGACGATCAGGCAGATTGTCACGATGATCGTTATCCAATCTGGAATTGAAATGGCGAAATGGAAAGAATAGATATGAGCTACACGGACGAGGAGGATGATCAAAATCACGCCGATGGTCGAAACGAGGCCAAAGGGCGACCTCTTTTCGACCCGGGGAGCTTTCACCAAATTATAGATCCAACCCATACCCCAGATCAAAATAAATAATCCCCAGCAAATCGCCAGGATAATGAAAACCATAGAATGCAGCATAACAACTATTCTTCATGGATGATACCATTTACCTTACCCACTGAGCATCTGGGGAGTTAAAAACGGAACGATAGAGCTCGCCACAGCAGGTATCGGTACTAAATATATTCTTATTCATCACATTATCCATTTCTCAACCTTCCATTTTATTATAGGATTGCTATCCGTTTTCAATGAAATGGACCTCTTTCACACTAAAATTATTCTGGGTGGTTATCCTGATTCTCACGGTCAATCTCCTCCGGGGGATCGTTTCCCGATCAGGTTCCTATTTCCCCGCTGAAACATGAAGGGGGTCGCGATAGAAATGGTTCGCGAAAAAACCGGTGGAATACGCCTACCCACGCGGATAGAAATACCCTGCAAAAGGCGTCGACATACAAGGAAAATTCGGGTAGACTCATGTCCTGCGGGTTCCTTCCAGTCTGGACTCTGGAAAGTTTACCTGACGGTGAACTCCACCCGCTTCCGATATTCACCTGATTTCACGGATTACAGGTAATTTCAGGGTCTTTCTAAATCAACCCTACTGTGACCTCCCGGTATCAATAACATATGTTCGCTCCATTGCGGCGTACATTTCTCAATCCATCCCCCAAAACCCGGCGCTGGCCCTGGCTGCTCGGGTTGGGCGCATTGAGCTTGTTGATCTATTGGATCGGGCTGATCATTCCCTATAATTTGTTTACACTCCAACTGAAACCGCTGCTGGACATCGCCAAGTTGAGCGTTCACAAGCCCCTGGCCCAGGTCGGATTTGTGTTGATCCTCGCTTCGCAAAGCGGATTGTATTTCCTGGCCTGGTGTCTGTGCCGTCCGATGGGAATGCGGCAGCCGCGAGCCATGTGGCTGGTACTTAGCGTCAGTCTGGGATTGCTCGCCCTTTCGATGCTGTGGCTATATCCGATCGGAGCTGCGGATGTTTTTGATTACATCATGCGCGGCCGGATCACAGCAATCTATGGCGGGAATCCGTTCGTTCTCACTCCCAGGTACTTTCCGCTGGATCCATTCCGTCACTATGTCGGCTGGGTAGACACCACGTCCACCTACGGCCCACTGTGGGAGCTCATGGCAGCAGCTATCAGCCGCCTCGCTGGCAATGGTATTCTGGCGAATGTTCTGGGATTTAAACTCCTCGCCCTGATTTTTTATTCCGGCTCCACGGCTCTGGTCGCACTGATCCTGAACCGGGTCGCCCCCGAGCGCGCCCTGCAAGGTGTGGTCCTGTTTGCCTGGAATCCGCTCACCCTTTATGACAGCCTTGGGAATGCTCATAATGACATCGTAATGATTTTTTTCATCCTTCTGGGTGTTTACGCCATTCTCCGAGGCCATTTCAGCTGGACGATGCTGGCGTTGACGGCCGGCGCGCTGGTCAAGATTGTCCCCGTCATACTGCTGCCGCTGGCGTGGACAGCTGGATTGGGCGCGCTGAGTGGGGTGCGGCAGCGTCTGCGCTTTACGTTCCTTACCGGCGTGGCGTGCGCAGGCCTGGCACTGGTGTTATTCGTCCCCTTCTTGAAGGGTTGGAACCAATTGGTGCTGATGCCGACACTTGACAACCTCTTCACCACCTCCCTGCCTGCCTTCATTGAGGCACAACTGCAGCGCCGCATCGGGGTCAGGTTAAGCCATCTGATCGTGGGCTGGGCAGCCTATGCCGCCGTCGGGGTGGTCATTCTTTATCAAATGCGGCGGATCTGGTTGGGGACCTCTCCGGGCGAAAAGACCGCCAAAGGCCAGCACCCCGGCCAGGTAGATACTCCGACAAGGGGTCTCGTATTCATCCGGGCAGCAACCTTCACGCTGTTGTTTTATTTGATCTTTGCCTGCGCCTGGTTCCAGGCCTGGTATGCGCTTTGGCCGCTGGCGCTGGCTGCGCTCCTGCCCATAGGTCCAATAACTTGGACAGCGATGCTGCTTTCCTATGTCAGTTTGTGGAAGACCCCCATCTTTAATTTTTTCCTTTTCACCAGCAGTCGGTACCTGCCTCCAGCCATCTGGCGTGAGACTTTGCTCGGTCCGATCACGCTGGGGCTCGTCTGGTTATATCTTGCCGCCCGGGCAGCCACCCATTGGACATCCCGTCCGTCGTTGAGGCACACCTCGATCAGATAGAAGCCAGGGACGAGGCTGACGACGAGCCGCCCCCAAAATTTCCGTTGGAATGCCAACTGCCTCTTAATCCAATATTATAGGGGTAGATCAGCGAACGCACTCCAGCACCGAAGGAGCCAAAACACAACGGCTCATTCCCTTGTTCAGACCTCAGCTCGCACCTGATTATCTGCTTGAAATCCCCTCGGTTATGATTTCTACACCCATCCCTCCTGTCTTTTATTTTGCCGGGATGTAGGCCAGTGAGGCGCGCTCGACCTTCTGCAGCGGATAGACGTCCACCAGCTCGTACGCGCGGCTGCCCAGGCCGAGCTGCTCCCCAAATTTTGTAATCAGGTAAGGGTCCTTGAGCGGCCCATGGACCTGCTGGAAGGGATGCCCTTCACGCGTGACCACCTCCATGCTCAGGGGTAGATTCTCTTCGATCAGCTTCGACTTTCCAGTGATGTCGAGCACGGCCTGGTCGATGGCAACAATGTCCTCCGAGCCGAAGATTCCGGCATCCGGCAGGATCTGCATGCTGGTGAAACCGAAGCAGTCACAGACCGGCGTCATGTGCGTCGCCAGGCTCAGGTGGATGACCTTTTGGGGGGCAAAGGTCGACAAGGTAATGCCAGCCGAGATGGCGCAGGCCTCGAAGAAAGCGTGGAAATTGACCGCATCGATCTTGAGGCTGCCTTCAGGAGCGACTTTCAGGCAGCGCCCACACTCGTTGCAGCGTTCATTGTGCAGGTGCAGCCGATCGGGTTGATTTTTATCCACGACCAGGGCCTCGAACGGACAGGCGGCCATGATGCGCAGACGGGTAGCCTCGTCGGTGCATTTTTCGGGGAACCAGTAAGGATCGAACTCGAAGGTGTCGTGCATAGCACTACGCGTCTCGCCGACCATACAGCCCAGGGCAAGGTTTTTAAAGGCCGCGCCAAAACTGCAGCACGGATGCCCCTTAACATGCGAAAAGTTGACCAGGAAGGATGAATCCTGGACCAGTCCCGCCACTTTCCATGTCTTGAGATTCTTATAGGGGTGCTGGTGTTCGTAAAAATACTTTTCTTCCGGTCCGGCCGCTGGATAGACCGGGCAGCCAATCACTTCTGAAGCGTAGCCGCGTTGTTCGGCTCCGGCTGCATCCCAGGCCACGTCGACCACATAGGGCTTGCCGCCGCCGTCCTTGATGGCCTGGACGACCCGGCGGACAAATACCGGGTGGATGGTCGAATATACCATGTTGTTGCCGGTATGCATTTTGATGACCACGGTTTCCCCCTTGACACGTTCCCTGATCGAGAGCTTTTCGAGGATCAGATCAAGCTTGGCCGGCAAGGTTTCCTTGGCTTCCAGACGTGCCTGCCGAGCGGAACCAAAATAAACTTTACTGGGCATAGGCAATCAAGATATCCTTTCTAAGGGTGTGACCAAACGATTATAACTTGCATTCGGCAGGAATAACTGAATCTGGGTTCAGGGAGTAGAAAAACCTGCTTGAGCTTAAAAACAACCACAGGATCAGTTCGTATGGGCAGGTAATGGCGGCAGGGTGGAAAAATTTCTCCGGATTGTGTTTTCACATCCCAAGGCCTGCTCCCAACGATTGCGTTCAAAAAGCTTGATACCGCCTAGCTGCCTGCCGGGCAGACTCAGCCTGCCGTTTTCGTTGGACCCGACCCATCGTGCGGACTCGCTGATTATTTTAGCCAACGCATCTCGGAGAGTACTTCGTAGTCCGTGGAGCGAGGGATCAGGTTGAAGGTTTGCAATAATTCAAGCGTTGGAGGGACAACTTGGCGGGTGGTTAGGTTGAGAATGGCTCCTTCAAGGTCCAGGCTGACAGCTTTTTTTCCATTGGATTTGATGAAATCATGATGCACTTTCCAGCGCGCCCCTTTTGGTGAAAGACCGGACATGGAATAGGTTATGCTAATCGTTTCCCCCATGCGCACCTCCCGCAAAAACCGGGCATAAATGGCAGTGTAAATTGGCCCGATCCCCAATTGCTCAAATCTTTCGGGCGGAAAGTCGTGCTCGGTAAAGAAACGGTAGCGCAAATCACCCGCGGCATCAATATAGGCGGCATAATTCACATGGCCGTTAGCGTCGAGGTCTGACCATCTAATTTCGTAGCTGTGAGAATATACATTCATACGGTTTCTCCAACTTTGATCCTCAGGATACATCTTCGCCGCGCCTAAAGGGATTCAGGATCGGTCGCATGGAAAGTCCAGCCAGTTACCTGCCCCGATAGTATCACCAGCGGCCGGACGGCCATCCACCTGATAGCGCAAATTGATACCCGGAAATCTTTTGGCTGAGCGGACAGAAAATGGCAGCGAACGAGAGGTGACTGCAATGAGCATGAATATAACCGCGATCATGAATTAATGGTAGATTTGTACATTTTCCATGAGCGCTCAGGAACTGGTAGATGGCCGCGGCCGACGTCCGCTCACGTGGACTTGCATAGACCACAGTGACCAATCATTAAACACTCCTCCCGATGAATATCCCTGGTTGCCCAGCGACCTGGAGGGTTTGCAAATATAATGTACCCCACTAGCGATCACCAAACCATTTCAATCGGCTGACGCGTGTTATACTGCATTGCCTGGCAATCCAGCGCAACGAGAAAGCCATTCCCGCCTGGAAGCAATCTTACGCCAACATGGCTTATTAATAATTGGTCAATCTTTTATCGAATAGTAGAAAATTCCCCTATGACACGTGGAACAAGAAAAATCATTTCTATTTTTACTACTGTCCTGGCGGCCTTCTTTTTGCCGGCCTGCGGAATGGCCATCATACCGGTTCCCACCTCGACCGCCACAGCCTCAGCCGTTCCGACGCTGACAGCCACACCATCCCCCCTCCCGACGGCGACTGCCATTCCGACCCCCACACCTACCTCGGAGCCGGCCTGGTACCGGACCCTCAGCCCGTCGGAGGCTAACTCGAAATATCAATATGCCCAGGTGACGAACCCGCACGCCAGGGTGTACCCCACTTTCCAGGACGCACTGAACAAGTCCTTCAATTACGGCCACCTTCCCTACTCCCCGGCGTATGTGGCCTATATGGCGACGAAAAACCAGGACGGGCGCACTTTCTACGACTTGGCGACCGGCAACTGGATGGACGGCCAAGATTTGCAATTATTAACCCCCTCCCGCTTCAGCGGGGTCCTGCTGACCCGGCAGGTGGATTTCCGCTTCGGCTGGGTGCTGGCCAGCACCCAGAGCGTGAACGCCGCGGGGTCCGCGGTCCGCGCCTACTCCCGCTACCAGGTTGTGCACGAGATCTCCGGTGCAGAGGAGAGACCGGACTACGTCGCCATCGGCGCGGATGAATGGCTGCCGGAGAATTCGGTGGCGTGGATCAAGCCGCAGGTCCCCGCGGATGCGGATCCGCATTACTGCCGCTTCCTGTACGTCAACCTGGCCCAACAGACGTTGAGTGTCTACAATGGATGCAAGCTGGTCTTCGCCACGCTGATCTCGTCCGGTGCGGATCCTCTTCCAACCTACGCCGGGCAGTTCAACATCCTTTACAAGGTGGATTACACCACCCTTCAGCCGCCGGAGGGGTCCATCACCCAGTATTACCTGGAAGGCGTGCCGGATTTCATGACCTATTATTACAACCTGGGCTTTCACGGTGCCTACTGGCACGACAACTTTGGCGCCCCTGCCTCCCATGGCTGTATAAACCTGTCCCTTACGGACATCCAGTGGTTGTACGCGTGGGTAAACCTTGGGGACCGGGTCATCATCAGCCCAGGGAAATAAAATGGAAATCCCTTCGGATTTCCACAAGGGCATGATTCCTGCATCCTTGAGCGTAAAACTTTTTTTCAATGGATGACTCTTCAAATGATGAGCGCATCCTTTGCTAGCTCATCTCATCTGCCGAATTGTCACCCTTTCCAACTCTTCCTGAATTACAGATCGCCGGGCTCGCCAATTTTCATGGGCCCGGTGGTTTTTACTATTCGAGAAGATGATCGCCTTGGACTCACCGCGAATAATTCTTCAGCCATCTACAGTCTCCAGAGACGCTGTGTTCATCGAACATCCTGAGAAGCACTGCCCGGTTCACACCGGTTTTTATTCGTTCTCGGCTGTGGCCGATTCCCCGGCCTGCAGGTTGCGCAAGGTGACCGCTCCTAGAGCAGCTGCGATCAGGGCGGCTAGACCGCCCAACGCCAGACCCCAGCGCGCCCCGGCTGTTTCGGCAAACCAGCCGACGATGGGCCCGCCGATGGTCGTCGAGCCCAGGAATGCCACCGTCCAGAATGACATGACCCGGCCGCGCATTTGCGGCGAGCTCTCCAGTTGCAAGATGCTGTTGCCGAGCGATGAGAAATTGATCGAACAGATTCCCACCAATACCAGGGCCAGCCCTGCGAACATCAAGCTTGGCATGAAAGCTGCTCCTAAAACCGCCAGCCCGAACAGCAAGGCGGCGCCGACTAGTTTATAAGGCTGGATGCCTTTGCGGCTGGCGAATAAAATTCCTCCTAGAGCTGCTCCGAACCCCATGGATGCGGACAGGAAAGCGTAACTGCTGGCATCCCCCCGAAATGTAAACTGGGCGATCAGCGGCAGGCTGACCTGGAATTCGAAAGTGAGCGTACCGATGATGGCCATCATCAAGAGGGTAGAGCCCAGAATAGGTGTGGAGACCACGTACTTGAAACCCTCCTGGAGTTGGCCTTTGGCGCGCGGCACCGGGGGAGTGATGATCAGTTCGTCGCTGCGCAGCATGCCTAGCATGATCACCACAGCAACGTACGAAATCCCATTGATGATGAAACAGGGTGCCAGCCCAAAGACGGCAATCAATGCCCCGGCGATGGCCGGTCCGATGATGCGGGCCAGATTGACCAGGGTCGAATACAATGTAATGGCGTTCCTGAGGTTGTCTGGCCCGACCAGTTCAATGTAGAAAGTCTGGCGCGTGGGGTTATCGAAGACATTGACCACGCCCAGGCAAAAGGCCAGGATGTAGACCATCCATACCTTTACCAGACCGGTCGCGACCAACACCCCCAAGATCAGGGCCAGCACGCCGGATATGGATTGGGTGAAGTAAAGGATCTTTCGTTTGGAGATGCGGTCGGCGATGACGCCGCCATACGGACCCAGGAACAGGATGGGCAGACACTGCAAGGCTGTGGCGATGCCCAACGCGGTGCCGGAGTTGGTGAGCTTAAGCACCAGCCAGGCCTGGGCGATCGATTGCATGAAGGTGCCCGAGGTGGAAACGATCTGCCCGATATAATATAAGCGGTAATTCCGAACAGACAGTGACGAGAAGGTCCCCCGGGTAATTTGTCGTAAATAATTGGAAAGCTGTCTCATGATCCCGTCGGTTTATACCTTTATATCGAATAATTATACTATTTTCCAAACCCTTCGCTATTTGCGGTACCTTCACAGGCTTTTTCGTCTGTTATCCTGTTGCTCCAATGGGGGATACCTTCCCTCAATCGCGCGCAGCGGTGCTCGTTGCGGATATTTTCCTAGGCCGCGACCGGCGTACCCGTCGCTACATGCAAACCTTCCGTCAGATGACGGCTCAGGCAGACGGTTGATGGCGTAGATACGCTTTAATAAAAGCAACGAGGCGATTTGTCGTGAACCGTCTCGTTGTTTTTTCATAACCCAAACCACCCCAGGGAATGAACGACTTCTATGATAGGGATTCTGTCAAGGCCTGGCTGAATAAATAAGCTCTGAGGACCGGCCTTGGACAGGTCGATTCTGGAGAACTGCCAGCTGGTCACAGCACACTCCCTGACCGCCAGCAACTGAACTCCTTTTTAGAACATAACCTTCAACAGCGTTCCCCTACTCTCTGGTCCCACTTCTTTTGAATGAATTCTTGGCAGCTTCGTGAAACGTTGAGGAGAAATTCACTCCTACAAACTAGTACTCTGTCACACATGGATTGATGGGTAGAGTTTTTTAAGTTTGATCCGTGCATCATCGGTTGTAAAACGCCAATCAACGGTTGCGTCGTTTGTATTGCGTTCGGTCTCCCAGGCATCAATTTCGTAGGCCAGAGTTGTGTGGTCAGGAATGCGGCCAGCCAGACATTGGCGTGTGAGTACACTCAATTCGATCTCGGCCATGTTGAGCC
>Ga0187877_1000666_pt1 | contig 41377 bp, 29 predicted proteins | sample June2016WEW_17_1_3_FD_132430 | JGI IMG/M metagenome (GOLD analysis project Ga0187877, IMG submission 132430) | Peatland microbial communities from SPRUCE experiment site at the Marcell Experimental Forest, Minnesota, USA - June2016WEW_17_100 | ecosystem: Environmental > Terrestrial > Soil >...
GGCTTGTAGAGCAGCAGGTTGGGCTCGCCCGTGCGATTCACCTTCAGGCAGCACCGGTCGTACCATTCGATGGTTCCGTGAAGTGTTTCTCCATCGCGCAGCACGAAGACCATGGCGGTCTTGGCCTGCATCTGTTTCACGTAGTAAAAATTTTCCGCATTGGTCTGATCCGGCGGAACAGGCTTCTTCTGCTGCGGGGCCCGGCGGGGAGGCGCGATCTGTTCTTTGATCTCGTTAAGAGACGGACGAATAAGTTTGCGATTGACAGCTTCCACAGGATGCCATCCTTCGAAAAGATTATGATGAACCCCCGCTACTGGCTCAAGCGGGGCGGTTTCAGTCGGGTCGATAGTCTAACCCACACATAGCACACCGCCTCACTCGCCGCAACGTGCCTGCGCTACCATCAACCTGAGCCACCCTCCCATGCGACCCGTACTCAGACTGTTGAGCGACGACCTGATCGCCAACGTGGTGGCCGAAGCGCGCGGCCTCCTCTGCACGCTGGGCGTCGAGATCCATAACAAAGCCGTGGCTGCCATGCTCTGCGATCACGGCGCCGAGGCCGGTGGTCCGGATGCCCGCGTTCGTCTCACCCAAGGCCTCATCGACCGGGCCCTGCGGACAGTCCCGCATTCCTTCCGTCTGTTCGACGTGTTGGGCAACCCGACCCACGACTTCTCGGGCGACAACGTCTACTTCACGCCGGGCTCGGCGGCGATCCAAATCCTGGATGGCGCCACCGGCGAAATGCGCCCGCCCACCACCGCGGACTACGTCCGCTACGTGAAGCTCACCAGCGGCCTCCCTCACATCGCTTCCCAGAGCACCGCCTTCATTCCCGCGGACGTGCATGAAAGGATCGCCGACAGCTACCGCCTCTACCTGAGCCTGCTGTACGGAGAGAAGCCCGTGGTGACCGGCGCCTTCACCATTGAGGCGTTCGAGGTGATGCGCGACCTGCAACTCGCCGTGCGCGGCAGCGTCGAGGCCCTGCGCGAAAAACCGCTGTGCGTCTTCTCCTGCTGCCCCACGGCTCCGCTGAAATGGAGCGCGGTCACCAGCCAGAACCTGGTGGACTGCGCGCGCTGGTCCATCCCCGTCGAGTTCGTCTCCATGCCGCTCAGTGGATTCGTGGCGCCGGTGACGCTGGCCGGAAGCCTGATTCAGCAAACCGCGGAGACCCTAAGCGGCGTCGTCATCAGCCAACTGGCGAACCCCGGACACCCGGTGCTCTATGGAGGATCGCCGGCCATTTTCGATGTCCGCTACGAGACCACGCCCATGGGCGCCGTTGAGACCATGATGCTCAATTGCGCCAACAGCGAAGTTGGAAAGAGCCTCGGCATGCCCACCCAGGGTTATATGGCGCTAAGCGACGCCAAGCAACTGGACGCCCAGGCGGGCCTCGAAACCGGCATGGGCGCCATGCTGGGGGCCCTGTCGGGAATCAACAGCATTTCCGGGCCGGGGATGCTGGATTTCGAGAGCTGCCAGAGCCTCGAGAAACTGGTGGTCGATAACGAGATCTGCGGCATGACCTACCGCCTGCTCGAAGGCATCCAGCCACGCGAGGATTTCCCGGCCCTCCCCATCCTTCAGGAGTTACTGCGGGACAAGCATCTTCTCATTGCCGACCACACTCGCCGCTACCTGCGCAGCGAGATCGCATTCCCCGGCCCGGTGATCGATCGCGCCAGCCGCGTGCGCTGGGCCAAGGACGGGAAGCCGACCTTGCGGGAACGCGCGTCGCGCGAGGTGGAACGCCTCATCGCACGCTACACGCCATCGCGGCTGCCCGACGACCGCAAAGCCCAGTTGACGCGGCTGATGGAGGCCGAGGCCAAGCGCTACGGCATGAACGCTCTGCCGGAGCAGTAGCGCCGGTGGTCTTGCCACCGGTGTTTTTCGCGTCGCAACGGCGCCGGTGGCAAGCCACCGGCGCTACTCAGAACGTAAAGCGGCCGCTGAGCTGAATCTGGCGGCCGGAGGTGCCGGCCAGCGCGCCCACGCATTTGCCGTAATTGGCATTGCCGATGCTGACGTTCGGAGTGGTGGGAGTGAACGCGTTCAGGGCGTTGTAGTCCTCCATCCGCAGCTCAAACTTGACCCGTTCGACGATCCGGAACTGCTTGGCCAGCACCATGTCGAGGTTGACCATGCGCGGACCCACCAGGTCGCTGTACTGAATCGGATTGGTGCGCACCGTGAAGGACGGCAGCACCGAAACCATGCTGGTGTCGAACCATTTGCCGCTGGTTGGGTGGGAGAGCGCCGGGTCGCCAGTGACCGTTGCCGCGCCAAGGCGGATTGGAATACCGGTGTTATACGTGAACACAGCGCTCACGTTCCAGCCTCCCAAGACGCCATTCACCAACGGATTCACGTTGTTCATGAAATGACGGCCTTTCCCGAGAGGCAACTCGTAAATGGCCGCACCCGTCATCCGCGCCTTCGACGTCTGCGCGGGGATCCACGTCAAGTCCCGCGCGAAGGTGGCGATGTCGTTGTAATAGCCTTGCGCGACTTCGTGGTTGTAGTTAAACCCCAACATCACGGTCAGGCCGCTCGAATACGCGCGCCTGGCCGAGATCTGGAGCGAGTTGTAATGGTCGCCCGCGCCCGGCGTAAACCACTGGCTGAGCGTGCCGTATTGCGGATACGGCGTCAGCAGGGCGCTTACCGCAACCGTGGCCTGCGTCCGCAGAGTGCCCGGCATCTGGCTGGCGGACAGCAGGTTGTAGAAGGGGTTGTTCACCTTGGCAGTGGTCGCGTTGCCGTTCTTGTACGCGATGCTCGGGTCCGCCAGGTTCACATTGAGGGTATACGGCACGTTCCGGCTCAACTGCATGAAGTACGTGACATCGAGAACTACATGCGACGGCAGTTGGCGCTGCACACTGACGTTGAAACGGTCGTCGGTTTGCGGTTTGAAATCCGGGTCGTACCAGAGGGCCGTGCTGGTGCCCATGTTGGTGTACGTCCCGTAGGATTTGCCTGCCGCCGGCACCAGCCCGGTGGGGAAGGGATTCGAGAGGGTCTCCTGCGGCACGCCCTGTATTGCCGCAACCGTGTTCGTAATAGCGCTGAAACCGCTGTAATCTACGCTCCCAAGCAGAGTACTGCCGAATCCGTTGGTGAGCGTGGCCGGAACGATGTAGCGCGCCCACCCCGCGCGGATTGCCGTCTTATCATTCAGCCGGAGAGCCATGCCTATACGAGGCTCCAACAACACGCTCGGTGGATCCCAGTTGCCCGCGTGGCTGGAATCGGTGAAGATCCAGGCCCCGTTGTAGATGGGGTTGGAAGTCCGTAACGCGGTGACCGCCGCCGGCATTGCCGGAGCGTTGGCGCCCGACAGTGCTGGAATGGGAGTCGTCAGGTCGAGCCCGCGACTCAATCGGTACTGAGAATCCACCAGCGGCCCGCTGTACTCCCCGCGCAGGCCCAGGTTGAGCGTCAGCCGCGAGGTGACCTTAAAGTCGTCCTGCACATAGTATCCGAAAAACGTGGACTTGATGTGCTGAAACGGAATGCTCTCGGCCACCGCGGTGTTGGTGGTCGAAACGTTGTCCAACGCACCCAGCAGGAACGTGGCCCAGCCGTTGCCGCTGACCGCCGTATTGGGCGAGTTGTAGGTGTTGGCAGTCAGGCCCGCGTCAAACGTGAATTGCGTGAAAATCGGCCGTTGCGCGTCCACCTCTTCTTTGCGGAACTCCCCGCCGAATCTCAGGTAATGACGGCCGATGGCCTTGGAAAGCTTGGCCGCCACCGACGGGGTCTGGGGCGTCTGAATCCAGTAGGTGAGAACACTGGACATAAAGTTAAGGCCGCCGCCCGCGGTAATGTTGATGTTCGGGAAGTAGACTTGAGGATTATTGGGCGCGTACGGCGCGTACCAGTTGTTGGGCCACAGTTTGGCAAGTCCGGCTGCCCCAAGGTAGGTCGACGGAGAATCGAACGAATCGTTGATGCCGTTGTAAGCCGTGTGGACGTCGAACACCGTGGTCGGGTTGATGGTCCACACCAGGTCGCCGCTGGCATTCACCGCGTTGCGCGTCGAGCCCTGGAAGTAGCGCATCACCGAGCCGGTCCCGGTATAGTCGGAAGTCGTTTCCGTGGTGTGCAAATAGCTGTACCGCGCGAAGAACTTCAGCTTATCCGTAATGTTGTAATCGGTCCGGTCCATGAAGTTGTAGTACGGGTAAATGTCATACAGGTAGTTCGAGGAGTTGTTGGCCCCCGTCACACCGGTACCGGGGTTATTGGGCTGCCACAGGTAGCTCATTATCTGCGCCGAGGTAGAATCGATCCGCGAGGCCGGAATCACGTTGCCCGCGAAAGGCGTGCGCGTAACGGTGCTCCCGTTGGTCTGCGTGGTCCAGGGATCGTAAATCACGGACAGAGCGCCTGCGTTGTTCAGTTGCTTCGAAAAATCCCCGGTGCGCTCGGCCGCGGTCGGCAGCGTCTCAATTCGGCTCCCGTAAGGGTTGGACAGTTTGATATGTTCGTACGCGAAGAAGGTGAAGAGCTTGTTCTTTCGGATGGGGCCCCCGACGGTGCCGCCAAAGGTGTTCTGGCGCGTCAGGTTGGCGGTAAAAGTAGTGCGGTCGGACAGGGCGCTCATGTCCGGGTTGCGGTTCATGTAATAGGCCGTGCCGTGGAATTCGTTGGTGCCGGATTTCGTGATAAGGCCAATGACTCCGCCCGAGCTGTGCCCGTACTCCGCATCCACCGCATTCTGTTGCACGCTGGTCTGCTGAACCGCATCCAGTGGCGGCGTGTAGCCCGATTTTGCCACCGTCATGTTTGGCGACCCGTCCAGAATGATGTCGTTCATGTCGTAGGTACCCCCGCCGATGTCGAACTGGTTGGCGGCCCAGAAATGGAAGGGCTCCTGTTGGGTGGTGGAACGGACCACTACCGCCGGGTCCAGACTGACCATCATAAACGGATTCCGGCTGATTTCCGGCAGCGAGTCCGCCATCCTCATGTCGACGGTGTTCGACATGGTCGAAGTGTTGAACTCGACGCTCACGGGAGCCGCTTCCACCGTAATGGCGTCTTTCGCGCTGCCCACCTCAAGAGTGCCGTCAACCTCGATGTCGCCTCTGACCTCGACCAGGATGTTCTTTTGCACGAAAGCCTTGAATCCCGCGGCTTCGACGGTGACTGTGTAATGGCCGGGAATCACCATATCGAACAGATAGTGACCGGCCTCACTTGTGGACTTCACGGTGCGGATCCCGCTATCGTCGTTCGACAGCGTGACGGTTGCACCGGCTACCAAGGCGCCGGATGGATCGCGGACATCCCCCTGCACCCTGCCTCGTGTCTCCTGTGCCGCTAGCGAACCCGCCAGAGCCAGGACTAGAAATAACACTCGTAAACGAATTGACATTGAAAGACCCCTTTCACAATCAGATGCAGAACTTCCGTCTTTGCGCGTGAGTCCTAAGTGCCGACACCTCGGCGTAAGCCTCCGGCACAACAATATTGCCGGCGATGCCTGACCACTATTTGCAATTTTAAGGCGAAGCGGGCCTTTTGTACAGTTTTTTCGCTTGATTCCATTATGTATTTGGTAATCAGTTGAGAAACAAGGGATGCAAGCCCGATTGCCCGAGAACAAATATTCAGTGGCGGGACCGTAGTCTACGGGACCTCGACCGTATCCAACCATCACCGAGAAGGCGTAGCTCCAGTTTCGGTTGGAGTTCTTTCTCATTCGACCGCCGGGGCGGCGCGTTCGGAGGCCCGGTCTACATCCCCAAGGTCTACAACGGCAAGAACAAGACCTTCTTCGAGTGTTAACACCGTTACCTACCGCGTTACTCACCACTGCGCCACACCAAGTTACCCCTAATCGCCCAATATTGGTAATTTTGGATTCCAAATTTGGAATCGGCGCCATCGGCCAGGGTGTTCATAGATGGCCCTTCCCGTTGCCGTGTGTTAACCTCCCACAGGAGCGGATTGCAAGGTGTTGCGGAGGAGTCTTCTGAAAGCGGCTCCGGCCCTCGCGGCGTTGGGCCGCGCCTGGGGCCGCGGGCAAGAGAAGCAAGAGCAGGACGTCGCGACCGCCGGGGCGACTCAGGATACGACGCCTCGCGTGGGTATCGTCCTGTCGAGTTTCACGGGTTGCCAAGACCACGACGGAACCAAGATCTAGGGTCTCGCCGATCCTTCGCCGGTAGATGTCGAACTGACTGCCGGCCAGATCGATGCGATGCTGCGCAAGGCCATCTCTCTGGGGACCACCCGGCGCGGCGGTCTCGCCGCCATCGTCGCTTCGGATGATTGGGTCGTGATCAAACCCAGGATTGAGACTTGTTACGAACCTGGACCTGGTGGCGATGGTGGCGGCGATCGTCATCGCTACCTTCGCGGCTCGGTCACGGACCTCCGCCTGGTGCGCAGCCTGATCGAATTCCTGGTCGAGCACAAGTGCGGCGCGCGATTCACCATCGCCGAAGGATCGGGTGAATGGCAGCCGCGCGAGAGGTCCAAGGCGGCCGTCGATGGTTGGACGACAGAGTGGGGCGGCGAGTTCGGCGGGCTGAGTTACGACAAGATGATCCGGGAGTTATCGCGGAAGTACCCCAAGATAGCTTTCGACCGGGTCGATCTGAATTTCGACGAGTCCATCGCGCTCCCGCTGCATGGCAAGGCCCTGGCGCGGAACAACCCCGAGGGCGCGTATTTCGTCCCGAAAACCATCCAGCAGTGCGACCGCATCGTCTCCGTGGCTCCGCTGGCTACCGATGAACAGACCGGCGTATCGCTCTCCGTCGCGAATTACTGGGGCGTGGCGCCCGGCGCGCACTATGGTTTTCCGAAAACCGGACTGCTGAAGCTGGGCCGACCCGATGAAGTGGTGGTGGACCTGTTCAGCTACCATCCGGCCGACTACGCGATTGTGGGAGGCGCATGGGGCCTTGAGGGTGGCGGGCCGTCCGGCGCCGGCCCGCGCGCGGTCCACCACAACGTACTGGTGGCCGGGAACAACGCCGTCTCCGTCGATGCCGTCGGCGCCGCCATCATGGGGTTCGATCCCACCCGAGTGCTGCACCTTGCGCTGGCGGAACGCCGGCGATTCGGCGACGCGGACTTGGGGCCAATCTGGATGCGAGGAAACGAAATCGAGCAAGCCCGGCGCGCGTTCCGCAAACCGGCGAACTGGAAGCCTTTCGGGAAACCGCGCGGCTGAAGCAGCCCAACCAGACCACGGCCGCGCCGCAGACGCGCCCATGGAGGAATACTGGTACGAGCCGCACTCGGGGCGATGCTGGCCGCTCGGAAGGCCACCGCTATGGAGTGACGAGTACGGAACTGGATTCCTGCCCTGTCTTTCCATTCGTGTAGAGGAACAGGATTCCCTTCTGCGAAGGGGAGTTGCCGTTGTATGGAGCACTAAAGTACGGGTGCGCGGCGTTGTTCGGAACGACGGGGATCGATCCGGAAGTCCCGGCCGTCACGGCAAAACTCGACGTTGTATACTCCTGAGGCATGTCGAGTTCGTATTTCATCCCGGTAATCGAATCGGTCAGGTTGCCGGTGTAGTAGTTATCGAATGCCAGAACGGAGAAGGTGAACGGTTGGTTGACTGTCACGCTCACAGCGCCATGACTAAGAGCGCTCAGCGGAACCGTCAGGATCGCATTCGCGGAGTCGAGGTCCGCGCTGGTGTAGAAGAACGGACCCGAAAGAACAGGCGGATTTGCCGCAAGGTTGGCCACAAACACACCGTTCTGCCCGGAGTTGACGCCACTAGATGCGTACCCGATGTCTTCGTTAAAGACGACAAAATCAGCCTGGCCATCGTTGTTTGCGTCAATGTCGACGTCAAACTCGGCCGGATAGTCGGGATGGGATCTCTGGCCGAACGTCGTTACCGCAAACTGGACGCCATAAACTGGTGTGGTCGTGCAGTTGCTGATACACACCAATCGCACTCCGGTCGCCTGTAGGTTGATGACAGCGTAATCGGAGCCTGGTGCCGGAAGCACCGAAGGCGGAAATTGAACCCCGGTGCCAGTCAGCGAGAAGGCATCCGTCTGGCCGTCGATCGGCGCGGAAAGGTTGGAAATCGGGAGCGAAGCAATGTTCCCGTTCAAAACCAGCGAGCCGGCGCCAGTCTGTACATTGGCCGACTTGTGGGGCAGGATATGCCACGGCAGGTGAACGGTGTCGTTCGAATCGGTGAAGGTCAGGTAACCGGCATACTCAACGGTGTTGAGCAGATCGCCGCTGCCTCCGTTGGATCCCCCGTTCAGCGTCCAACTCGGAAGCGAAGCGGCACTCACGGTGGCCGAGACGGTGAAGCTCGCGCTGCCGTTGGCGGGCACGGAAATCGCCGGCGGGTAGCTGAGCGTAAAACCGGTGGTGTTTGGCGCGTCCCGGTAAGCATTGCCGATCGTATAGATACGGCTGGTGTTACTGTAGTTGCGAACCACCACCTTCTTTTTGAATGTCTGGTTCGCGCTGACCCGGTAGGTGCCGAACGACATGCTGACCGACAGCGGATTGCTCGCATCCCAAACGGAGGTGGTTGACGACGCCGCCCGGTCGACGCGCAACTCGCCCGCCCCGGTACGGCTCAAGGGCCCGAGCACTCCGGGCTGCGTGAGAGCATTACTATAAACGGCGGGCTCGGTGTTCTCCATCAGGAGCGCTTTCACGTCGAGCGGACTCAGGTTGTGGTTCTTGGAGAGAAGCACCGCGGCGGATCCGGCCGTGATCGGGCACGCGAACGAAGTTCCGCTCTCCGTGAACTGGCCGTTACCAGTGCCGAACTGGGCGCCCATAATGGTCCCGGGCGCGCTCATATCCGGCTTCAGCATGTTGTAGCTGTAGTTCGGACCGCGCGAAGAATAGCTGGCGACATTGCCCGCCAGGCTGACCGCATTACTCGAACTCAGCGTCGCGTTGACCGCGGACGTTCCCAGCGCGCCCTTGATCGTATTGCTGGTCGACTGCGTAATGACCAGGGTTGGAACGAAATTCGATCCGCCGCCGTTTGAGAACGAAACCGCATCGCCTGCCGCGACCAGGCCGATCAGCACGCCGACCGCACCGGCGTTGGCCGCCCGATCGACCTTCAGACTCACGGAGCAGACCCCGCGATCGATGAGAGCGATAGCGCCCGACGGGCTGGCGAGGTACGGGTCGGCCGGAGTCCCCCCTGAGGCGGGGCAGCCCCTTCCAACATAGACCACGTTGCTCGTCACGGTGGTGTTGACTGGGGCCCAGTCGACCGTAGCCGTGTTGGTGTACGTGCCCGCGATGCTACCGGGCGAATTGATAACGAGTGGAATTCCGAACGCCACAACGCTGCTTGTCGCCGCCAGCGACAGTACTTCCGGGGTGGCTGCCGGGTGCGCCACGATGTACGGAATATTGCCATCGTCGCCAGCCGATATGACGCTCACCACGCCGAAGTTCACCACGTCTGTTAACATCTCGCTTACGTCGTCTTCCCGCTGCCCGAAGGCGCCGCCGGTCGACATGCTGATGATGTCCACCGCGTTGTTCAGAGTGCCCGTGTTGTTGGGGTCGAGGGCAAAATCGATGCCCTCAGCCATGGCGATGCCGCTACAAGAGGTGGACACGGAACTGCAGACCTTAACCGCGTACAACTGTGCACCCGGCGCCGCCCCGAAGTGAATTCCGTCGAGGCTGTGGCCGGCGGCGGTATCAGCCGTGAGAGTGCCGTGCCCGTTGAGGTCAATAGGATTCGCATCGGGCGCCAGGGGACCATTAGGCCACGTCTCGCCGGTGAAGTCGAAACCGCCAATTACCTTGCTGGTAGGGAAAAGACTCGGCGGCGGCGTTCCGCCGGCGACGGCCTTCGCAGCGGCGTAATCGGCGACGTTGCCAGATCCACCCAAATTGTAATGCGTGTAGTCGATGCCGGTGTCCAACATCGCAATCTGAACCCCCTGGCCTTTGTAACCGGCGTTCTGAGCCGTCACACCACCCACGTAGGCGAGCGTGGTCGCAAGGTCGGGTTGCGCTGGTGTACCACCGGTGAAGGAGACCTCGTAGTCGGTAATCGGACGCACTGCGATTACGCCGCTGATGCCGCGGAGCACCGGAAGCCGGCGGGCATCAATCGATACCATGAGCGCGTTGTGGCCCTTGCTGACGCGCCCCAGCTCGACCCCGCCGAGGCCCCGTATTTGCGACATGACCGCGTCCTGCTTCTGCTTCAACTGCGCCAGGTAGGCACTCTGCTGTCCCGCGGTCATTGTGATGCCATTTTGCTTGGCGTTGGCGCCGACTGCAACCACCAGCGGCGGGTCTTGCAGTTTGACCGCCAGTTGCACCTGCCCCGTTAAAGTACTCTGGGAGGGCGCCGAATACGGTGCGGTCATAACGGTTCCGGGATAGGCGGCTGAAGACATATCCGGTACCGCTGGGAAACGAGTCTGAGCGATCGCAAAGGTGCAAATCAACGCGACGGTGGTGAGGATACGGAAAAGGCGCATCACGACACTACTCCTCTCGATCTAACTCGAATACCAGCAATGTCAGCGGAATGTCAAGTGCTTTTGACAAGAACATCAGTACCAATTCGCACGAAACATTCGTACTAGTACTATCGGCTGTTGTTTTTTGTAGCCCGTTCGATTAAAATACGACGGAACCTATGAGCCGAGGAGGCTTGAATTGCGAAGACTGGTTGGTATTTGCGTACTATCGTTGACTGTGTACATGATCACACCTTGCTCTGCCGCCCTCATAGTTGCCAGCGGCGCTGGCCCGACCCTCGCCACCGCCGAGGACCTGACGGGTCTATTCCCGACCGAGATTGTCGGAACGCTGAGCGGCACCGACCAGAACGATGTCAGCATGTTTAGGATTCTCAACATGGATCCTGAGAACTTCTCGGCGCTCACCGTGCTGCCAGGCGCGTTCGGCATACCGGACACTGTATTGACCTTGTTTGACTGGAACGGTGTTGGGGTGTACCTGAACGATGATATTTCCGGCGCGAACACGCTGTCTTGTTTGCCCTCGGCCGGCGCTGGGAACCCATGCCCCACAAGTGGAACGGTGTTGGCTGCTGGAATCTACTATCTTGCAATTTCGCGTTCCCAGAACTACCCCGTCGATGGCTCGAACTCCGAGATTTTCAACCCAGTGTTTTCGACCGACCTCGTTGAACCTTCTTCAACCAGCCCGGTCGCGGGATGGGACGGTAACGCTTTCACTTCACCTGACTTCGATTTGGTCAACTACGACATCGTCCTTACCGGAACAGTTCCGGAACCCGCTACGTGGTTGTTTACCGCAGGCGCAGCCTTGGTCTTTGGGTTGCTTCGACGGCGTCGACAATGAACTGACGATGTTTCTCGACAACTTCACGCGGAGTGGCACCCTACGCTGGCCCTGGGAGCGTACTCCTCCCGGATCATGAACGCGTAAGAAAGTACGCCCGCCAGCAGCGCCACCAGGACCGCCATCATCGGGGCTTCGTAGCTGCCGGTCTTCTGCAACAGCCAGCCAGTCAGGATCGGAGCGACGATTCCGGCGACACTGCACGCGCAGTTCTGAATCCCCGAAATCCGCCCGATGGCCGCGCCCGGAATCAGCGTTTGCGTGAGCGCCCAGTAGTTGGCCGTGGCCAACCCCAGGCCGGAAAGCGACACCACCGCGAAGATCAGCGCCGTTTCAAGCGAAGACGCCCGCGCGCCGATCAGTTCCGTGCAGGCGATGGAGAAGCCGGCGATGGTGAACCACTTTCGGACCGTCACGGCGTTATGCCCGCGCCCAATCAACAGGTCCGCCGCCCACCCCGCCAGCGTAGCCACGAGGGCCATGCCGCCGAAGCTGAAGAACGTGTAGAGGCCCATCTTTCCGAGGGAGAGGTGACGCCTCTCCATGAAATAGGCCGGCATCCAGGTCATCGAGAAGTACACGAAGTACATGTAGCAGAACGACGCGACGATGGTGCCCCAGACCACCGGACTGGCCATGATCCTGCCGAACGGGATGGGCCTTGTGCCTTCCTTCTTCACAGCGGCCCGCTCGATTTGCCGGTCGTCATTCTTCACCAGCAAGAGCCAGGGTACAAGCCAAATCAGGCCGCCCAGTCCGATCAGCACGAACATCACCCGCCAGTCGTACATGCCGATCAGCCACGCGGCCAGCGGAGCTCCGATAGCCGGCCCGATTTTTGTGCCCGTCATGTATAGAGCGATCGCCAGGCCGCGCTCCTTCTCCACGAAGTGGTGCCGTATCCACCGGTAGCTGGCGGGGGCCACAACCGCCTGACCGACGCCCAAAAGAACTTGCACCACGATCAACTGCGGAATCGACCGCGTCAGGGCCGTGCTCGCGGACGCCAGGCACCAAATCGCGAAGCCCAGCAAATAGGGAAACTTGACGCCGTACCGGTCCACCACCCAGCCAGCCGGTATCTGAAGCACGGCATAGGTCCAGAAAAACGCCGAGTTCACCACGCCCCTATCGGTGATGGAGAGATGGAAGGTCCTGATGAACTCCGGCAGTGCCAGGGGAACCGACAAGGCGGAACGCGACACGTACGCGATGATCATGCCGAGGCTCAACACCCCGATGACCGCCCAGCGAACCGGCGGGGCCGTCGTACTAGCCATAGAGTTCCGACTCTAGCAGGAAAAAGGGGTCAGACGCATTTTCCACCGAGGAAAATGCGTCTGACCCCTTTTTCCCTTTGGGCCCGGCGCTACGGGACGGCGCGCTATACTCTGGATTGTAAATTCAACCTTTGCGGGAGTGCCGAATGGCCGACATGATGAGACGTGAGTTTATCGCCGCGGGTGGAGCCATCGGGCTGCCGCTCCAGGCTGCTGCTCTGCAACAGAGCGCGCCGCGTTATACAGGGAATCCTCAGTTAAAGATCACCGATGTCCAGGTGTTCGTGGTCAACGCGGGAAGAAACTATGTGTACGTGAAGATCTCCACCGACCAGGGCATTCATGGCTGGGGTGAGGCCTATTCGGCGGGGCCCGACGAGGCCACGGCCGCCACCGTCCGGGACTTCAAGGAATGGCTGGTCGGCAAGGATCCGCGCAACATCGAGTACCTGTGGGCCACCATGTACAACTTCACGCGCTTTCCGGGCGGGCTGGTGGTCAATGCGGCGATCAGCGGCATCGAGCACGCCTTGTGGGACATCGCGGGCAAAGCCGCGGGGCTGCCGGTTTACATGCTGCTGGGGGGGAAATGCCGCAACAAGATCCGCTGCTACCAGGCGGCCAACTCTCCCGAACAGGCCAAGAGTCTGATCGCCAAATACGGATACACCGCGCTCAAGGCCACGTTGGGCTACGCCAGTGCGGTGCCGGAAAGCGCCGGCATCCGCGCGTTCGGGGCTCGAGCCGAGGCCATGCGCCAGGCGGTCGGACCCAACGTCGACCTGTGCTTCGACGCCCACGGCAGAATCTGGCCTCCCTACCTGGCCTGCGAGCTCGCCGAAGTCCTCAAGCCGGTGAAGCCACTGTTCCTCGAAGAGGCCATCCGGCCCGAGAACATGGACTCCATGGCTGAGCTGCGGCGGCGAGTCCAGATCCCCATCGCTACGGGAGAGGAACTATACACCAAGTACCAGTTCCAGCAATTGATGAGCTTGGGCGGGGCCGACATCGTTCAGCCGGACATCTGCCTGGCCGGCGGAATGCTTGAGCAGAAGAAGATTGCCGCCATCGCCGAAGCGCACTACGTCCAGGTGGCGCCGCACAACCCGCTGGGTCCGCTGGCCACGCTGGTGAACATCCATTTCGCCGCCTCCACGCCGAACTTCGTCATCCTGGAATACCATCCGGATGACGAGTCTCCGCGCAAGGACCTGGTCAAGGGAGAGACGATTGTAGCCAAGGACGGCTACCTGGCGATTCCCGACAAGCCCGGCTGGGGCTACGAAATGGACGAAGAAGCCTTCAAGCGCCTGCCGGGTAAGCCATGGCATCGCGGGTTCGCGTTCCAGTCCGACGGCGCGCCCGATTTCATCTGAAGCTCAGGGCGCCGGCATGAGAACCGTCAGCCGTAGAGCGTTCTTCGCTGCATCGGCGCAGGGCTTGGCGGCCCTGTCGCTGCGCGGAGCCCCGCCCGAAAAGGCGCGCATAGGGCTGGTCGCATCCTCCCATTCCAAGCTTGCCAAACCTTCCTCCATCGAGGACCCGCTGGATTACCCGCGCGTGCGCGATATGGTGTGGAAGGCCATCGAGTACGGGCGGCCGCGGGCGGGCAGCCTGGAGGCCAAGATCCAGCCCGGCTCGTGGGTCGTCATCAAACCGAATATGGGGAGCCTGCCGCCGCGGCAGGTCTTCTCCCTTGGCGACACCACCGATATGCGCGTGGCCAGGGCCGTGCTTGAGTACGTAGCTACTAAGTCGCGCGCCGCCCGCATTACAGTGGCCGAAGGAGGCACCTACCGCCGTGTCGGCGACCCCGCCACCGACAACGTGATGCTCCAGAACGGCGTCCGCGTGGATGCGCTCACCTACTCGTGGGCCGACGAGTTCCCCGGATTCAACGGAACCCTCGCAGACCTTCTCAAGAATGCCAGTGCCAGCTTCCCCGGGAAGAAGTTCGATTACGTCGATCTGGCTTATGACGCCGTGCGCGACCCATCCGGCCAGTTCCGATGGATGGACGTGCCGCGCAGCCCCAACGGCGTGGGCGCCTTCGGCGAGAAAAAGGTCTACGTCCCGGCCAATACCATTGTCGACTGCGACTTCCTGATCACCGTGCCGGTGATGAAAGTTCACAACGGGTGCGGCATCACGGCGTGCCTCAAGAACTACGTCGGGACGGCCCCGCGCATCGTCTACGCGCCCCAGGGAGTTTTCTCGAACGGCGATCTGCATCGCAATCATTCGCTCGAAGGCCGCATCGACTCGTTCATCGCCGATCTGGCGGCGTTTCATCCTCCGGACTATTGTGTGGTGGATGCCATCCGCGGGCTGCAATACTCCGAACACTCGATCAACGTTCCCGGCCAACTGCTGCGCAACAACATGGTTCTGGCCGGCGAGGACCCGGTCGCCACCGACGCCCTGGTGGCCGCCCTCATGGGTTTCCAGCCGTCCGACATCGAGTACCTGCACATGGCTTCCCAGCGCCAGATGGGCGCCATGGAGATAGGGAACGCGGACGTGGCTGGCGACGATCCGGCGCGCGTCCGCCGCCGCTGGGCCAAGCCCCGCAACTGGTACGGACGCTGCAACCGGCAGTGGCTGCTGACCCAGGACGCTTCGGCCGATATCAAGACCTGGGCGCGCTTCACCGCGCCCACCGACACGCTGCACTTCACCAAGTGGCAGCCGCCCGCCTCCGATGCCGCCGTTTACAAGTCCGCCGTGCGGGTAATGGCCGGCGGGAACCGCAAGGCGTTCCTGTGGGTGGGCGCGCACGGCCAGTTGAAGGCGTTTCTCAACGGCGAAAAGGTCATGGAAGAGCAGGCCACCACGCGCTACCGCATCGGGCAGTTCCAGAAGCCCGTCGAGTTGCGCTCCGGCGAAAACCTGCTGGTCTTCGAGCTGAAGCCGGTCTCGGAGCAGGTGGACCTGAGCGTCCTGCTGGCCGCGCCCGAGAACGACGGCGGCACGGTGGACGGCATCCGCTGGAGCGTCTAGCGCGCGACGATTTCGAAGGGCACGGCCGGCAGAGTGCCCAGAGAAACGCGCTGCCTGTTCGCCTGCGGCCTTCCGTCGGCGGCCTGCGCCACTCTCTCGGCGGAGATGTTGACGATCAGGTTCCCCTTCAGGCCGGGCTTGGCTTTGGCGGCATCGCATTGAAGCACGATCTCGGTTCCATCCCGGCCCGGCGATGCGTTTCGCAGCTCGATCCCCTCCGGCGGCTCGCTTAACTCGTACTGCACCTTGCTCAGCAGATTGCTCGGAAGGGGTGGAACGTGAACCTGAAACCGGGCTGTGCCACCGGCGGGAATTTCCAGGGGTTCTTGGGAGATGACTTTGATGGGGACCCTGAGCATGGCCCCTCTTCGGACGGCGACCTTCAGGTCACTGGCGGGAACCAGATGGCGGTAAGCGAATGCCTGCATCATGTCCTCCGCGGGGACTGCCAGCCGGCTGACCTCGCGTCCCTGGATGGTCGCGCGGCCTTCCAGGCTCAGGCTCAGAGGTTCCGGCTGGGGCTGCGGCGGAACCGTCAGCGTGATCCGCACCTCGTCCCGGCCAGCCGGCAGCAGGCCGCCGATCAGGGTGAATCCTTTCGGAGCGCCCTTTAGCGCCAGCGCGATGTCACCGGAGAATCCATCCTTGCGCAGGGCATGGACGGTGATGGGAACGGTCAAGCCGCCGCTCACGTTGATGCTCGACGGTGTGACCCGCAGATCGAAATCGGGCCGCGGCGCGCCGATGCGCAAGCGATAGGCGTACTCCGCGCCGCCTTTCTGTTGGATATCGCCCAGGTAAAGATAGTAGGTTCCGTTGGCGGGTAGCGTGGTCAGAATTCTGGAATCCGCGTGGTGCGTTTCCAATCCCGCTCCCGGGTCCTCGTAATCGTCGTTGAACGCCAGTTGCCTGCCCTTGGCGTCGGTCAGCTTGAGCACGGAATCGAGCGGCGAATCGAGCCGCCGCGCATAAACTTCGGCGACGATGGCCTGGCCGGCGCGGCCCTGGAACCGGAAGACATCCCAGTCGCCCGGTCGATCGATGCGCCCGTTCATGATGATAGGAAGCTTGACCCGCTGCGCGGCCGCTGGAGAGTTGTTCGGCTCCTTCTCGAAGCCTTCGGGCAGGGTGTCCACCATGAAAGGCGCGGAGTTGGCAAGCGGATAAACACCGGGCCCTTTCCGTCTGAAATCCATCGTCATCTTGTTCGCGGGGAGGTTCCAGCCCGTGAGATGGACGGTGGTCTTCGAGCCGGCGCGGCCGCCCAGCGGGAAAGCGCTGGTCACAAACGGCAGCTCGCCGATGGCTATGCGATACACGAAATCCTCGCGCCCCCGATAGAGGGCGTCCCGGATCTCGATCGTGTATTCGCCGTCCTTGGGGACGGCATAGTGGAGGACGGGATCGGGATGGAAGCGGTAGTCGTCGTCATACGCCAGTTCATTTCCGTTGGCATCGTAAAGCGTCAGAACGGCCTGAAACCAGCCGGGAACCGCGTCGGCCAGATACGGGATCAGTTCGCGCGCGCTGGCCGCCATCACCAGCTCCTGACCTTGATGCGCCTGGAACCGGTACCGGTCGGCCTCGCCGGGTGTGAACGGCTCGCCCGAACGCGCCTGGGGCCGCGGCAGACCGGGCTTGATCCGCCCGTTTACAGTGGCCGGCAGCGTGATAGGCATGTCGGTGGGAGCCTGGCTGATTTGCGCCTGAGCCGGTTGATTGGCGTTCGGTTGAACCACGCTGATGGATTCCTTCTCGGTGAACTCAGGCAGTTGGCCGACGCACAAGACCAGCGGGTTCGACAACCCTTGCGGCGTTGCCACCCTTAGCTCACGCTTGCCTGGCGCCGCGCCGGGAGCGATGGTGACCTGGAGCGTAACGGTTTCGGCAAGCACGGGACTGGTGAGCCTCCTGGCATTGAAGATGAGTAGCTTCACCCTGATATCGACCATTTCTTTCTGGACGGCCGCAGTCATCGGCTGCTTCTGCAACGCCTGCATCCGGTCTCTCAAATCGGCGGCCTCCGTGGCATTCATCGGCCTGGCGTAATCGGCCACCGTGGCTTGAACGCCGCTGCCGGAGACGTACACCGCGGAAACGTTGGGCAGATACTGCCCCCCGGCCTTGACCTGGAACGTGGTGCCTTGCTGGCCGCCGGCAGGCAGGACATACGCGAGGTGCGGAGCGTTCTGCGCCAGCACGCCTGGAACGACCGCCAGCCAGCAAATTCCGAGCTTCACATGATCTCCTTCAGGCGGCCGCCCATCTTGATGCCGTCGGCAACTGTGGGCGTCAGACGGGCGTCGAGTCCCCGGGAATTGGGCAGCTTTCCGTCGGGGTCGATGCCCAGCAGCTCATAGATGCTGCCGATGAGATCGCACGGATATACCGGCCGGTCCCTCACCGCTTCCCCTTTGGCGTCCGACGCCCCCACCACATGGCCGCCTTTGAAGCCGCCGCCGGCCACCAGGGCGCAGAAAACGTCGCCCCAATGATTCCGCCCGCCATTCCAAGGCGCTTCCCACATGACTTTGGGCGTTCTGCCGAACTCGCCGCCCCACCAGATGATGGTGCTCGAGAGCAGGCCGCGCTCCGACAGATCCTGGAGCAGGGTGGCCATGCCTTTGTCCATCTGCGGCAGCTTCTGGCGCATCACCTGAAAGTTCTGCCGGTGGGTGTCCCAGCCTTCGTAGTTGATGGTGATGTAAGGGACGCCGCGCTCGGCCAGCCGCCGCGCCGCCAGGCAGGACTGCCCGAACGTGTTGCGGCCGTAGCGGTCTCTCATCGCGTTGGTTTCCTGCGACAGATCGAACACCTTGCCGGCATCGCCCAGAATCAGTTCATACGCCTGCCGCTCGGTCTCATCGAGGGCCTGCAAGGAGGGATCGTGCGTTAGGGCCTTCTCCAGCGTGTTCAGATTGTGCAGCAGCTCGCGCCGGTCCTTTTGCCGCTGGTCGGAGACGCCCTGCGCGACGACGCCCTCGACGGCGAAGCGCGTCTGCGCCGGGTCGCCTCCGGTGGCGAAGGGCCGGTAGCGCTCCTCCAGGAACCCGTTCTCGGAAAATCGGCCCTGGGGTTGCGTCAGCACGATGTAGGGAGGAATCAATCCGCGATATCCGGCGTTGTAGCCCCTGAGCAGCGAGACCACGGCGCCGGCGCACGGGTAGAGCAGACGTTCGCCCGGCCTGCGCCCGGTCTGGACCATGTAAGACGCCGTTTCGTGAGCGTAAACACCGTGCGTCATGCTGCGGATGATGGAATACTTGTCGGCCTGGCGCGCGAGCAGGGGAAGCAGTTCGTTGATCACCATCCCGTTCACGTTGGTGGCGATCGGTTTATCGAACGGACCGCAGTAGTCGTAGCCGGCGGCTGGTTTCGGATCGAAGATGTCCACGTGCGCCGGGCCGCCCCACATCCAGATTTGGATGACCGATTTGGCTTTCCCCGGTTGCGCGGTCGCCCGGGCCGGACGGCCGGCCATCAGGAGGCTGCCCGCTCCGAAAAAGCCGCGGCGCAGCGCCTCGCGTCTGGAAATCCATACTGTTGCCATAGTTGCTACTCGCTCAATGCCTATACAAGAACTCGACGCTGTTGATCAAGGCCCACGCCAGATCCACAATTGCCGGCCACTTATTGCCTTGGACGGACTGATAGTACGCCGCTACGGTCTTCAACTCTTCGTCGGTCGGGTAACGCGAAAGCGTCGCCAGGTAGACGCGGTCTATGGGGTCCCGCGGCTTGCCTCCGGGCCGAGCCTGCACCAGCGCCCTCAGCCTGGCGCTCTGTTGAATCTTGAGCTGAATATGACTCGAATTCAGCAGGTGCAGGCGTTGCTCGGCCGTCGGGTTGTTGTTGCGTTCCGATTCGAGGCCCGTGTCGCGGGGCGGGCGGCCGAACATCTCGAGAAAAGAACTGCCGATGCTGCCGTCCGGCAGCGCGGTGGCGCGCTGGCCCTCCGGCAGGAACGTGAACGGCTCCGGTATGGGGCTGGAGTACTCCTCGGTGGTGCCCGTGATCTGGCACACGGCGTCGATCAGCGTCTCCGCGTCGAGGCGGCGCAGCGGATAATACGCGAAATTGGCCGCGTCTTGGGGATCGCCGGTCCTGGGAATCGAAGAGAGTTGATAGACCTGCGATGTCAGAATCAGACGGTAGACGTGCTTGAGGTCGTAGTGGGCCGCGGCCAGCTCCCGCTCCAGGAAGGCCAGCAATTCGGGATTGCTGGCGGGGTTGTCCGGCCGGATGTCGTCCGGTTCATGAATGATGCCGCGCCCCAGCAGCCAGTACCAAATGCGGTTCACGATGTTGCGCGCGAACCACGGATTCTCCGGCGCCAGGAGCCAGTTGGCGAAAACTTCGCGCGGGTCCTGGCCTGGGGCGAGGCGAGCCGGCTTGCCATCGGGGAAAACGGCCGCCGCCCCCAGCGCGCCCTTCTGGGGGTCGAAGTAGACGATCTCTTCCTTCCATTCCGCGGTGGACTTGTAACCGATCTGCGAAAAGAAGCCAGCCATCCCCTCCAGGCGCTCCTTCGGCCAGTTCCCGGCTCGCGCTCCCATGAAGGTCAGCGCGACCGCTTGCGCGATCATCCGCGGTTCTTTGCTCTGGACGGCGCGGTAGAAGTTGACCTCGGGCACGCGGAAATTGCTGCCGCTCGAAACCAGCATCTCTCGCACGGACCGGTCATACGGCAGGTTGTTCTTGATGCTGGTCCGGATCCAGCGGTAATAGGCCTGCACCGCGTTGGGCCAAAGATTGATGGGAAACTCCGACTTGACTCGCAGCAGGTCGCTCCACTTCATCGCCCAGTAGTCCGCAAACTCACTGCGCTCGAGCAGACGGTCGATCAAGGCGCCGCGCTTGTTGGGATCCCGGTCCGACAGGAACTGCGCCGCCTCCTCCGGCGTGGGCAGCGTGCCGATGACGTCGAGAAACGCCCGCCGGACAAACACTTCGTCGGAGCACGGATTCGCGGGTTGGATACCCAGACGCTTCCACTGTTCGAACGCCAGTTCGTCTATTCTGCCGTGTGCAGTCAGCTCGGCGCGGCTCTCAAAGGGAGCCACCGGCGGCTTGTCCGTGGCCGCACTGGCCAGGGCCGCTGTCAGAATCAGAGTGGAAATGGCGTTCACGGCGGAATCGGTATCCTAGGCCCTGATATCTTACCTCTTGTACTAACCCCTGACCGCCCAGGAAGACTCGGGAATAGGGGTCAGACGCATTTCTTTCCGAACCCGCAAAATGCGTCTGTCCCCTTTTCCCTCGTGCTACCCTGGCAGAAGTGGATGTGGCCCGATAGCTACATCCCCTTCCAATGCTCACTCCACGTCCGAGAGAGGCCGGGCGCTAAGGTGCGCCCCGATGAGGCGCCGCCATGACATACACTGAAATCCTCTTCGATCCGGATGCGGCCGGTTTCGTCCAGGTCACGATCCATCGCCCGCAGAAGCTGAACGCGCTCAGCAACCGTGTGATGGCGGAACTGGACGACGCCTTCCAGTCGGTCGAGCGCGAGTACCGCGGCCTGATTTTGACCGGCGCCGGCGAGCGCGCTTTCGTCGCGGGCGCCGATGTGGAAGAACTCTCGGGCGTCAGCCCGCTCGACGGCCAGGCGCGGTGCGCGCGGGACCAGGCGATCATGCGGCGCCTGGAGACGATGGGCAAACCGTCGATCGCCGCGATCAACGGCTACGCGCTGGGCGGCGGCTTGGAGTTGGCGCTGTGCTGTTCGCTTCGCGTGGCGGCGGCGACGGCCAAACTGGGACTGCCGGAAGCTAGAATCGGCGGCCTTTCAGCCAACGGCGGAACGCAGCGGCTGCCGCGGCTGGTGGGCCGCGGGCGCGCCCTCGAGATGATGCTGACCGGAGCGCCGATCGACGCCCAAGAAGCCTGGCGCATCGGGCTGGTGAACCGCGTAGTGGAGCCCGCCGGGCTGCTGGCGGCGGCGCGCGAGATCATGCTGGCGATTCTGGCGAATTCGGCGGACTCGATCGCCTGCATTCTGCGCTGCGTCGATACCGGCCTCGAAAGCGGCCTCGACGCCGGCCTGAAGCTGGAGGCCGCCAGCTATGCCGCCATCTCGACCGGCCCCGAGTTTCGCCAGCGCCTCCAGGCGTTTCTCGACCGGCGCCGCACATGACCGTGACCATGACCAAGCCCATTCTGACGCCCGATCAGGCGGCGCTGCTGATTCGGGACGGAGTCACCGTGGCGATCGGCGGCTCCGGGGCCGGCCACTCCATTCCCGAGCGGATGCTCGAGGCCATTGGCCGGCGCCACCACTCGAGCGGCGCGCCGCGCGAGCTGACCTTGATCCACCCGTTCGGCGTCGGCGATCAGGGCGCGCGCGGCCTCGAGCACATGGCCATGGCGGGCCTCTACCGCCGCGTCATCGGCGGCCATTGGTCCATGTCGCCCTCCATGGCGAAGCTCGCGGCCGAGAACCTGTTTGAGGCCTACTGCCTGCCCGCGGGCATCCTCGTGCAACTGTTCCACGCCGCGGCATCGGGCAGTCCCGGTTGGATCAGCCAGATCGGCCTGCACACGTTCATCGACCCGCGAGTGGAAGGCGGCAAGCTGAACGCCCGCGCCGTCGAGGACCTCGTGGAGTTGTGGAATCGCGATGGCAGGGAGTACCTCTACTACCGCGCGCACTCGATCGACGTCGCGCTGATCCGCGGCGCCGTCGCCGACGAAGAAGGCAACCTGAGCATGCACGAAGAGGTCGCGCCGTGGCATAACTGCGCCATGGCGCAGGCCGCGCGCGCCGCGGGCGGTATTACCATTGCGCAGGTGAAACGCATCGCGCCCGCGCGCAGCCTCGATCCGCGCCTGGTGCACGTGCCGGGCATCTTCGTCGATTATCTGATCGTGGATCCCGATCAGGGGATGACCTACAACATCGGCTACGACCCGGCGCTCTCGGGCGAGGCGCGCAAGCCGGAGAGCGAGTTCCCCCCGTTCCCGTTCAGCCTGCGCAAGACCATCGCGCGGCGGGCGGCCATGGAGCTTCGGCCCGGCGCCGCCATCAACGTCGGCTTCGGCGTGCCCGACGGAGTCATGAAAGTCGCGCGCGAGCAGGGAATTGCGCAGTTCGTCGTGCCCACCATCGAGCAAGGCCAAATCGGCGGCATCCCGGCCGAGGGCCTCGAATTCGGCGCCGCTTACAACAGCACGGCCATCATCGGCACCCTGCGCCAGTTTGCCTGGTATCAGGGGCGGGGCGTCGACATCGCCTTCCTCGGCTTCGCCGAAGTGGACGCGGCCGGTAACGTGAATGTCAGCAAGCTCGACAACGCCATCATCGGCACCGGCGGCTTCATCGACATCGCCCAGAAGGCGCGCAAGGTGGTCTTCTGCGGCACGCTCGCCGTCCGTGGCGGCAAACCCAAGTTCGTCCCCGCGGTGCGGCAGATCACCTTCAGCGGCGCGCACGCCATCTCCACCGGCCAGGAAGTGCTCTATGTCACCGAAGCGGCGGTGTTCCGTCTGACCGCCGAAGGGCTGCAACTGGAGGAAGTGGCGCCGTCGCTCGACCCCCAGCGCGATGTCGTCGCCAAGATGGCCTTCCGGCCGCTGATTGCTCCTTCCCTCGGCACTATGCGCGCCGAGCTGTTCGCCCCCGCGCTGCTGCCCGCCGATTGCTTTCCGGCGTTCCCATGACGCCTCGCCGTTTCGTGCCTGGTCTGCGCTGGTGGATCGTCTCGCTCATCTTCCTGGCGACCACTATCAACTTCATCGACCGGCTTGTGATCGCGGTGCTGGCGCCGGTCATCACCGAGCGGCTCGGTCTCACCAATCTCGAGTTCGCCGGCATCAGCACTTGGTTCCTCCTCGCTTACACGGCCAGCCAGGCCATTTCCGGCAAACTCTACGACCGCCTCGGCACGCGCCTGGGCTTCACGCTCTCCGTGCTGCTGTGGTCGTTCGCCGAAATGGGCCACGCCTTCGCCGGCGGGCTGCGCAGCCTGAGCGCGCTGCGCTTCCTTCTGGGACTGGGCGAGGCGGGCAACTGGCCCGGCGCCGCCAAAGTGATCGCCGAATGGTTCCCCGTCCGCGAGCGCGCTCTGGGCATGGCGATTTTCAACTGCGGCGTGGCGTTCGGCTCCATCGTCGCGCCTCCCCTCATCGTCTGGCTCCAGATCCACCTCGGATGGCAAGCCACTTTTCTCGCCACCGGCCTGCTGGGCCTTGCCTGGCTGGTTCTCTGGCGGCTGTTTTATCAGACGCCCGATCGCCACCCGAAGCTCGGGCCTCTCGAGCGCGCCCTCATTCTGAACGGCCGCGGCCCCAACCGTCCGGTTCGCGCCGTGCGCTGGCGGGACCTGCTGCGGCTCCGCCGGACCTGGGCGATTGTGCTGGCCCGCCTGCTCACCGATCCAGCGTGGTGGCTCTACATCACCTGGCTCCCGCTCTATCTCCACAACGTGCGCGGATTCAGCCTGCAGCAGATCGGCATGTTCGCCTGGGCGCCCTATGTCGTGGCCGCCTCCGGTTCCCTGACCGGCGGCTGGCTCTCCGGCCATCTGATCGCGCGCGGTTGGAGCGTCGGCAAGGCGCGCAGGGCCGCCGTGCTACTCGGCGCGGCGCTCATGACAGCCGGCATCCCCGCCGCGCATGCCTCCAGCGCCGCCGCGGCGCTCGCGTTTATCAGCGTCGTCATGTTCGGCTTCCAATGCTGGATCGCCTCGGTTCAGACCCTGCCCGGCGACCTCTTTCCCGAGCACGCCATCGCCTCCGTGGCGGGCCTCGGCGGAGTGGGCGCGGGCCTCGGCGCGATGGCCTTCACCATGGCCACTGGATTCGTCGTGGACCACCTCCACTCCTACACGCCGATTCTGGTCGCGGGCGCGCTGCTGCCGCTACTCGGAACCTGCGCTTTGCTCCTTCTCGGCGGCACCGCGGTCCCCGCCGAATAAGCACCCGTCTCCACTCGCGCCCGCCCTGGCTGCCGCCGCCCTGGTTTAAGATGGTCGCAAATGGCTCAAAAGATCAGCACCACCAGCCGGCATGGCAATCCGCCAGTGGTCCTCCCAGGGTTGGGTGTGGCCGTCGGATTCCGCCCTGAGTTCCTGGATTTCGAGCGCGGAATTCACGTGGGGAATCTCGAAGAGAACGAACGCATCACGCGCATCCTGAAACTGGCGCTGGAGGCCCGCTACGGGCAGCCATTCGTCACCGAGCGCTGGGGGCGCGGCGTCTATTGGCAGTGGATCGGCTACTTGCCGCGCGCCAATCGCACGGCCAAGCCCATCTCCGCCGATGTCAGCTTCGGCTGCGCGAAGTTCTTCCTCACGGTGGATACCGGCGAGCAGCTCTTCAAGTGCGGCTTGCAGGTGGAACGCGGGTACGTGAAAGCCCCACCCGAGTCTCGCTATTGCCAGTTGCGCTCGGATTGGGATTGGCATCGGCTGATCAAGGCGCTCAAGCCCGGAAGCGCCATGGAACGGGAGCTGGAACGGTTGGTGCTCCACGAAGGGTTCATGCTGCACGCGGGCGGCTGGGAGGAGCAGCCCGTGTACTTCGCGCGCGCCGGGTATCCAGGCGTTCTGAAAATTCGGAAGGTGCTCGAATCCGCGCCTAAGAGCGGCTGGGCGGGGTTCCAGATCTTTTACCCGATGCGGGAGAGCGAAGTGCGCGGCTCGACGGGCCTGGACCTGGTCGAATCGATGCTGGCGGTGTTCCGCGAGGTGACTCCCGCCATGAACCTTTGCATGCAGATCGAACTGGCCGAGCAAAGCGCAACAACCGTCCGGCCGCCGGGTTTGTAGAGATTCAAGGAGGTTTCCCAATGAAGAAGCTGCTGGTAGCTGGTTGCGCGTTGATGCTGGCCTGCGCGGCGTTCACGGCTGTCCGTGCGGGCGCTCAACCGGCCATCATCGTCGCCAGTCCCCAATTCATGACGTTCGGAATGGTGGGCCTAAACACAGGGCAGACAGCCCGCTTGAATGCCTTCGCCCTTCCTTTGGGAGGCCCGCTGATTTCGGGCGCATCCTGCCAAGTCACATTCGACTTCTATGACGCCACGGGCAAGATCGTGAAGACCGGCACAGCCACGGTGGCGCAGGGGGCTGCGGTCCATTTCGATATGCTACGGACGGAGGTCGACAGTCTCGCGGGCCGCAGCGAGATTCGCGGCGCCGTTCGCGCCGCTTTCGTCACTCCGTCCCCGATGCTCACGCCGGGCACGCCCGTGTCCGCATACTGCTCGATACTGCCGACGATGGAGATATTCGATACGTTGTCCGGACAGACCACGGTGGTGCTGCAACAGACCACGCCATTGCCCCTCGTGACGCCGCTATCGCTGAGCCCTACTTCGTGATCGCGCCGCAAGCGATGCGGTCGCCCGCGTTACCCGAAGGGTCCGACTTCATGTCGTCGGCCTTGGCATGGATCACCAGCGCTGTCCCGCCATTGACAAACAGGGAATGGTCGCCGGCGCCCAGGTTCACCCTCGGGTCGGCCACAGTTACTTTCGCCGTGCCGTTGGCCGTGACCGTGAAGTTGGGCATGTCGTCGGCATGCGGTCCCTGCGGGTTATCCAGGCCATGGTGCTTCTGGTCGGGATTGAAGTGCCCCCCCGCCGACGTGAATGCAGGACCTTCGCACTTGGCCGCCGAGTGGATGTGTATGGCATGCTCGCCGGGCGGCAGGTTCTTGAGGTTCAGCTTGATGGTCACGCCGGATCCGCCCTTGCCCTCGGTCACCGTGGCGGTTCCGACACTCTGTCCTTTCGCGTCCTGTAGCGGCACCGTCACTGGCTTGCTCGCGGCGTAAATAGCGGCGGCGCCCACCAGACCGGCAATGGCCACCACGATAGCCCGTCTGCTCATATTTCGTTTCCTCCAAGAGAATCGTCGCACAAATTCCAGTGGCCGTGCGCGCTCTATCGTTTCCGTATGCTTGCATTGCACTCCCCCTGTGTGTATGCTCGGAGGAACGGACGGTTCGTTGTACAACTGCCGGGGACGGACCGAGGTACAAACATGCGAAGAATCATCGGAATGGCGCTGATCACGATCGCGGCCGCGGCGACCGCCCTTGCACTCGCACCAACTCCCGAGATCGATCCGGGATCGGCCACCAGCGCGTTGGCTCTGTTAGCGGGCGCGGCACTGATCATTCGGGGCCGGCGCAAAAGCTAGGCGTCTGGCGAAACTGCATAACAGACCCACGCCGTTCGCCAAGAGTGGCGTGTGTCTTTTTCATTTCTTCCCTTGGCCCAAACTTCTGGCGTTTATCCCGATTGGTTCTCGCCTGCAGTGATCCGGCGTGCTTCGCTGCTGGCCCTGCTTCTCATTCTGGAGCTGCTGGCGTTGTCCGTCTGGCTGGATAATGCCTCCCTCAGCCGCGCCGCGGGGCTGGCCTGGCTGATTGGCCGATGGGGAGCGTGGACCGCGCGTTTCGTCGTCGTATTCGCCGTCTTCTTCCTGATCTTCGGCTATCCGAAAGCCAGAAACTCGTTTCAGTCCATCTCCACGCTGCTCCGCGAAACTCCCATCTCGTGGAGCCTTCTGGCCGGCTTTGCGTTCGCGCCTCCCAAGCTGTGGATGGAGGCTGCCCGCGCGACCGGTAACGCCTGGATTTATGCGTCAGCCGGGGGTCTTTTGGCCTGTTTGCTGGGGGCCGCCAGCCGGCTGATGTGGGCTCCCGCGGCGCACCTCACCTTCCTTATGGTGAGGACGATTCTGCATGCTTTCGTCTCCGGTGTCACCGCCGATCCGGCGACTTACATTATCGGCAGCCGGGGGTTCTACGTGGAGATCGCGGCGGCGTGCTCCGGACTTGAGGGCATCGGGCTGATTCTCGTCTTTGGCGCCACGTGGCTGTGGCTGTTCCGGCGCGAATTCCGCTTCCCCCACGCCCTGCTGCTGATCCCCGCCAGCGTAGTCGTGATTTTTCTGATGAACGCCCTGCGCATTGCCGCGCTCATCCTGATCGGCGCCGCCGGCGCGCCGGGCGTGGCCCTGGGAGGATTTCACTCGCAGGCCGGGTGGATCGCGTTCAATGCCGTGGCGGCCGCCTTCGCTCTGACCGCGCAGCGCCTGCCGTGGGTAACCGTCCCAGACCGCACGGCCGCTCGGCCGGCGCGTTCCACCCAGAATCCCACCGCCCCGTACCTCGTGCCTTTCCTGACGATCCTCGCGGCCGCCATGATCTCGCGCGCCGCCTCCAATGGATTTGAATGGCTTTACCCGCTGCGCTTCTTCGCGGCGGCAGGGGTCCTATGGTTTTACCGCCGGAAATATGCAGCCCTCGACTGGAAATTCGGCTGGAATGCGGCCGCCACCGGCGCTCTGGTTTTTGCGATGTGGATCGGGTTGGACTGGGCCCGGGGCGGCGGCGTGGACGCCGGAATCGCCTCGGGCCTGTCCGGCCTGCCCGCTCCCGCCCGCGCCGGCTGGCTTACCTTTCGGACCCTGGCAGCCGTGGTCACGGTCCCCATCGCCGAGGAGCTGGCGTTCCGCGGCTTCCTGATGCGACGCCTGGTATCGGCGGATTTCGAGTCGGTCGACTGGCGGCGGTGGGCGTTTTTCCCGGTGCTGATTTCTTCGGTCGCTTTCGGCCTCTTGCACGGCGGCCGCTGGCTGGCGGGGACGATTGCCGGCGTGCTCTACGCCGCCGCGCTCCGCTGGCGCGGTCGAATCGGCGATGCCGTGGCGGCGCATGCCGTCACCAATGCGTTGCTGGCCGCCTGGGTTCTCATCAGCGGCCACTGGGGCCTCTGGTAGACTGCCGCGTAAGACCCCGCTATATCCTGTGGAATGCCTTCAGAATCTCCCGCGTGGAGTAGTGCATGGCAATCGGCCGGCCGTGGGGGCAGCTCATGGGGCAATCCGTCGCCGCCAGGGCGCGTAGCAGCCACTCCATCTTGGCGGCGTCCAGGCGGGTGTTGATCTTGATGGCCGCGCGGCACGCGATGGAGGCGCAGATGCCGCGGCGCACGTCGTCCATCGAGGCGCCGCGCAGCTCGCCTTCGGCGATTTCCAGAACCTCGAACAGGATCTTCTCCAGATCCGCCGCGCCCACCGCCGCGGGCGCGGCCTTCACCGCGATGGTCCGGTTGCCGAACGGCTCGGTTTCGAAGCCCGAGGCGTGCAGCTCGTCGGCGATGCGGGCATAGTCGATCTGCTGCTCGGGCGTGAGTTGCAGAATCAGCGGCATCAGCAGGCGCTGCATCTCCACGCGGCCGGCGGCGCGCTGCTTCATGACCTGCTCGAACAAGATGCGCTCGTGCGCCACGTGCTGGTCGATGATCCACAGGCCGTCGCGGCCGGCGGCGATGATGAAACTCTCGTGGATCTGGCCCAGCGGGCGCAGGTCCGAGAGCACCGAAAGCGACATCTCGGGCGGCGGGATGGCTTCGGGCGGGAATTCGCCGTGCGCATCGAGGGTGCGCTGCAGCTTGCCCGAAGGCGGTGGGCCGGGAGTGACTTCGAGCGGCGGCGCGCTGAAATCCAGGCGCGGCGCGGGCCCCGCGGTGGGCCGCAAGGCGAATTCGGGCAGCGCCGGCGCCGGCTCGGGCTCGGCCAGGCTCACTGCCGCCGGCGCTTCGTTCTCCATCATCTGGCTGAATTCGGAGTAGGGAAGCCGCGCCACCGGCTGCCCGGCTGCCAAGGGCTGCACTGCCGGAGAAAACGCCGGCGCCGGCCGGCTCTCCATCAGCCGGTCGCGTATGGTATCGCGCACGAAATCGTGCACGAACGACCCGTGCCGGAAACGTACCTCCGTCTTCGAGGGGTGCACGTTCACATCCACCTCGCCGGGGTCGCATTCCAGAAACAGCAGCGCGAAAGGGTACGCCGACGCCGGCATCAGGTTGTGATAGGCCGAAGAGAGCGCGTGCAGCAACGTGCGGTCGCGGATGAGGCGGCGGTTCACGAAAATGAAAATCGAATTCCGGTTGGCCTTCTGCACCTGCGGCCGCGAGAAGAAGCCCGTCAGCCGGAACGTGTGCAGGGGCGGGTCGTCGTCCGGGCCCGGTTCCCGGCGGTATTCCGCAATGGCTTCGGAGGGCGGCACGCTGGGCGGCGGCAGGAATATCTCTTTCTCGCGCACGCCGATATCCACCAGTTCCTCCAGCACCTGGCTGCCGAAAACCTGGTACACCCGCTCCTTCAGCGTGGCCACCGGCGTCACGTGCAGCAGTTCGGTGGGGCCGCTGGTGAGGCGAAAGGTCCGGTCCGGGTGCGCCAGGCTGTAGTGGGTCACCAGAGAAGCGATGTGCGCCAGCTCGGTCGGCTCCGTGCGCAGGAATTTTCTGCGGGCGGGCACGTTATAGAAGAGGTCTCGCACGGTGATGGTCGTGCCGACGCCGAGCGCGGCTTCTTCGCATCGCAGCATCTTGCCCCCGGCGATCTCGATGCGCGTGCCGGTGGTCTCCTCCGCGGAGCGGGTTTCGAGCAGCAGTCGGGAGACGGATGCGATCGATGGCAGCGCCTCGCCGCGGAACCCCAGCGTGGCAATCGAAAGCAGGTCCTTCACATCGCGCAGCTTGCTGGTGGCATGGCGCTCGAAGGCCAGCAGCGCGTCGTCGCGCAGCATGCCGCAGCCGTCGTCCACCACGCGCATGAGCCGCCGGCCGCCTGATTCCACCTCCACCCGCAGATCCGTCGCGCCGGCGTCCAGGGAGTTCTCCAGAAGTTCCTTGACCACCGACGCCGGCCGCTCGACCACTTCTCCGGCGGCGATCTTGTTGGCCACCTGGTCGGGAAGAATGCGAATGCGGCCCATCATGCCCACTATACCCCAGGGTGTGCGTCGCAGAAGTGGATGAACGCCGATTCGGAGCCGCGAAGGGTGCTTAACCGTTTTGGGGGAAGGCTGGCCAGGAATGCGCCGCAAACTGGGGCCAGACATGGATTTCCGGCGCAGTTTGCCGGAAATTCGTTGTCTGTCCCCGGTTTGCTCGACAGAATGCGCCCCATTGTCGCCGTGTGCCCCAAAACGGTTAAGCACCCAGCCGCGAACGTAAGAGAGCGGTAGAATTGCCATACTGTAAGTAGTCAGACTAGTCTGACTAGAAAGAGATCGCGTGCCCAAGTCTTTCCGCCATCTGAAAACAGCCGGCCCGCCCTGGCAACTGCAAACCGCCAAGGCGCGGTTTAGCGAAGTGTTCCGGAAGGCCCGAACCGAGGGGCCGCAACTCATCACGCGGCAGGGCAAGGAGGGCGTGGTCATGATGCCTGTCGAGCAATTCGATCAACTGGCGGTCCGGGCGCGCCAGCCCACGAGCCTGGTGCAGTTTTTCCGGGAACCTCCTCTGGTTGGCCTCGAACTGGATTTCGAGCGGGACCAGGACACCGGGCGGGACGTCGAGTTGTGAGCGGCTTCTTGCTGGACGCCAATTGCGTCTCCGAGTTGGTCCGCGTCAAGCCTGAGCCGCGTGTGCTGGAGTGGATGGAAGTCGCCGATGAAAGCCTGCTCTATCTGAGTGTCCTGACGCTGGGGGAGATCCGCAAGGGCCTGGCCGCTCTTCCCCAAGGCCGGCGGCGGGCGCGGTTGGAGGCCTGGCTGGAGGTTGACCTGCGCGGCCGTTTCTCCGGCAGGATTCTGCCTGTCGATGCGGCGGTGGCGGATCGTTGGGGATTGCTCGCCGCCCAAGCCAGGCGCAACGGAGCGCCCCTGCCCATCGTCGATGGGTTGCTGGCCGCGACCGCCCTTCATCACAACCTGACCTTGGTCTCGCGTAACGTCTGCGACTTCGCGGCCGCGCAAGTGTCGGTCCTCAATCCGTGGGAGGCCTTGTGATTCCGGCGCCGCGACACTCGAGCCGATCCCACTGCACGGGAGCGACCTCCCAGAACGCCGTTTGGGGAGAGTGTCCTATGGACCCACGCGCCACGATCGTGTTCTGAGTACGATTCTTGATCCCCACTCTCGGAATGTGTTGCCGTTGCCTGTTGTAGACTGTCTATAGTCAATGAACGCTCGATGTATGGTGCGAATTCCGACGATCTTGTTGATGAGCTGACTCGCCTCGAAAGGACACTAGATGCATCTGGTTCGACAAACGGTGGAGTGCTTTCGTTACTGTCTCTTCCTCTCTTCTCTTCTCTTCGCGGCCGCGCCGGGGTACGCGCAGCCGTCCGGCGGGCCCTATGGTCCGATCGATCAGCGCTACGAGATCCCGAAGGCCGCGCACGTCTATTACGTCGCCCCCGGCGGAGAGGCCGACTCCCCGGGGACGACGCTCGAACAACCGACGACGCTGGAGGCGGCCATCGAGCGCGTCGTCACGGGCGACGCGATTGTGATGCGCGGGGGCGTCTACCGCACGGGCGGCCTGAGCCTCAACCAGAGCATCACGCTGCAGCCGTACGCCGGCGAACGGCCGGTTCTCAAAGGCACCGAGGTCGCCACAAAGTGGGAGGCTCTGCGCAACAACGTCTGGAGGACCTCGTGGACGCGGCTTTTCCCGGCCGCGCCCCTGGGCTGGTGGCAGCGCGACCGCGAGGGCATGCGGACACCGCTGCACCGGTTCAACAACGACATGGTGTTCGTGGACGGCGAGTTGCTGAAGTCGGCAGGTTGGGAAGGAGAGATCGACGCCCATTCGTTCTACATCGACTACACGGGCGGCCACGTGTATATCGGCGTCGATCCCGCCAATCGGCTGGTGGAGATCACCGCCTTCGACAGCGCGCTGGTTCGAACCAGTGGTCCGGCCCACGGCAAGACGTCGGATCGCAGGGGCCCGGTAATCCGCGGGATCACGTTCACCCAGTACGCCTACCGCGCGCTCGAGGTGGAGGGCAAGAAGCACTTCACCGCCGCCGACGAGCCCACTGACGAGCCCGTGGGCCTGTCCGATCCTGCCACGTTCGGCAAGGAGGTAGTGGGCACGGTGCTGGAGAACGTGAGCATCACCTACTGCTCGCGCGTGGCCGGCTACTTCCGCGGGGACGGCCTCGTCATCCGGAACTCGCTCGTCAGCGACACCAGCACGGAAGGGATCTACGTCATCGGTTCCTCCGACGTCCTCCTGGAGAGGAACATCTTCCGGCGGAACAACATCAAGCAGCTCACCGGCTACTACCCGGCCGCCGTCAAGATCTTCAACCAGACGCGCCGCGTCACGTTCCGCGACAACCTGGTGATCGAACAGCCCTACTCGAACGGCGTCTGGTACGACGTCGGCAACCACGACGGTGTGTTCGTGAACAACTGGATCGAGGGGGCCATCAACGGCTTCTTCTTCGAGATCTCACGAGGGGCGGCCGTGGCGGGCAATGTCTTCGTCCGCTGCGACAGGGGCATCTTCGTGCTGAACTCTGCGGACGCGCGCGTGTACAACAACACCTTTGTGGACACGCCGGCGTCCTTCGAGCGCAACGGGCGGAGCGCGACGGGCGACCGCTTCGGCTGGCACCCCGCCACGGGTCCGGACGTGGACCAACGCGAGGGCCACGTGTTCGTGAACAACCTGCTGGTTGCGAGCCAGGCGTACCGCGGGCCGCTGCTGCGGTTCGAGCAACCGGCGCCGCTCTGCGCCAGGCTCCCGCGCCCGCAGGCGAAAGAGGTCGATGGCAACGTCTACGTGCGCGCTACCGTACCGGGCGCGGCTGCCACGCCATCGCCTCTCATCGTGTGGAGCCCCGCGCCCACCGACAACTGTGTCTCCAGGCTTGGGTCGCTCGACGAGTTCCGCAAGCTGGTGCCGGCGTTCGAGGCCAGTGGACGGCAGCTCGATCGGACTCCGCGGTCGATCTTCCAGGGCCCGGACCTCGGCCGGTACGAGCTGCTCCAGGCGCTTCCGGGAACGCCGGGAGGAGAGGCGCTCCCCGCGGACCTCCGCAAGCTCTTGGGCTGGAGCGAGGAGGAGGCGCGGTCGCCCGGCGCGTACCCGTTCCGGCGCTGACGGCGCGGGCCGTGGACGGGAACCGGTCGTCGGCCGCGGCGGCGCGGGCGGTTCGCCCGAGTTGAAGTGCGAGCTGCAGGCCTCTTGGCCAGGATGCATCGCTCCTGCCGTGACCGGGACATATCAGGAGTGATCTCCCACAACGCCGTATCTGGGGAGTTCGCCGCGACCGGGCAGTTCTGCGGGTCGACTATGCGGCCATGTGGAAGCCGTAAACGGTCGCAAGCGCGTGCGGGGACCTATTTCAGTGGAGGAGACTCCACAAGGAGCAGTCTCAGGACGCCCTTTCCTGACCGCCGAGAGCGAACTGGCTCGCCCTTCATCGCTGGCGGTTACGAACGAGCATCATGTCCTCGGCCCTACTTCAGTTACGTATGGCGTACGAGTGTGTGATCCAGCAAAGCCGCGCCGACGCTTAAGGCGCGTTTGAATGAACACTTTGTCCTCCTCAAAGGCGCGGGAGATTGCCGCGCTGATTCTTCGCCGCAACGGTAGTGAATTACTCGTATGCAGAATAGCTGTGTACTCACGGGACTCCTCTTCGATGAGGTACTGGAGGAAGGTCTGAACACGCGTGAACCTATCCTCCAAATCCGTCCGGTGTACGAGGTTCAGAATGTTCGCAAAGAGGGTCGGATCTGCTATCGGGGTGTCCTCGAGCATCAGGTCCAAATAAGCGAACCGCGCAGCGAGATCGCGCGCGTAGTAGCGGCCGGCCGGGGTAATGCGGTAAGCCCTGCCGATGACGCCGGAATCATAGAGTTCGTTCTCAACGGTTGAGAAGGCCGCCAACGCTTTCAGCGATTCAGTGAGGTCTGTTGAGCTCGTTCCAATCCGCGCGAACTCTCGTTCTATCGAATCCACACCAACGAAGCCCTGCCCATAGGTGCTCGTTCGATTCCGATTGAAGAACAGAAACTCCAGCAGACGAAGTTTCGTGAAATGAGACGGCCTGACCTCATCCGAAATTGAGTAGAGATTAAGGATGGGGCTGAGGTCGCTATGGTAGTAGCGGAGATCACCGAGTCCTATGGACTTGATGAACTCGTGCACGGGTATCGTGTAGTACGACTGTTCGCGCGCAATGGAGAGGATCTTGCTCGCGTCGGTGTGTCCAGACAGCATGAACTGCTGGAACATTTCCATGGCCTTTCGGAGGTTCCCCATTGCGAGCGACTCCAGGAAGAATCGTACGCGCCTCCCCTGATGCATAATCGACGCCCGAACCAGTGTGAGGAAGTCCACAATGTCCTTAACCTGCGACTCGTCCGTTAGCAAATGGCGTGCCGGGCCGCTTTGCGAAATCTGAGACGCAATGAACTCGAGACGCCGGCTAAGAATCTCGACGACACTCACCGAGGGCAAGGTGTGAGCATCACGCTGATACGTGGCCAACGTTCCCTTACGGGAGGACCGAAAGTAGGTCTCCTCCCACATCGAGAGAATTGAGAATGCATTGCATCGTTCCGATATCGAATGCGCAAAGGCAAATATCTCCTGCTGCAACTGAAAGTCCAGCTGATCGACGTTGTCGAAGAGGAACACGCAGCGGACCCCGCGCTTGTCCGAGAGGTGCCGAATGGTGCGCGTCAGATGCTGCTCGCGCTCGTTGTACCGCTCCAGCAAAAAGTCGGCGATCCTCTCCTCGTATCGCTTCTTGTTCTGCTTCTGAAGCACCGCTAAAGGGCCCAGTGTGAGCTCCTTGATCTCATACGCGTAGACCTTTCGAAGCTCAGGTGCGGTCAGACTCGAATAAACCGTATTTCCGGTAAGGGCCTTGTGGAGGTGATGATAGAAGAACTCGCGAACGGCTGAGCCAGGTTCAAGTAAGCGGAAGTCCAGCGGAACGAACATATGTTGCTTGAGAAGGCCCTTCAAGTCGACTCGCAGAAAATGATGCACGAAAGTCGTCTTGCCGGAACCGACGCGCCCCAATAGCAGTAGGACCTCGCCGTGGGGCGGGAGGGCGAGGTGCCTCCTTAGACGTGTCTCGATACCAGCTGAAACTTTACTAAGTTCGGCGTGCTCGACGACGCGTCCGCTGTCCAGGAGTGTTGCCGAAAGACTGACACTAAGCCTATGCTCGACTGTTTCGAGCACCTTCTTGAGTGGCGCGCTAGTTACGAACAATTGACGCAATTTTTCGCCTGAAGGATCGGTTACGATCTCGCCCATATACTCCGTGAGCAGCGGTTCGAGGTCAACGCTGAGTAAATTCCGGGAAACAGTCTCTTTTTGGCTGCGGACTTGGTCAGTGATCCTCTCGGATTGGAACAGCTGTGAGTCGAATGGCTGAAAAGCACGGGCGATAGAATTGTTATCAACCTGATGCTTCGCTAGGAGTGTCCAAAAGTCGACAAAGCGGTGTTCGATGTCGTCAAAGCCATTAAAAACTATGGTTCGACTGTTTCCCAATTGGATGCCATCCGTAAACGCGCGGAAGATGACCCATTGGAGTCCATTAGTGATAACGGCGTATTCGATTCCGTTGCGCCAACAATATCCGCAAACCTGGTCGACATAGCTTTGAAGGTTCTTTACTGTTCTCAGCACACCACCCAGAGTAAAGGCTCTGGCGACCGAAATATCCCGTGGAAGGCGAAACGTGTCGCCGGACTTCTTGGCTTCGATCACAACGAGCGGCCTGTTCGTGAGCAGCACGTAGTCCATAAAGCCGGGGTTGGCGTACTCTTCCCGCTTTACATTCGCGTGGGGCCAGTCGAGCACCTCATGCAGCATTCGAGAGATCACCCGAGCTCTTGTGTCGGCTTCCGTTTGCCCAGGGAGGTCGAACGCGCAGAACTCCGCTTTCAGTTTCATATACGCCGCAAATGCATCGTCGCTGGTCTTCATCACGCAGCTCCTATGACCGAACCCCATCCTAACCGACTGCGTGATGCGGTTCAAGCAGCCGAAGCTGCCTGGAGCGGAGGCGTCGCTCGTCGACCGGCTCAGTCCCCGGCTTGGGAGTTCTCACGGATCGAGGTTCCCTCGTGGCAGGCGCCCTCTGCCGAAATGGGCCTCAAGAAGTCCTTTCGGTTTCAATCTGCTGATGCACGTCGCAGCCGCCACCTGTCCGTAAAACCCAAACCGTATAGCTGACAGCCGCACCCGATTCCTGTTGCGAATCGCCTTCTCACCAGCGCAAACGCCCACGAAGTCCCGTTGGGGGAAGTTTGCCACCTCGCAGCTCCCCTTGACCGCCATATTCATTTTCATCTATATTCATAATATGGAATGTTCGGTGCTCTTCACCGACGAATTCGAGTCCTGGTGGAATAGCTTGAGCATCGAAGAGCAGGAGAGTGTGACGTATTCCGTGGATCTGCTTGCGCGGTTTGGTATCGAGTTGAAGTTTCCCCACTCTTCCGGCATCTTCGGAAGCCGCTACGCCCTCATGCGCGAGTTGCGCATCGGCGCCAGGGCCGGCCCTACCGGGTCCTGTATCCCTTCGACCCCCAGCGGAATGCCGTGCTGCTGATCGGCGGCGACAAGACAGGAAACGAAAAGTGGTGTGAAACTTCCGTGCCCCTGGCAGACCGCCTCTACGAACGGCACCTGATCGAACTGGAAGAGAGTGACGACCATGGCAAAAGCAAAAAACTTTAGCGAACTCCGAAATCGACTACCGGCGGAATCGCTCGCCCGCGTCGAGGCCCGCGTCAAAGTCACCCTGCATGACATGGCTCTCGATGAACTACGCACCGCCCGTGAATTGACCCAAGAGCGTCTGGCGGAAACCCTGGGCATCAAGCAAGCCACCGTCTCGAAGATTGAGCGGCAATCCGACATGTACGTCAGCACCCTAGCCAAGTTTGTCGAGGCCATGGGAGGCACACTGGAAATCCGCGCCCGCTTCCCGGAGGGCTCCGTGCGCATCAAGCAGTTCTCCGATGCACGGTCTCCGAGCGCCGGATGACCGCCCGTTCGGCAGCCGTATAGATCCCGTGATACGCCCTTGGACGAAGCCGCTTCGCGGCAGTGACGAGTGCCAGAGTGTACTTCGTCACGACGATTGCGGCGCAACGGAGTCGGCGGTGGGATTGCTCTCCAGGTCCCCGGAGCCGCCGAACCGCGTAAACCTTTTTCACAACATATTGTCTCAGCAGAATCAATCACTTACGTATTTGACCCTGCCACGGCATAGTACACTGTGGACAGGGGGGAATCCGCTTTGAGCACTGTCCGAAATTGGCTTCGTTCCGTATATCACGTGGAGCAGCCGCCAACTGCCCGTTTCCGCTGTCCCGGCGTCCCCAGCCGCCAATCGGCGCATTTTGGCTTTGTTCCGTCATCCTGGCAACGCGGCCAGTGCCGGCCCGCGATTGCCGCCGGGTCATTTGCTCTCCGGCTCAAGAATGCCGCTTTCCGGGCCTCGCCCCTTAGCGTCGCATCGGATGCGGCGGTGGCCGCCACTTGCTCGCCCAGCCCCATCCCGGCCCTCTTCGGCAGCCGTATCGCATTGAAAATAAATCACTTACGTGAAGCCACCCGGATCATCAATCTCCGTGGCCATCCGTGTGACGCATCTTGCCAAAAAAGCCCTCCAGATGCGTCACAAAATCTCAAGCCACCACCGCAACCCATTGAAAAAGAGGATCTTACAACGTCACGATTAACAACTCCACACACCCGGACAGATGCGTCACCCGGCTGGGGTGCTTCTCCGGCCCGGGGAAGCCGGTCCCCGGTCTGCTGATGTTTAAAGAGCCATGACCACGGGTTCGGTCGGCGCCCCTGCGCGCACGACTAACTTTTCATCTGTGTTACTCTGAGATTTCCACGTGTGCCAGCGCGTGTCAGCGAAGCTCTCGTTCTGCGTACTTACCCGCTGAAAGAAGCCGACCTCGTCGTCAGCTTTCTCACCAGGGACCAGGGGATGTTGCGGGGCGTCGCCAAGCGGGCGCGTCGTCCGAAGAATCCGTTCGGCGCGGGGCTGGAGCGGTTATCGCACGTGCGGATGGCGTACTTCCAGCGCGAAACCCGCGAGCTGGTAAACCTGGATTCTTGCGAATTGATCCGTTCCCAATTCGGTCTGGTTTCCGATTACTGGGCAGGTGTGGCGCTGGACTACTTCGCGGAGGTTTCCGAGCAGTTGCTCCCCGCCGCGGAGCCGAATGAGAGGTTTTTCCGCCTCTTGCTGGCCGTGCTGGACGACCTTCAGCCGAAAAGCCAGGTGTGGCGGGCGGTGACGTACTTTTCGTTGTGGGCGCTCCGGCTCTCCGGATGGATGCCCGAACTGGGAAGCGCCCCGAAATTGAGTTCGGTATCCAGGGCGATTGCCCTGGAGATGCTGCGGGCCCCCGTGGCGCAGCTTTCGAAGACGGATTGGGACCAGGGAACCGCGGCGGATTTGCGCCGCTTCCTGGTGCGGCAGATCGAGTCGCACATCGAACGGCGCTTGGTGACGGCGGCGCTGTTTGAAGAAGTGTCGAGTTAGCGGATGCAATCGTTTCAAGAAATCATCTTCAAGCTGAAGCAGTACTGGGCCGACCGCGGCTGCATCATCCAGGAACCTTATGACGTGGAAGTCGGCGCCGGCACCATGTGTCCCGAAACCTTCCTCCGCGTGCTGGGTTCAGAGCCCTACCGCGTCGCCTATGTCCAGCCCAGCCGCCGCCCGGCCGACGGCCGTTACGGCGACAATCCCAACCGCCTCTACAAGCATTCCCAGCTTCAGGTCATCCTGAAACCCTCGCCCGACGACATCATGGAGCAGTACCTGGCCAGCCTCGAGGCAATCGGCATCGACCTGCGCCAGCATGATATCAAGTTCGAAGAGGACAACTGGGAAGCCCCCACGCTGGGCGCCTGGGGTATCGGCTGGCAGGTCATGCTGGACGGCCTCGAAATCACCCAGTTCACTTATTTCCAGCAGTGCGGCGGCATCGACCTCGACCTGGTTCCCGCCGAGCTCACCTACGGGCTTGAGCGCCTCGCAGCCTTCCTCCAGGTGAAGGACAGCGTTTACGACATCGAGTGGGCCAAGGGCGTTTCCTATGGCGATGTCCGCCACCGGGAGGAGTTGCAGTACTCCGTCTACAACTTCGAGATGGCCGATATTCCCACCCTGTGGAAGCTCTTCGGCCTGCACGAGGGCGAAGCTGCACGGCTGCTGGCGGCCTACGACCCGAAGTCGCCCGACAAGCGGCGCTTCCCGCTGCTGCCGGCGTACGACCACGTGCTGAAGTGCTCCAACCTCTTCAACACGCTGGATTCGCGCGGCGCCGTCAGCGTCACCGAGCGCGTGGGCGTGATCCAGCGCGTGCGCAAGCTGGCGGTGGGCGTGGCGCAGGCCTGGCTGGATCAACAACTAGTCCAGCAGGAGGTGGCACTGTGAGCCTGCCATTCCTGTTTGAGATCGGCGTCGAAGAGATTCCCGATTGGATGATTCCGGACGCGCTGGAAAACCTGCGCGTCCTGTTTGAAAAGCTCGAGATTCCGTACGAATCCGTGACCCTCGACGCCACCCCGCGCCGCCTGGTGTTGCGCGCCGAAGGGTTGCCCGCGCGCCAGGCCGATAGCCAGGAGCGCGTGCTCGGCCCCGCCAAATCGGCCCCCGCCCAGGCCGTCGAGGGCTTCGCGCGCAAACAGGGCGTGAAACCCGAAAACCTCGCCGTCGAAGCCACGCCCAAGGGCGATTACTACAGCTTCATCCGAAAGGTCCCGGGCCGCCTCACCAAGGACATCCTGGCGGAGACGCTCGCCGGCATCATCCTCCAGATCTACTTCCCCAAGACGATGTACTGGACCGGCAAGGGCGGCCCGCGCTTCATCCGCCCCATCCGCTGGATCGTGGCCATGCTCGGCGACCAGATCGTGCCCTTCGAGCTGGCCGGCGTGCGCTCGGGCGCTCTCACTTCCGGCCACCGCCGGCTGGGAGCCAAAGAGATCGCCGTCACGCCCGCCGATTACGTCCAGCGCCTCCGCGATCATTACGTCGTCCTCTCGGCCGAGGAGCGGCGCAACCGCATCCGTGACGGGCTGGCCGGCGTCCGCTTGAAGCCCGACCCGGCCCTGCTCGAAACCCTGGTCTACCTCACCGAATACCCCACGCCCATCGTGGGCAGCTTCGACCCGCAGTTCCTCGAGCTTCCCGAAGAGGTGCTCGTCACGGTGATGCGGCATCACCAGAAGTATTTTTCCGTCGAGGACGCCCAGGGCAAGCTGGCGCCCCAATTTGCGACGGTCATGAACATCGATGCCGATCCCGAAGGCTTCGTCCGCCGCGGCAACGAGCGCGTATTGCGCGCGCGCTTCAACGACGCCCGCTTCTTCTGGGAAACCGATCAGAAGAAGAAGCTCGCCAACCGGCTGCCCGATCTGGCGCACGTCACCTTTCAGGCCAAGCTGGGTTCCTATCGCGACAAGACCAAACGCATCATGGCGCTGGTGAAGGAACTGGGCGGCAAGGCGCTGGCCGTGCGCGCCGCCAGGTTATGTAAGTGCGACCTCACCACCGAACTGGTAAAGGAATTCACTGATCTTCAGGGCGTGGTGGGCGGCCTCTACGCGCGCGCACAGGGCGAGCGCGCCGAGGTCTGGCAGGCCATCTACGACCACTACAAGCCGGAGAGCATGGAGGATGCCATCCCCCGCAACCTGGCCGGCCGCTACGTTTCCCTGGCCGACAAGCTCGACACGCTGCGCGGCTGCTTCCGCGTCGGCATGATTCCCACCGGCTCGCGCGATCCGTTTGCCCTGCGCCGCGCCGCCCAGGGCGTGGTGAGGATCATTGTGGAAGGCAAGCTGGATGTATCGTTGGACGCTCTGCTCGCCCCCGACGCGTCCAAGCACGCCCAGCCCCCGGCCCCCCCCCCCCCCCCCCCCCCCCCCCCCCCCCCCCCCCCCCCCCCCCCCCCCCCCCCCCCCCCCCCCCCCCCCCCCGCGCCCC
>Ga0187877_1000679_pt1 | contig 40881 bp, 35 predicted proteins | sample June2016WEW_17_1_3_FD_132430 | JGI IMG/M metagenome (GOLD analysis project Ga0187877, IMG submission 132430) | Peatland microbial communities from SPRUCE experiment site at the Marcell Experimental Forest, Minnesota, USA - June2016WEW_17_100 | ecosystem: Environmental > Terrestrial > Soil >...
AAAAGCCTGGGCAAACGCAAGCCCAGCCGGCAGACGTTGGAGGCCCGTATTGCCGAGGCGCTGCAGGAATCCCCTCTGGCCGAAAGCCCAAAATCGCTTGACGACCAATCCGGGTGAGCCGGGGGACAGTCAAGCACATTGAATGATGAGGGAGGTGGGGAATTGAAATTATTATCGATGGTCCCCTTCTTTCTACTAATAATATCGATAAACTCGGTATAGAGTCTACGGGCATTCGGGAGATGACGCGTGAACCAGATCGCCAGATGGCACCCGATCTTGCGCACTCCGCGCTAACTAACGACTGGCGCGCATCCTCTCCACTCTCCCCATGAAAACGCGCTAAAATATAGGAAAGACGAGGAGGTCAAACCATGGCTGAGCAAAAACCAGACGACCGTCAGATTCTACAAAGGCTCACCGAGCTTCATGATGAGCTGGAACGGATCCATTCCCTAGACGAAAATGAATTGGCCCTGGTGCAAAACCTCATGGCCGATATCCAGGAACATCTGCACTACTTCGAAGAAGGTATCGCACCCGGATTTCGACCAAGCCAAACACTTTTGGAGCGATTGCACGAGGCAATCAAACACTTTGAGGTATCACATCCCGCCCTGACCCGCATGATCGAAGAAGCGCTAGAAGACCTGGACATGGCGGGAATCTAGGTCCTACTTTCATCCCTTTTAGGATATTGATCACAAAGATACAATCGAGGGGGTGCTGCTGCAAAGGCGGCTTCTGACCCGGAATATTCCAACCGTCTTTATGAATCCAAAAACCAACATGGAGAGTTGTCATGAAAAAAGAAGTACAAGAACTCATCGCTGCCGCAGACAGGTTGGTTTGTGAATCCGCCCAACTGATTTATGACTTGCAACGTAAAAAAGGGGTAAATCCGGACAAGCTGAGAATCGGATTGTACCGATATGAATTGGCACGCCGAAAGTTCAAAGGGGATCTCCCACCTCTGGTCAGAAGTTCACCTGACATCTCCCTGGTAGCATTAGAACGCGCCAGCTCTGTCCGTTTGGATAGGTTGCTTCCTGGGGCAGAAAAGGGTAAGAATCCATTCTCCACGGATTTTGAAACTCTAGCCGACCTGATATGGAACATTGCCGATATGGGGCTCGATTGCTATGACGAGAACAGCCCCACCGATCCGGGCATTCATGTGCGCTATTGTTCCCCTGGTGCTAATTTTCTCTCCTCGCAGATCATCCCCCGCAAGGATTTCGCGATCTTATCGAATGCCATGGACAGGCTTCAATTCAACTGGAAAGCCTGTCTGCGCGGCCCTGCCAGGGAGTATGTGGCAAACGGCTTTTATAAATAGCAAGTCCGGTCAGGGACCTGAGATCGGACATTCTCAAAGACGATCAGTCCAAAGCAACACTGATCGTCTTTTATTCCATATTCTTTAAGCTGCTTAATTGGGCGATATGATAATAACCCAAGACGAGGAAACATGGAACCAAATCCACCCATTCAAAAGACACGGACCAATCCCTTCCAAGGCATGGGGCAATTCCGGCGCTTGTTCGCCTTTATCCAGCCGTACCGGGTCCGACTGTACATAGCCTTCGTGGTCATTGTGCTGGGCAGCATATTGGGATTGGCGGGCCCCTACACCCTGCAGTTCTTGATCGATGCTGTCTTCAAGAAGAATGATTCCCACCTGCTCAATCTGATCACGCTGATCCTGGTGGGCATCTTTTTACTGCAGAGTGTGACCTACTTCATCCGCGGCTATCTGCTTTCCTTTGTCGGGGAACGGGTCATGGCCGATCTGCGCATCCAGTTGTTCGAACGCCTTCAATCCCTCTCGCTCAGTTTTTATAATGAACGCCGGACAGGTGAACTGGTGAGCAGGGTAACCAATGATGTGGGAACGGTGCGGTCGCTCGTTACCGGCGATATCGCCACCGCCCTCGGCCAGGTCCTGACCTTCATCGGTGCCCTCATCCTGATCCTAGTCACGGATTGGCGGCTGACTCTGTTCATGTTCGCCCTGATCCCCATCGTCATCCTGATCGCGGTTCTCTTTGGCAGGAGGCTGCGCAGCCTCTCCTCGCAGGTTCAGGACCAGTTGGCCAATGCCACCACGGTCCTAGAAGAGGGGATCGGCGGGATCCGCGTCGTACAGTCCTTTACGCGGGAGGATTATGAGATCGGTCGGTTCCGTAAAAGCATCGAGGCTACTTTTTCACTGGCGATGAAGCGCATCCGGGTCTCCAATCTTTTCGGGCCGGTCATCTCCTTCCTCGGTTTTGGGGCAGTCGTATCGATCTTCTGGTTCGGCGGACATGAGGTCCTGGCCGGTCATATTACCCCAGGACAGCTTTTCATGTTCCTGGTCCTGACCCTGACCATCGCCGGCTCGATCGGACAGTTCAGCAGCCTGTGGACCAGCCTGCAGGAGACCCTGGGCGCCACACGCCGGCTCTTCGATATCCTGGATACAACCACGGATATCACCGAGCCCGCCGATGCAGCCCCTTTGCCACACGTGGAGGGGCGGATCTCATTCGAGAATGTCTCTTTTTCATATAAAGACGATCCCGACAATCCGATTCTGGAGGGGGTCAGCTTCGAAGCTCAACCCGGAGAAGTCCTGGCACTGGTCGGTCCGAGCGGCGCAGGGAAAACGACACTGGTCAACCTCATCCCGCGTTTTTTCGATCCTACTTCCGGGCAGATTTGTATTGACGGCCATCCCTTGCAATCTTTACAGGTTAAAAGTCTGCGCAGCCAGATCGGCATCGTACCTCAGGAGACCCTGCTATTCGGCAGTTCCGTGCGAGAGAATATCCTTTATGGTCGATTGGACGCGAGCGAGACAGAGGTCGTTGAAGCTGCACGGGCTGCCAATGCACACGAGTTTATCCTTCAGCTGTCCAAAGGCTATGACACGCTGGTGGGAGAGCGCGGGGCCAAACTGAGCGGAGGCCAGCGCCAAAGGATCGCCATTGCTAGGGCGATCCTCAAGGACCCGCGCATCTTACTCCTGGATGAGGCGACCTCATCCCTGGATAGTGAAAGCGAAGGCCTGGTCCAGGAAGCTCTTGACCGCCTGATGCGTGGACGGACGAGCATTGTCATCGCACACCGCCTCTCGACCATCCAGAACGCAGACCGCATCGCTGTGCTTGACGCTGGTCGGATCGTCGAGATCGGGACGCACAGTGAGCTCTTGCAACGTGATGGCTTGTACGCCCACCTCCACCGGCTACAATTCAGGCTCGAAGAACCCCTTCAGGCAAATACCCATACGGACACAGGCAGTGAAGGCCAAACCGAAATCCCTCGCCGCAGACGAAGGATGGGTTTCATCCCAGGTCTTCCTTAAAAATCAAGATGGAAGTTGTACAGCTCCCCGGCACAGGTCAACAGCCGGTCCTGCAAGGACTTTGGATTTCAAGTAAGGATTAACGCCTAACCCCTCCTGTATGCGCTGGTTTTGTATCTTAATTCGGCAAGAGAATGCATTAAAATTCACCGTACATTAGACGAATTTGGGATTTTCAGAATGGATCAAATTGCCGCAACGAACCCCCCGAGTCGGAAAAATGTTAAAAACTGACCAACCCAGGGAATACTACGACGTTATCGTCGTCGGCTCGGGTCCTTCGGGCTCAACCCTGGCATACGAACTTGCCAGGAAAGGTATCGAGGTTGCGATCCTGGAGCGTGAAAAACTGCCACGGCCTAAATTATGCGGGGGAGGCATCACCCTCAAAGCTGCCCACCTTCTGCCCTTCGATATCAGCCCGATCGTGCATTGCACGGTTCAACGCCTGATCCTGCTTTATCGAGGCGAAGAGAGGCTGGTCATCGAGGACGGTCAGCCGCTCCTGTACACCTCAATGAGGGCGGAGTTCGATTACTTTCTGGCCGAGAAAGCCTTCCAAGAAGGAGTTGCTGTTCTCGAGAATCAATCGGTAAGGGAGATTCAGGAGAAGGAGGGTCAGTATGAGATTCGAACCCAGAGTTCCCGTTTTCGGGCAAGAGTCGTGGTAGGAGCGGACGGCGCGAACAGCCAGGTGGCACGCTCGCAGGGGCTGCGGCTCGATCCATTTCTTTTATTAGCGCTGGAAGGGGAAGCATCCGCCCGGAGCCAATCCAACCTTCAACAGGCGGATACGATCCTCGTCGATTGGGGCAGCATTCGCAACGGGTATGGCTGGATCTTCCCCAAAAAACAACATACCACGATTGGGGTGGGCGCTCCGGTCGGGCTCACTCCCGAGATCAAACGGTATTACGATTGGCTGATACGTCGGTCCATCGAAGACCCCCTGGCCTATCCCAAGATCAAGGGGCATCACCTTCCTGTTCGAAAGAACAGGATGCCCATTCAACGAAACCGGGTGGTACTCGTTGGAGATGCCGCTGGTCTCGTCGAACCATTCACAGGCGAAGGTATTTATTATGCCATCCGGAGCGCGCAAATCGCCGCCGAAGAGATCTTCAAAGTTCAATCCGGGGAAAGCCCGGACTTTCGGGAATATGAACAGCATATCGATGATGAGCTTATGCCCGAGATCGTCACCGGTCAGGTGCTCTCTGGCCTCTTCGCAACATTTCCACGGTTTGCCTTATCCCTTTTTGCCCATAACCAGAAAATACAAAAATTTCTCTGCCAAGCCATAAGAGGCGAGGTGAAGCTTTCAGACTGCGGTCCCCTCCTGGGAGGGTATCAGATTCTTTTGGCGGCTGCCCGTCGGTTAGCATACCTGGATAACCGATTGAATATCTTCGCAGCGGTGACTGGTTCCCAACCCGCCATCCACGACCGTGAACGATCCCCAAAAGCTGCTGCCCTTACGCGGTAGCCATTCTTCAGATTCGAGGGTGCTTTTTATGGAAAACCTGATAACATCCGTCCAGGCAGTTTTGTCGACGACTCCGGAACGTTGGGTCCGACTCGCTGAGGCAATACCACTCGATCTCCTGAGACGGTCACCGATCGGCAAGGAATGGTCCGCTCTCGAATGCCTGCTGCATTTGCTCGACACCGAGGAGTCGGTCTTCCCGATTCGAGTACAGGCCTTTTTAGCAGGAAAGGATTTTCCCAATTTTGACCCGGACTCGCAGGGGCGGAAGCTCGACCTGCAGCGGTCGCCCGCGGCCCTGGCGGCTGAATTCGCCCACCTGCGGGCCGGCAGCTTGGAACTCCTGTCGAAGGTTAAAAACTCCGACCTGCCCCGCACGGCTCGTCACAGCGAACTGGGGGTCGTGACCCTGCAAGAGATGCTCCACGAAAGGGCTGGACACGATCTGATGCACGCCGTCCAGGCTGAACATGCCCTGCTGCAGCCGTTCATCGCCGGCACCGGCCCTTGGCGCTCTTACTTTAAAGATCACGATGTCGAGGCTCATGGCTGAGCACAATGAATGACAGGGCAGACGATATTGTCCTGTCGCAATGGGCTGATAGCTTGAAGGGTGTAATCAATCAACATTAATAAAAGGACAAATGCAACCAAAATCGCCACCCGCAGGGATGCGTGCGTTTTTCACGGTCTGGGCCGGACAGCTGGTATCGTTGATCGGTTCCCAGCTCACCGGCTTTGCGCTGGGGGTTTGGGTCTATGAACTGACCCGCTCGGTTCTGATGCTGGCCCTCACGCAAATCGCTATCGGGGCTCCCTACGTGCTGCTTTCCCCGCTCGCAGGCGTACTGGTGGACCGCTGGAATCGGCGGATCGTGATGATCATCAGTGATTTTGGGGCAGGCCTAGCCGTACTGTCTGCTGCAGTGCTGTATATCACCGGACAGCTTCGACCCTGGATGGTGATCCCCATCAACCTTTGGATGGCATCCTTCAACAGCTTGATGTGGCCAGCCTACACCGCCTCAGTGACGCTGCTGGTCCCAAAGAGCCAGTACGGTAGAGCAAATGGATTTGTCCAGCTGGGCGAAGCCATCCCTCAGATCGCCGGTCCTGCGCTGGCCGGAATGCTGTATGTCGTCATTCACGTTGGCAATATGGCTCTGATCGATTTTGGAACCTACCTCTTCTCGGTCGTGCTGATGCTGCTGTTCGTCCGCATTCCCGATCCGCCCAGGACAGAGGCTGGGCTGAAGGCCAAAGGCTCCGTCTGGAGAGAGATGAGGTTCGGTTGGGAGTACATCATGGCCCGCAGTGGCCTGCTGGCGCTGCTGCTCTTCTTCCTGGCGACCAACTTCCTGACCGGAGTCATGCAGCCGCTACTGACCCCCTTGATCCTGGATAATTGGAAGGCAGATGTCCTCGGCTACCTCAGCACCATCATGGGTGTCGGAATGCTGGTTGGAACCCTCGTAATGAGTGCCTGGGGCGGTGGTAAGCGCAAGGTCTTTACCCTGTTAGGCGGAGGTATGCTCTGCGCGCTGTTCCTTACCGGGGCCGGGTTGCGCGCCTCAATTCCGCTACTGGCGGTTTGCGGTTTTGGCTTCATGTTTTCCACCCCCTTCATGAACGCCTCGAGCCAGGCGATCTGGCAATCGAAGGTGGCCGCAGATGTGCAGGGGCGGGTCTTTGCGGTCCGGCGTGCGATAGCCTGGTCGAGCCAGATCGTGGCACCTCTTCTGGCAGCGCCTTTAGCGGATTACCTCTTCAAGCCAGGTATGGCTTCAGGGGGTATCCTGGTTCCCGTCCTCGGCCCGATCTTTGGGGTCGGAGCAAGCCGCGGCGTGGGAACTCTGATCAGCCTGCTCGGATTTTTAATGATCATAGTAACCCTGGTTGCCTTCTCCTCCAGGCGTATCCGCGAGGTTGAGACCGACCTCCCCGATCACGATGCGAATTCTGCCTTGCCGCTGCCTTCAGGGTTGACCAATCCGCCTGCTGATTAATGGTCCCACCGCCCGCTAGGAGGGCACAGATCCCCCAAGCTCGGGCCGCAGCCCGAAACGAGAAGACACCGCTTTCATGGAAGCGGATGCCAGAGCAGCGCCAGAATCACGGCAATGGCAGCCAGCAGCGTTCCCAGGGCGCTGAAGATCACACTCAGTTCGACGACCTCGTGCTTGGTGATCAAATAGGTGGGGAGTTTCTGAAACACAGACTGAAGCTGTTCAGCACTCTGGGCAGTGTAATAAGCTCCACCGGTCATCTTGGCGACCTGCGTAAGGGTCGTGGTATCAATTCCTGTCGCAAACCCACCGCCCCCGAAACCTCCCCCACCAAACCCGCCGCCCCCGAAACCTCCCCCACCAAATCCGCCGCCCCCAAACCCTCCTCCACCGAACCCGCCAAACGGGATGGAACCATTCGGCGTCCCATACCCAATCGTATAAATCCGAACGCCGCGGTCCACGGCTTGTTGGGCGGCATCCAGGGGTGAGATCCCGGTATTGCTCACCCCATCCGTGAGCAGGACAATAATATCAGGGACATAATCGCCGGGTGGCACCGGCACGACCTTTTGTCCCGATGAGGGATCGCTGATGCTTGGAGCTACCGCCTTGTCCACTCGGGCGATCGCGTCAAGCGATTCCAGGATCCCACTCCCGATCGCGGTCCTGCGCCCTACGGTCAGGCTCTCGATCGCAGTTTGCAAAGCTTCCTGATCGTTCGTGGGCGGCTGGATCAGCTCCGCAAAGCTGGAGAACGCCACCAAACCGATCTGGGTGTAGGATTTTTGATGCTGAATAAACGTAATGGCAGCCTGTTCGGCCGCTTCCAGGCGACTGGGGGGAATATCATTCGAACGCATACTTCCAGAAACATCGATGGCCAGGATGATGGTGACCTGATCGGTCGGCACGCGCACGATCGCTACCGGCCGAACCAGCGCCAGGATCAGGCTGGTCAGTCCCAGCAGGAAAAAGATGAATGGGAGATGGCGCCTGACCCAGGAATGACGGGGCAGCGCCTCACGCACCAGTGCCAGGCTGGAGTAGCGTACCGCAAATCGCCGCCGCCTACGCAGGATTAAAATATAGATGGCGACGATCAAAGGAATTAACCCTAAAAGGAGCAGGAACCAGGGCCAGAGCAAATCCATCAGCTATCTCCCGCGAAACCGAATAAAGTCACAACAGGGTCACGGCAATCGACCGAACCACAGCAGCGAAAAAACTCCGCCGATCAACATGACCAGCATGCTGGCACCTGCAAAGACCGAAGTGACTTCGGTCTTTTGTGGCTTGATCACCAGTTTTGTGTTTAAATTGGCATAGATCTTGCGCAGGTCTTGGGTGGACTGGGCGTTGTAATAGGTACCACCCGTGATCTGGGAAATCTGCTGCAGCGTCGCCTCGTCGAGCTGTGTGTGAACGGTGAAACCGTTGATATGCAGGGTCGTACCTTCCGGGCTGCCGATGCCGACTGTATCGATGCGCACACCGCGATCCGCCGCAATCCGGGCCGCAGCAAGCGGGTCGGGGGACTCGTTGTTCTCGCCGTCCGTGAGCAGGACGATCACCGCCGAGGTGTACGTGCCCTGCGGCACCGGGGTCGGAGTGGGCGTGGGTGTCAACGCGAGGCTGCTGTAGAGAAGCGGGCCGGGATTGGTGCTCTGAGAAATTGCATCGAGCGAAGCCTGAATGCCCTGGGCGAGCGAGGTGCCGCGCTGTGGCGTCAGCCGGTTGATGGAGTCAAGGATCGCACTCTGGTCGTCGGTCGGCGGCTGCACGGAAAAGCCGGTGTCACTGAATGCGACGACGCCAATTTGCACGGTCAGGGGTTGCCGGCTGATAAAATCCCGCGCGGCGGCCTTCGCAGCCTCCATCCGGGTCGGCTTCAGATCATCGGCCGCCATGCTTCCGGAGACATCGAAGGCCAGGATGACCGTGCCGTCCACCTTCGGCAGGTCGACCACTGTTTGCGGGCGGGACAGGGAAAACAGCAGGACGGCCAGCCCGACCAGAAAAAAAGCCTGTGGCACATGGCGGCGCAAACCGAGAGGCTGTCCTCCAGCTTCCTGGGCAATCCCCAGACCGCCAAAGCTGGCTGCCGAGCGTCGCCGCCGTTGTTGGAGATAGATGTAAACCCCAATAAACAGTGGTATCAATAATAATGAAAAAAGCATCCAGGGCCAGATAAATGTCATGGTTTAATCCAATGCCGGTCCGATCATGCAAACGATTTGAAAAGGTCTGTGGCTGGCCCGAAGTCCGTCTTCATTTTCGCCGCTGCTGCCTCAACGCAGCAAAACGCACAATCGCCTGAACCAGATCCTCTTCCGTCGAGAGCGACAGCATGTCCACTCCAGCGTGCTTGAAGGCCTCCTTCAAGAGGGCCTCGCGCTGCTGGGCTGCCGCCTCAAAACGCTGACGGAATTTTCGATCATTCGTGTCGACATACAGCTGTTCGCCCGTCTCGGAATCCTGCATGAGAACCAGTCCGATATCAGGCAGCTCGATCTCGCGCGGATCCCACAACCGGACCGCGAGGATCTCGTGCCGGCGGTTCAATAAATGGAGCGGCTTCTCCCACCCGGGAACACTGAAAAAGTCCGACACGATGAATACCAGCGATCGCCTTTTAATCGCATTCAATCCACCCTCGAGCAAAGGGGTCAGGTTCGTGAACGGTGCCTTCTGCAGGTGCGGTTGCTGGATAAGATCGTTGATCAGACTCAACACCTGCACCCGCCCTCCCCGGGCAGGGACCATGCGCTCGATGCGGCTGGCGTAGAAAATCGCGCCGACCCGATTCCCATGACGGGTCAACAAACGCGCCATAGTGGCGACAAAATCGATCAGTACCGTACGCTTCAGGCTCTGAGTGGTACCGAAGTCCACCGATGGGCTGAGATCGAGCAGAAACCAGGCGGTGATCTCACGGTCTTCGACATATTGCCGGACGTAGGGAGTATCCATCCGCGCCGTCACGTTCCAGTCGATATAGCGGATGTCGTCTTCGGGCTGATACTCGCGCAGATCGGCGAAATCCACCCCGTAGCCATAAAATAGACTGCGGTAATCACCCTGCATCAGGCCATCGAGCCGGTGAATCACCTCCCAGTCGATACGCTGCAGGATGCGTTCAGGCGTTGTTGTTGACGTTTGCATGCTCATGGAGAGGCACCACCGGAATCGGTATACGGTCGAGAACCTTCTTCAAGATGTCATCGCCGGTCACGTTGTCCGAAAGCGCCTCATAGGACAGCACCAGGCGGTGCCGCATAATGTCGAGCGCCATATCCAGAACGTCCTGCGGCAGGACATAATCACGCCCGCGCACAAAGGCAAGGGCGCGCCCCGTGAGGATCAAATTGATGGAGGCACGCGGGCTTGCACCAAACATGACGTAGCGCTCCAAGTCCTTGAGGTCATACTCAGCCAGCTTTCGGGTAGCGGTTACCATGCGCACTGCATATTCGATCAGGGCTGGATCGACGAAGACTTTATCCGCTTCCTGTTGCAAGGCCAGCAGCTGTTTGGTGGTCAGCACCTTCTGTACAGCCTGCAGCATGCCGGTCATGCGTTCTACGATGACGAATTCTTCGGTGGGGCTAGGATAACCGACCAGTACCTTAAGCATGAAGCGGTCCACCTGCGCTTCCGGCAGAGGATACGTGCCTTCGGTCTCGATCGGATTCTGGGTGGCGAGCACCAGGAAAGGCTCTGGCACTTTGAAGGTCTCCCGACCTATGGTGACCTGGTGCTCCTGCATCACTTCGAGTAGAGCACTCTGCACCTTGGCGGGAGCACGGTTGATTTCATCGGCGAGCAGCAGGTTCGTGAATACCGGCCCGAGTGAGGTGTTGAACTCCCCCGTCTTTTGATTGTAGATGCGCGTACCGATCAAATCGGCGGGGACAAGGTCAGGGGTGAACTGGATGCGCTTGAACTCACCGCCGATCGCTTCCGCCAGAGTCTTGATCGCCATCGTCTTGGCCAGCCCCGGCACGCCTTCGACCAGGATGTGACCGCGCGCCAGCAGGGCGACGATCATGCGTTCCAACAAGTGATCCTGCCCAACGATCACCTTTTTCACTTCGTAGAGGACGCGTTCCATGGGCTTCCGGTTTTCGGGATCTGTTTTTTGCTCCATTAAACCTCTCCTTCAACTTGGATGATCGAGGCCGCCCATCGGTATCCTCTGCCCAGCGCACGGCAGCCTCCAGAGCGAATTTCCTCAGGCCTGCCTGTCAATCCGGCGGCAGGCCCAGGGCACCACCCGCGGTGGTGATCGGCACCGCAAACCCGATGCCGACGAAGAAATCCTGGCCGACCGGATTCACGAGCCCCTCGACTATGCCAATCACCTCGCCGTACCGATTGAGCAGGGGCCCACCTGAATTTCCGGGATTCACGGCCGTATCAATTTGAATCAACCCTTTGATCTCCTGATTATTGGCCGGGTTCTTAAAAGTGCGATTGAACCCGGAGATGACCCCGGCGGTCAGCGTGTCATAGAGGCCAAAAGGTGCACCGACCACATACGCCTCGTCGCCGACTTGCATGCCATTGGGATTCCCGAGGGTGGCTGGTACGAACTGTGCCGGAAGCTGGTCCGGGCGCAGAACCGCAATGTCGTCCTGCGGCTGCTGGGTCGTCACGGTTGCATTCGATTGGGAGCCGTCTGCAAAGGTAACTTGTATCGTGTTAGAGCCTGCAACGACATGCAGGCAGGTGAGAATGTCACCGTTGTCATCGATGATTACGCCGCTCCCCAGGCCATCCTCCTCGCTGCCATCCGTACCGGGGATCTTGGTTTGAATCAAGACGAGGGAGGGCAGGATCGCCTGGTACACGCCCACAGAAAACGGGGGAGGCGGCGTCGCCGACGCCATTACCTGGGAAATTGTATTGTTCACGTCCTGCGCAGTCAGAAGATGGGGCCCTGGCTCGAGAAGACGGTATACCAGAATTGCGACCAAGGCCGCGGCGATGCCCGCCGCGAACAACCCGGCACGGCTCATTAACGGACGAAGACGACGCAGGCGGCCCTGCCACAGCTCATTTCTAGATCTCGAAGGTTTATCCATTCACTTTTCCAGGTAGGTAGATGAGCATAATCTGGTTAATGCTACCTTTACAAGATTAAATTGACCTTAATTATTGCCAATTAATCGTGCGGGAAGCAACTTTCTCATAATTCAATGATTGTGCCATTATTCATGAGGCAGCGGGGTCTTTTTCTGGCCTGAATGGGCGCGGCGCCTTACCAGTGAGGGCGCACCGTCCTGATCCTCCGTCGTCTCCTGATTGGTGCTTTGAGATTGTCACAGAGGTTGGGGTCGGTCCTACTGCCCAAATAGCGAAGCCTCGGTACGTTGTGGATGCGCGCTCAGGCTTCGAGATAAGCCTTCAGCCGGCCGAGGGCTTCTCCGAAATTCCGTCGTCCTAAACCCATGCGAAAGTGGTTCCCTGGAAACTCGAACAGATACCCAGGCACGATCATTACCCCCTGTGACTTGAGAAGATCCTCAGCCAACCTTTCCACGGTTCCAGCGCCCATCCAGAGCGGGAAAGCCACCGATCCGGCGAGCGGAGGAACCCACAGGAAATCCTTTTTCCATCCACTGAAAAATTCCTCGGCAAGGGTCGTATTCTCGCGAATCATATCCAGGTTGCGGCGAAGGATTTTTGCTTTGCTCTGCAAAGCGATCATCCCCAGGATCTCACTTGGCGCACTGCTGCAGATCGTCGTGTAATCCTTATACTCCAGACAACGATCGACAAGTCCATGGTCCTGGGTCGCCAACCAACCGATGCGCAACCCAGGGAGAGCAAACGCTTTTGAAAGGCCAGACAGCGAGATACCCTTTTCGTAGATATCGCACACCGCCGGCAGCTGGATCGCGGCCTCGGGTTCTAGAAGCCGATACATTTCATCGGAAAATAGGTACAGGCCGTTCGCCCGGGCCAGCGCAACGATTCGATCCAGCGTACAGCGCGTGGGAGTGTAACCGGTTGGGTTGTGAGGAAAATTGACCACCAGAAGGCGTGTACGGCTGGTGATGGATCGCTCGAGACGATCGATGTCAAGCTGCCAGCGAGCTCCCTCCAGCTCAAATTTCCAGGGTGTGACCTCACAGCCGACAGAGGACCCGATTTCATACAGGGACTGGTAAGCCGGCGATACCGCGATCACGTGATCGCCTGATCGCAACAAGGTGTGCATGGCGATAAAGATCGCTTCTTCGGGTGCAGCGACGAGCACGTGGTCGGGCGAGATATGCTGATAGAGACCAGCGACTTCCGTCCTCAGGCCTGGGTGGCCCTGCGATTCGGTATACCCTAATTTCAACCGGTTCCATGTTTCCAGGCTTTCAGGAGTTGCCATCTGCAACAGATCCTGCAACGAGAGGCTTTCGCAATCCGATGCACTGAGCAGGTAGCGGCTATTAAATTCGTATTTGGCAAAGTATCGCTCGAGCTTGAAAGGTCTCATCGGTTCACCCTGCCTCAAGACATTTGATGATCTCGTCTGCCAGGCGGTCGACATTAGGCACCTCGACCAGAGAGGCGTGGCTCCCAGGGATGTCGTGGACCTGGAGAGCCGGTGCGTAGTGCTGCCATGAGGCGGTAGGATCAGAGCGAACATACTCCGGCCTTTCGCCGCTGCGGAAGAGATCGACTTTTCCAGGATACGGCACCGGGCGATACCCTCGTGCAGCGATGCCGTTAATTGAAGAGACATCCTTGGGGAAGGAATGGAGCCTCTTGGCGGCACTCCAGAATGGCCGGACACGCATCAGGCCATTAAACACATTCTGCGCCCGCGCACGAAGGTAATCCCTCCTCCCTACCCAATCCAGGTGCTGCAACTGGCCAAGGTGCATGGAAGCACGCTCAGCGGGAGAAGCTCTCAACACCGATCCTGGCGCATACGTATCCAACAACCCAATGAAGCCGACGCGTTCACCTGAATTTGTGAGCTGGCGAGCGATCTCAAAGGCGACCAGGCCGCCAAAGGAATGACCGGCAAGATAGTACGGTCCGGTTGGCTGAACCTCGCGAATCTCACCCAGGTAAGCTGCTGCTGTTTCTTCGAGCTGCATCGACGGGGAGGAGCGTGTCCCCGAGGCGATTATTTCTACCCCATAGACCGGCCTGCCCGTGCCTAGCAGCCGGGCCAGGTCGTGGAAATAGAAGACATCGCCCAGTCGACCTGGGAAGAGGAAGAGCGGCGCACCGGATCCATTCGGCTGCAACATGACGAGGCTGCTCGCTGATATACCGCGGCCACTCTTCAACATCTTCGCCATTTCTTCGATCGTCCGGCATTCCGCCAAAAACGCAAGCGGCAGCGTTTCATTAAGCCGCGATTCAACCTCCGTCAGGATCTGGGCTGCCAGAAGGGAATCCCCGCCCAATTCAGAGAAGTCATCCCTAATCCCGACGCGATTCTGGTTAAAAGCCTGCTCCCAGATCTGAACCAAGGTTTGCTCCAAAGGATCCCGGGGTGGAGCATAGGGCTCACTCGTCCCCAGACCGGGCTCCGGCAGCTCTTGGGCGTTCACTTTGCCGTTCGAGTTCAGAGGCAGCTCTTCAAGAAAAACAAAGCGGGCAGGGATCATGTAATGCGGCAGACGTGAGGCAAGAAAATCGTGGAGTCCCTTCTCCGTTAATGAGACGCTGGGCCGGGGAACCAGGTAAGCGATCAACCTGTTTTGATCAGGCTTGTGCGGGGTAGGACGGGTGGTGATGAATAGATCCTGGACTCCCGGGTGCTCATAAAGAACGGAAGCCACCGCCATCGGTTCAATCCGGTACCCCCGTATTTTTACCTGAGCGTCCTTTCTCCCGTGGAGCTCCAGCATCCCATCTGGGCGGAGGCGTCCAAGATCCCCCGTGTGAAACACGATCTTGGATTGGTCCTGCGGGTCAAGGGAATATTTTTCAGCCATCAGGTCAGGCCGGTTCCAGTATCCGGGCGAAATAAATGGGCTCCTAACCACGATCTCCCCGACCTGACCCTCGTCGACGGGTTGCCCGTTTTCATCCACAATCAGGATTTCGTTGTATTCGAGTGGATATCCCCCCGCAATGATTTCTTCCGCGACTGGCATGGAATGGTCGATGAAGTAACCTGCCAGGATCCCAGCCTCTGTTGAGGAAAAACCAATATAGAACAAACATGTGTCCCGGGTGTGGGTCCGAAAGAGGGCAATATCCCGTTTATTGACCGGTTCACCGGCTAAACTGATCAGCCGAAATAAATCGAAGATCACGTCCTCCGACATATGAGAAAAGATAGCTCGGAAAGTAGAGGGCGTCGAACGGTAAATCGTGATATTTTCGTCAGCAAGTCGGCGGACGACCGCGTTCAGCCCAAGGGACTTAAAATCAAGCATCACTACCGCAGCACCGGTCAGGAAGGCCAAAAAAATGCTGGAAGAAGAAAATGCAAAACTCAAGCTGGTGAGCAATAAGATTCGATCGTCAAGCGATACACCCCACTCACTGACCAGAATTTGAACTTGATGATTTAAGAATCGATGGCTGGAGATCGAACCTTTGGGTGCACCTGTGGAACCTGAAGTGTAGGTGATATTCGCTGGAGCTTCAGGCCCGATCGGAATCCCAGGATTTTCTCCTGGGCCGCTAGTGTCGAGTTCGCCCAGGTCCAATACCCTCAAACCCGGGAGCGCACCGATCATTCTATAGGCCGCGGAATGATGAGCAGGGTCCGTCAGGAGGTGGTGTGCTCCCAGGTCAGCAAGAATGATATTGTTTTGGTCCAGAGGATTGTCTGGGTTTAGGGCTACATAAGGTCGGCCGGTTTTTAATATCCCCATCATAGCGATAACCGCACCTGAATCGTGACCGATCAGGAAAGGAATCGGGACATTATCTATGGAGGATGATAAAAGGAAGTGAGCAAGACGATTGGCCGCTTCATTCAGGGCCCGATAGCTCATCGATACACCGCTGACGCTCACCGCGATTCTCTCCGGGTCGGCGGCCACCACTTGCTCAAAACGATCCACCATTGATCGCTGGAGCAGGTCGGGCGGCAAGGAGACAGAATTGTCTGGTTTAGGTACGATCTGATGTGTCATTTCCAAAAAAGGCCCAAAGATGCTAAATTATATCCCCAACCTTTTAGGCAAGCACGCTGAACAAGGTTTAGGTTGAAGGAGAATGAATTACGGAGTATTGCGAAAGGAGATGAACCAAAATTGCTGTAATTGCGGGCATTATGACTATTCATTAATCAGAGATTTATTCAGGAAGGAGAAATTTTTTGAGGTAAAATAAAACCATATTTTCTATAATTCACCCATAAACTCCACTATTAGAGGTCCCCGAATGCTAAAGCCAGATCAAGCAGTCGTCCTTCGAAGATATCGGATGGGAAGGTGGGAAACGGTACCCGCCAAGGTGATCGGCGAAACCTCCGTGACTTTGACGGTGAATGGTGAAGTCTGGTTAGGGTTGATGTGTACGCCGGTCGACCTGGAAGCCCTGGCCGTGGGCTTTATTGTCAATGAGGGATTGCTCCACGACGCGAGTGAAATCGCCTCCGTACGGGTTTGCCCTACCGGGGATAATGTCGATGTCTGGCTGAATCACGCCGTCGAACGACCGGCTAACTGGAGGCGCACATCCGGCTGCACGGGTGGCATGACATCCACCGACCTTCAAGGCTCCGTTTTGATTCCCCCGTTAGAACGACCGCTAACAGCTGAAAACCTTCTGAATTTTATGGGAATGCTGTACGAATCCCAGTCCCTTTATAAGGAAATGGGTGGTGTCCACACCACAGCCCTTTGCAACGGCCAGACGATCGTGCTCAAGGCGGAAGACGTGGGTCGGCATAACACTCTGGACAAACTCGCCGGCCGCATGCTCCTGGAACACATCGAAATGAACCCTTTGATCGTGCTGACCACCGGGCGGATCAGTTCAGAAATGCTGCAAAAAGCTGCCCGGATGGGCGCGAGCGTTGTGGCCTCGCGCACTTCGCCCACCAGTCTTTCGGTCCAATTAGCTGAGCACTGGAATATGACCCTGATTGGATATACCCGGCGTGACCAGTTTACGATCTATGCCCACCCCGAAAATATTGAAATGGATCAGAATGCTGGGTACCAACTCGTCCTGTCAGAAGTTAGTGCGGTTGATGATCGATCGGCCGCAGATAATTAATTACCCCGGGCCATTTCTTCGGCCTGATGGAGCTCGTCAAGGGTATTGATGTTAATAAAGGCAATTCCACTTGGATCATAAATCCGCACTTCTTCAAGATCGAGAACCTTAACTTTTACAGACGGAAACCAGGAGATCATGCGCTTCTCTCCGGATTCCAGCGCCGATCGGATGGCGGGAAGACAGGTCTCTCTCCTGTACACGGCATGGAGCGGCTCCAATCCCTGCGCTTCTTGCGGGATGGTCACATCGTAGGCTCCCGCCAGCAGGAGTTCAGCTTCAGCCTGCAAGAGTGTCGGATTGGCAAAAGGCATATCACAGGCGACCACTCCTGCCAGCGGATACCTGGCCGCGTGCACTGCGGTGTACAAACCTCCCAGGCTGCTGCGCTCGGGCCACAGATCGCCCTCCATGCGGAGGCCCAGGAACTCCAGGCGCTCAGGATGGTTGGTGGTTACCAGGACCTCGGCGGCGATCGGGGCCAAACGCTGAATGACCCGTTGGATGAGCGGCTGGCCCAGGAAAGGTACCAGGGCTTTATCCTGTCCCATCCGCCGGGATTCGCCTCCAGCCTGGATCACGATGGAAAGCATGTTGATTGGCAGCATAGTCAATCATTTGATTATATCTTTTTCAAGGAGGTTCTATGCCGGAGCTCGACCTCAGCCCCTTGCGAGCCCTGCTAAAAAATTATGCCCCTCAAGGCCGTACTGCCCTCCTGCCTGTCTTACACGCCGCCCAGGCACTCTATGGTTACCTTCCCGAACCGGTTGCGACAGAAATAGGCCGGGCGCTGAATGTCCCCCTGGCCGATGTCTACGGGGTGATCGACTTCTATGCCCTGTTCTATGCTGAGCCGGTCGGAAAGATCATCATCCATGTCTGCAATGACCTCGCCTGTGCAATGGCAGGTTCAGACGCGCTTTTCAAATTAATGAATAGGCGTGTAGGCCTGGACCTGCGCAAGGGCGGAGGCGCTGGCGAGATCACTATAGAGCGCGCCCCCTGCCTGGGCCTGTGCGAGCATGCTCCAGCCATCATTGTCCAGGAATCGCAGCGGGGCCGTGTATCCGTAAACCTAGCAACTGCCCTCACCGAAGAGGTCGGTGAAAAACCTTATGGCATCATCGGGGGCGATCTTTCTTTATTAACCAGCAATTGCGGGAAGGGCCGTCCTACCAGCCTAGCCGAGTACGAAACGAGCGGTGGATACAACGCCCTCAGGAAGGCTCTGCAGATAGCACCGGATGCAGTGATCGCGGAAGTCAAAGCCTCCGGCCTGGTCGGGCGGGGCGGCGCCGCTTTCCCAACAGGTATGAAATGGGAAGGCGCGGCGCGGGCTGAGGGTGAACCAAAATATGTTGTCTGCAACGGCGATGAAGCTGACCCGGGTGCATTTAAAGACCGGGTCATGATGGAAGAGGACCCTCATCGGGTGATCGAAGGTCTGATCATTAGCGCGTACGCCATTGGCGCCCATAAAGGTTATATCTTCATCCGGGGTGAATATCCATGGGCATTAAAAGTGATGACTTCAGCGGTGGAGGAAGCCCAACGGGCCGGCTATGTGGGAACGAATATATTCAGTTCCGGTTTTAATTTCGAGATCGAGCTACGCAAAGGCGCGGGGGCATACATCTGCGGCGAAGAAACCGCCCTGTTCGAAGCCATCGAAGGCAAACGGGGTTTTCCGCGGGTCAAGCCGCCTTTTCCTACCACCAGTGGTCTGTTTGGAAAGCCGACGGTCATCAATAACGTTGAAACCCTGTGTAATATCCCGTTGGTCCTGATGCAGGGTGCCAACCTTTACCGGCAGATCGGCACCGAGAAATCGCCAGGGCCCAAGCTGTTTTGCGTTTCCGGGGATGTGACCCGCCCCGGATTGTATGAAGTGCCTTTCGGTGTGACGATTCGCCACTTGCTGGTCGATCTAGCCGGGGGGGTGCGCGAAGGTCGCGCGTTGAAAGCCATTCTTTTAGGCGGCGCAGCCGGGGCTTTCGCAACTGCCGAAGACCTGGACGTGCGCCTTACTTTTGAAGACCTGCGAAATTCCGGACTTCCGTTGGGATCCGGGGGCGTGACGGTTTTTGATGAGACCCGCGACCTGCGGGATGTTTTGGTACGCCTGGCGCGTTTTTTTGCCGACGAATCATGCGGCAAGTGCTACCCATGCCAGCTCGGTACTCAGCGCCAATATGAGATCATGAAGCGAGTGGCGGTTGGTGAAGCTCTGCCCGAGGATGCCAGCCGATTGACGGATGTAGGCTGGACCATGACTGACGCTTCTTTGTGCGGTCTGGGACAAACTGCTGCTTCTTCTGTTTTAAGCGCTATGCGTTTATGGCCTGAGTTATTTAAAGGATAACCAATATGCCTGACCCCCTGACAATCCTCATTGATGATCAGCCCATCACCGTTCAACCCGGAACGACGATCCTGAAGGCCGCCGCTGAGGTGGGCATCTCAATCCCCACGATCTGTTACCACGATTTCTGCACGGCCAACGCCTTGTGCCGGATCTGTGTGGTGGAAGTGGAAGGTGCTCGCGCTTTGGCACCGGCTTGTGTAACCCAGGTAAGCAGCGGGATGAAGGTCCATACCCGGACCGACCGGGTGCTGCGGGCGCGGCGCTCCATCCTTGAAATGTTGAATGCCAGTGTGGATCTTTCCGAAGCCCCGGACATCCTAGCGATGATGCCCGAATACGACGCAGACCCGGAACGATTCCCAGGGGCCGCCAAACGCGCTCGACCACTGATTGACGACAATCCCATGTATGTGCGCGATTACGCCAAGTGCATCCTGTGCTGGCGCTGTGTCCAGGTATGCGCTGGCGACGCCCAATATACCTACGCCATCAACTTCGAAGGCCGAGGATTTGAAACCCAGATCGGCACCTTTTTCGACCATCCCATGCTCGAAACCAGTTGCGTTTTCTGCGGGCAGTGCGTAGGCGTCTGCCCGACCGGTGCGCTGAAACCCAAACGCCAGTGGCTTCTGGAACAGGGACTCTCCGCCGATGAAATTATCCAGACCACCCGCACAGAGCGACGGCGCAAAAGCCGCGGTGCTCTTCGAGGGGAGCGCAGCACAGATGCCAGCCAACACCAGACCAGGGTCCCGGGAGATCAGCCATGATCCAACCTGACCGGACTGTTACTACGACTTGCCCTTATTGCGGGGTTGGCTGCAAACTGGAATTGCATCTTAAAGGCGATTTTATTTACAGTGTAACCTCGCCTTTTGCCTCAATCGTTAATCATGGGAATTTGTGTGTCAAGGGACGCTTTGGCTACGATTTCATCTATCATCCGGGACGGATTACTACGCCACTGATACGAAAAACACCCCAGGTGCCGGGCGCTCGCACCCAGGCATTTGAATTAGAGGACTGGACACCGGTTTCCTGGGATGAAGCTCTCGATCTGACGGCTGACCGCCTGGTGGAGATCTACCGGCGGGATGGCCCCCGCGCCATGGCGGTCTACTGCAGTGCGAAAGCAACGAACGAGGACAACTACCTTCTCGAAAAGCTCTACCGGGCCTTGTTTCGTACCAACAATATTGACCACTGTACCCGTTTGTGCCATGCCGGCTCGGTAGTAGCCTTGCAAATGGCGGTGGGTTCCTCAGCCATGAGCAATACTGCATCCGAGGTGATCTATAACGATGTGTTCATCGTCACCGGATCGAACACAACCGAAAACCACCCCATCATAGCCATCCAGATGAAAGCGGCCGTGGAAAAATATGGGGCAAAACTGATCGTGGTCGATCCCCGCAGGGTCGAACTGGTGGATTGGGCGGCGCTCTGGCTGCCCCTAAAGCCAGGTACCGATGTGCCTGTGTTCTCCGCCATCGCTCAGGTGATCCTCAAAGAGAAGCTTTATAACGATGCCTTTATACAGGATCGTACCGAAAATTTTGAAGAGTTTGCGGCTTCGATGAAGAAATTCACCCCGGAGTATGCCGAATCAATCTCGGGCGTCGATCGGGAATTGATTGTCCAGGCTGCTCGCATGTATGCGCGTGCAAACAACGCCGCCATCTATTGGTCATTAGGTATCCCGGAAAGCTCACATGGCACCGATAACGCCCTCAGCCTGATCAATCTGGCCCTGCTGACCGGCCATATCGGCCGCAAAGGGAATGGGTTGAACCCCCTGCGCGGCCAGAATAACGTACAGGGCGCTTCCGATTCTGGGGCCATGCCTTGGCACTATCCCGGGTATCAGCGCGTCGATGATGAGGCCAACGCCGCTAAATTTGAAAAAGCCTGGTTCGTCGAGCCGGGCGGGCTGGACCGCAGGCTGGGTCTGACGACGACCGAGATTCTCGGCGCGGTTGGCCCCAGCGGCGTGCACTCGCTTTACATCATGGGTGAGAACCCGATGATGTCGGAGCCCAACCTCAACCACACCCGCCTCCAGATGGAACAGCTTGAGTTCATTGTAGCCCAGGATCTTTTTATCAATGAGTCCAGCGCCTATGCAGATGTATTCCTCCCGACCGCCTCCTGGGCAGAGAAGGAAGGGACCTTCACCAACACCGACCGGCGTGTGCAGCGCGTGCGCCAAGCCATTCAGCCCCGCGGCCAATCCCGACCGGACTGGGAGATCTTATGCGATCTGGCCAGGCGTATTGAAACCCGGCTTGGACGACCGCACTCGGCCTACTGGGATTACCAGCACCCTGCGGAAGTGCTGGCCGAAATGGGGCGGCTGGTGCCAGAATATGCGGGAGTCCGTTACGAACGGTTGGAACAGGAAGGGCTGCAAACTCCGGTCCCCGATGAGCATCATCCCGGCACGCCAATCCTGTTTGAAAAAACCTTCCCGCGCGGCAAAGCGAAGTTCCACCCCTTAAACTATAACCCCTCCGCCGAACCGACCGATGACGAGTATCCCCTGATCCTCACCACCGGACGGGTATTGGAGCATTGGCACGGCGGCACGATGACCCGGCACTCCCAGCTGGACGACCTTTATCCGGAAGCCTTGATGGAGATCAATCCCGCTGATGCTGCCCGCTTGGGACTGGAGGACAAGCAGGCCGCGCGGATTACCTCCCGGCGCGGTTCGATCGTTCTGCGGGCTACGGTCACACCCAAGGCAAACCCCGGCGTGGTCTTCATTCCCTTCCATTTCTACGAAGCGGCCGCGAATATCCTGACCATCGATGTCCTCGACCCTTTGGCCAAGATACCGGAGTACAAGGCCTGCGCGGTGCGGGTATCGCCTGCCAGCGAAAGCGCGTTGGTCGATTCCGAAGCACGCCAGACCCGCGGGCGCTATTGATAAACTCTTATAGAGAGCCAAAAGCCAGGCTCCGGATTGAGCCTAGCTATTTTATAACACGCATGATCGCAGAAGGAAGGGCCGATAACTCCGCGCTTGAACTTGCCGTCCTCCTGGCAATCACGACGATGGTTCGGGTGAACCGGGCGGTGTCCGATATGGCCTCCTCGCTCGTGGACAAGAGATTAAATAAGGTTTTAACCAGACCCCCCTACCGGATTTCTGAGGAGGCGGCAGCCCTGCATCAGGAGCTCTTCGTCGTCGATCTGCACGCAGACCCCCTTCTATGGAACCGGGATCTTCTGCAGCAACATACCTACGGGCAGGTGGATCTCCCCCGCATGGTCGCCGGGAATCTGGCCTTCCAGGTGTTCGGCATCGTGACGCAGTTCCCATTCGGGTTTGATCTAGAACGTAACCCCACCTGGTTCCCAGACCTCATTACGCCCCTGTCAATTCTCCAGGGTTGGCCACTGCATACCTGGATCAGTCGGTTCGAGCGTGCCCTTTTTCAAGCCAGGAAACTCGCAAGAATCGAGCAATTTGCGAAAGGAAAATTCATCCTCGTCCGCAATACCGGTGATCTCGACCTTCTTGTGGAAACCCATGCACACGATCATCAGGTGGTAGGCGGGTTTGCCATGCTGGAAGGAGCCTACTGTCTAGAAGGCGATCTCGAGAAGCTGGATCGTCTCTGCTCGGCTGGAGTGAGGGTCATCGGTTTAGCCCATTTTACTGACTCCCCGGCAGCCGGTTCCTCACGCGGCTTACGGAAAGGTGGATTGACCCCTTTTGGCCGAAAGCTGGTGGAAAAAGCTCAGCGGGATCACCTGCTGATCGATCTGGCCCATTCTTCCCCGCAGGCGATCGACGAAGTATTGGAGATCTCGAACGGTCCGGTGATCGCCTCCCATACTGGAGTACGCGGCACCCACGATAACAGCCGGAACTTATCCGATGAACAGGTACGCAGAATTGCCGCCACGGGCGGCGTGATCGGGATCGCTATGTTCGACATGGCGGTTGGCGCATCCAGCGTCAAGGCCACGGCCCGGGCGATCCGGTATGTTGCGGATCTGGCAGGTGTGGAGAGCGCGGCGGTAGGCTGCGATATGGATGGAGCCATCACCTGCCCGATCGATGTCAGCGGCCTGCCGCTGCTGACCGAAGCGCTTCTCGATCAGGGTTTCGAAGCGCGCGAGATCGCACAGATCATGGGAAGAAATGCGCTCCGGGTGATACGTTCCGCCCTGCCCAGGGTATGATATGGCGTATCTACTTTAACCGAATCGTTCACCGGTTGCCGGCTGCGAGAATCAATTCAAACGTTTGCCAAGCACTGGATTAAGACCGGAGGGAATTGTGCGCGTATTTGTCACCGGTGGAACAGGTTTCGTAGGAAGCACGTTGGTCCGCCATCTACTGAGAGAGAATTTTGATGTGGACGTACTGGCCCGACCTGGTGCAAACCTGCAGCAGCTCGCAGGATTGAAAATCGAGATCATCGAAGGAGACCTCTCCAATGCCGGCCGGTTGCAAGCGGCGCTCCGGGGTTGCGAGTGGGTCTTTCACGTGGCGGGTCTTTATGCTTTCTGGGGGTACGGCTGGGATGACTTCCTTCGATCCAACGTGGAAGGCACCCGCAATCTCCTATCCGCCTGCCTCGCAGAAGGTGTCAGCCGGGTCGTCCACACGAGCTCGATCGCGGTTCTCGGTCCTCCGGAGCATGGGGACACAGCCGACGAATCCACTCACACCCGCTATGAGGAACTGGTCGGAAATTACAAGCGCAGCAAATACCTGGCCGAAGGCGTGGTCCGCGAGTATGTCGCGCTCGGGCTGCCGGTTGTCACCGTGAACCCCAGCGCACCGATCGGCGCCGGGGATTGGAAACCCACCGCCACCGGCAGGGTAATCGTGGATTATTTGAACGGGAAAATGCCAGCCTATGTGGAGAGCCACCAGAACATGGTGGATGTCGAGGATGTCGCTGAAGGTCATCTGCTGGCTGCGAAGCGAGGTATGGCAGGCGATCGTTATATCCTGGGCGGGGAGAACATGACCCTTAAGGAGTACCTGGACCGGTTGTCTGCGATCGCCGGCTTACCGCCGGTTAAAACAAGACTGCCATACGGGCTGGCGCTGGCCTGGTCATATGTGGACGTCAGCCTGTCAAAAATGATCCGAGGTCGTGTACCCAGGGCGGTACCGGAGGCAGTAAACGTCGGTAGGCTGCACAGCTATTATGATTCCACCAAGGCAAAGCGAGAACTGGGGTATATATCCCATCCTATTGATGGCGCCCTAAGACAAGCAGTGGAGTGGTACCGCGCCAACGGATATGCTCCACAGCCATGACAACCCAGCCCTCTTGAAGCGGTCTTTCCGAGCTGGCCTCGAGAGCCAAAGGCATGTCCGCCGAGGGAGGTGTCATTTTCTTCGAAACCCCGAATCCGGTACACAATCTAACAATATTTCATCCTTTGAGGATCTTACCGTACTCGGGTAGAATTACGCACCCCTAGGAGAATCGAATGACAAGCACAAGAACGGTCGTGTTTATTCACGGAATGTATATGACGCCTTTATATTGGGAAGACTGGGCGAAACGCTTTGCAGCGAAAGGCTACCATTGTCTTTCACCGGCCTGGCCCGGCAGAGACAAACCGGTCGAGACCTTGCGCAAGAACCACCCGAACATAGAGCTGGGCAAACTCACCCTGCAAGAGGTTCTTGAGAACCTGGCCCGCACGATCAGATCGCTGGACGAAAAGCCGATTCTGATCGGACATTCGATGGGTGGCCTGACGACACAGCTCCTGCTTCAACAAGGTTTGGCTGCCGCGGGCATCGCCATCGATTCCGCTCCGCCCATGGGAGTGTTCACAACCCAATGGCCGTTCCTCAAGGCCAACTGGGGGCATGTCACCCCCTTCGTCGCTCAAAAAAAGCCGGTCCAAATGTCCTTCGAGCGGTTCCAATATGCTTTCGTAAATACCATGCCCATTGCAGAGCAGCGTGCCGCCTTTGAAAAATACGCGGTGCCAGAATCGCGTCGGGTGCCTCGCCAATCTCTGACCTCGGTCGCCAGGATCGACTTCAAGAAGCCTCATGTCCCCCTGCTGCTGATCGCCGGATCTGTCGATCATCTCATCCCGCCCTCCTTGATCAAGACCCTCTATAATAAATACAAAGGCTCTCCTTCCGTGACAGACTACAAGGAATTTCCCGAGCGAAATCACTTCCTCATCGGCCAGAATAACTGGGAGGAAGTGGCAGATTACTGCCTGGAGTGGTTGAGCAAACAGGCCATCTAGTCGAACTTCGAAACATTCCGCGATTTCAAACTTGCTCCAGGCATTTTCGAATAGGGGCATGACACATGCATACAAGGAAACAGCCCCTCGGTGAACCGAGGGGCCGTAGTAAAAACCTCTAATCATGACCGGGCTTACGCGCTCGAGCGTTGATACATGACGACCAATTGCAATCGGCCCAGGCGGATCTGCCCGCCACTCTGCAAGGGGTAAGGCTGATTGGGCAGCAGCAGTTTATAGTTCAACCACGTGCCATTGGTGCTCTCCAGGTCGATGACCTCATAGCCACCATTGGCCCGGCGGATCTTGGCGTGTCGGCGCGACACACCGTTTTCCACACCACCGAATGGGGCGAGATCGGTGATCGGCACATCGCCGTCTTCCGCCACCTTGCGGCCGAGAACGAATTCTTCCTCCTTTTGGACTTCGGCCGGCACCGCATAATTCTCGACATAAATGGCGATTCCTTCACGGGGTGGTTTGAGGGCCCTTTGGATGGTTTCAAGGCTGATCAACGGCGGGACATGCGTTTCAGGCATAGCGCAGCTACTCATGGGCTCGGTAGCGGCGGGGCTGACCAGGGTATGTTCCAACGGAACGCCGCAGTACACGCAGAACTTTGCACTGGGCTCATTCTTTCGCTTACAGACCGAGCAGATTTTCCCGGCGATAGTTCCCATAATTCCTCAAGTTGATAAAGAGAGCGTTAAAAAAAGCGTAGATGAAGATGAGGTCGCGTTATTTCTTTGGTTATGTTCATGATAAGCTCGATCGGTCAAAGTAACAATATTAAACCCATTATATAACCCTATCAATTTTAACAGCCAGTTGGATGAATTGCCTGCCAGGGTTTAGAGGCAGTACTCAGATCCTTCAAGTACCGAACCGGGCGACGGTTCGCTGGTCTGTCCACTCGAGTTAATCGAGGGTTTTATGGGTTGCATAATTAGGATAATTATGATATTTAATTGATAGATATCAATGTACCTCAACACTCAGGCAAGGAAAAAATAACTAGGAGAATTAGGCATGCCAAAAATATTAAACGAAACGCGTCAACATGGAGGCCTCTGGTCACCAGGTACCGACGGGGAAGACACTTTTTCGGTTACGATCCCTTCCGGTGAAGTTTTTTATAGTTGTCGCTTGACGATCTTCTCCGGCGATCCACAGGTGGATGCCAGTATTGCGACCCAGCCAACCCCGGGAATGACCGGCAATATCGAATTCGTCGTTAGCTGGAAGTGTGGTGCACTCTCGGTGATAAAGTATCAGTTGGAGGCGTTTTCGTCCACTGCCGCCCCTCTCCTGGTACCGGGCGCACCGTCCATCACAAGGCAGATGACGGAGTTTTTACCCAGCACCCACGGCTTTCACTTTGACAATAACTTCCCGGCCGTCCCCGACCTGGTGTTCCACACCCCTTTAGGCGATCTGAAAATCGGGGACGCCTCGAACGGTTTGTGCGGCGGAATGGTCTATGCCGCAATGGATTACTTCAATGCTGGCCTGACCATTCCTGCAGATAGCACCCCCCCTTCAAGTGGGAACCCGTTCAACTACATCGTGAAACGATTGTTTGACAGTTTCGATTTACCTGTGGGCGTGCTCAAATACATCGCAATGATGAACCCTTTGTTTCCGGATGGCCAAGCGGCGATTGGGAATCTAGGCACGGCGGTAAACGGCAGGGCCTGGACCATGATCCGTCAGGAATGGCCGGCGATCAAACAGAAGTTGGACACTGACCAGGCATGTCCGCTGGGGCTGATAAAAGTAAAATCGAACGACCTGGGTCAATTGGGCCACAATCATCAGGTCCTCACCTACGGTTATGATCTGAAAGACAACTACCTGACACTTTACATTTATGATCCGAATTATCACAACGATGATACGATAACCTTGGGATTGAACCTATCCGATCCACAGCACGCCACCCCCGTCACCTATTCGACCGGCGAGTCCGTCTTCTGTTTCTTTCATACGGACTATGCATTCTCCATGCCCCCAGCGGAGGCGGCAGTCTCGGGCCGCATCCTGCTCTTCGAAGAGAAGAATTTTGGCGGAAACCTGATCGACATCCAGAGTGCCAATCCTGACCTGAGCACATTTCAGGGAGGAGGCGTCAGCAACCTGGGATCCTCCTTCGTCATCCTCGGAGGAAACTGGAGCTTCTACCGCAGCCCGCAATTTGCAGATCCCTTTCTGCACAATGCCGCTCCGCTGGTCCTAGGCCCTGGCTCCTACCCTGATATTCAAAGTACTGGCCTCCAGGGAGGTGAAATCATTTCTCTCAAAGCTGTTTCAACCCCATTGAATTCCTGACACGCTGCAAACTCACCCCTGAGTGCATCCGCTTTTCTGGTGCAATCTTATAATGCATCCTGCCGGTCACATCGACGATCTCTGTTTGACCCGCAACTGTCCATTGCCCATCTTCCTTCGGTCGGCAGAGGCGAAACCGAATTATCCAGGCTCGAGGAGGTCGGTCTCTCTCGAGACACACTAAAGGTGTTCACGCCGGTAAACGGTGATCGTAGGGCCTGTATCCTGAACCAATGCGTCTCTTGGCAATCCCACCAGCAGGCTGCATAGGTAGATGTCACCAACCGCCCCACCGGCATTGAGGGCCATCGAGAATAGGAAAATAAATAATATACTGACCGGGACGACAAAGAAGCTGGCGCAACCCAGCAGGGATATTCCCAGTAGCGGAGCCAATCCTGTAACCAGGTAGAGATTGCGGGGAAGATACCAACGGGGTGCAGCTGCATAAGCAAAGGAGGATGTCAGCCCAAAAGACGGCCGTTCCCTAGTATATATCCAGAAGAACAACCCATGAATCAGCTCGTGAAAGATGAAGACCAGGATGCCCGCGACGATCAGCCAAAGTGCGAACGGGCGGTCGAGATTGAAATTCTCCGCGCTCACCAAATGGGGACGAATGGCCAGCGCCAGCCATAGGAAAAACCAGCCAGACCCAAAGAAAAGGACGATCCCTACCAAATTCAATCCGAGCACCAGGGCTATCTTGGTTCTGAAGTCCATGGTTCGGCAGGCCACGTAGTGATCAGGCAGCTCTTTTACAGATTTCATTATTTCTCATAATATCAAAGAATTGATTATCCGAAGTGCGTCCAACAACATCAAGCCATTAATCAGATGCGATCATCGGCACCGCTGGTTAATCCTTTGGTTTATAATAATTTCTCCTCGTAACCAAGGGATCCGTACAAAAGGGAAAATTCAACAATGGCCGAACCAAGTTCATACACCCTAGCTGAAGCCCAGCTCCATTTTGCAAAAAACCTGAACGGGAAGGTCTGGGAGCTGTTCGGTAAGGCGGACCGTTCCAAAGCAGAAGATGAGCTCATGATCCACGGGGCTCACGCCTCCTGTTATCACTGGTTGATGGCCGGGACAGAGCTCCACCACCAGCGTGCGGAATGGCTCATTTCGCATGTCTATGCCGAGCTTGGCATTGTCGACTCCGCCTATCGGCACGCCTCGCGCTGTCTCGAACTTACGAACGCCTTCCCGGACTTGATGATGGATTTTGACAAGGCGTATGCCATGGAAGGCATGGCCCGTGTCCATGCACTGGCAGGGCATCGAGATCTAGCCCTCCAATTCCTCGAGACAGCAGAAGAAAGCGGCCGGGCGATCGGAAATGCGGAGGATCGCAATATTTTCCTGGGTGATCTGAACGGGGGAAATTGGCATGGATTGAGGTGAACGAGCTGTTCATCCATGGGGTTTTGGAAACGCGCGCCTGAGGTGATCCAGCGCAGGCTGTCCCGGATCAAGATCAGGGCGTCTCACGCACCTTTCATGGCCGGACCTTGTGGATATTCTGGCCTGTTCGTGCTATTCCCATCCATCCGCTCGATCATTTTTTCCGGACTGCCACCATAGACCGCCTCCCTAAAGCCAGAAGCGCGGTGATCAGGGAAACCACCGCCAGCCCGTTTGAAAGTGCCAGGCGCTGTTCTAGACTGGCGATCTGCGCCTGAAGGGATAGGCTTTCGGTCAGGGAAGAAGACAGCTGAGGAGAGTGATTCTGAACCAGCCGGTACAGCTCCTGGATCGCGGCCAAGGCCACCCCCTCTTCATCGACCGTGCTGATGTAGTGGGTGTCATCGCCAACCTGAAAAGCGGAGTAAAAATCCTGGGCCATCGGGCCGATATGACGGATGGAGGGATCCTGACTGCGATAAGACCATGTGCTGATCGGAAGGGACATCAACCCGTCCAGGACCTGACTACCGTCGACCGGTGTGATGCCAGTCTTCGCCTGGAAGTCGCTCAAATTCTCCCAGGACCCCCCTCCCGGGCTGAGGCGCACGCCCGATTGTGAATTACCCGATGAGTCGATCGCGGTGATGAAGCGCACACCACCGGTCGCGCGCACGGCGAACTCATTCGGAGCGATCGATGGGAATTGAACATTATTGGAATCGGCGAACAGGAAGGCGCCCGGATGGTCTGCATTCACGATGGCGTGGCGTCCTGCCACGAAACTGTAGTCCCCGGCAGCCTGGTTGGCAAACCCATCCGGGATCATCGAATATATCCCACTGGCTATGTTCCCGGCACCTCCACCAACCGCCGCACTCTGGCCGCTGGCCGTGTTATTGATGCCTCCCAAGATCGCGCTATAAGATCCTTGCGCAAGATTATAATTTCCCCCCGAGACAACCGCGGCCTCATTACTGGCTTGATTGAGGGTTCCTCCGCCCACGAAGGCAAAGTTGAAGCTCGTCGTATTTCCAGAACCACCGGCCACTGTTGCGAAAAATGAGCTAGCGAGGTTTTGCGCACCGCCACCCACGGTGGTGAAACGGTCGCTGGCTGTGTTTTTCAATCCTCCGCCGACAGTGGCCTCTTCAGCCGTGGCCTGGTTATCCTGACCTCCTCCTACCGAAGCGTGAAAATACAACGCCGTGTTGTCGAAGCCCCCCGCGACCGTCGAGCCTTCACCGGCGAGATTGTCATCGCCTCCGCCGACGGTGCCTTGATCCCCGGAAACCCGGTTGGGTAAACCCTGCAGGCCGCCGCCGCCGATCGTCGCGCCGGTCACCCCACTCACCACCGAGTTGCCGGCATAACCAGCGATCTCATTGCAGGAGATCTCGTCCTTTGGACAGGATGCGGCGGAGTTGGTGCTCTACGATGCCGATGCGCTGGCTCCCGCGCAGGCGGCCAGCGTGATCAAGCCGGCCCACAAAGCGATGTTTCTCAACCACACATGTTTAGTATCCATAAACAATCACCTTTCAAAGGAGAGATGACACTGGTATATTTATTTATACTGGTGTATGATGGAGAATAGCACTTTTTCAGAAGGGAGTCAAGGGAACCTATGCGCGCACGTCGGGAGGCTGAGATTCATCGTCTCATCGGTGGGGAACTGTGCCTGGATTTCGCCAACACCCTGAACGGACACCATCGCCTTCGCCAGCATGAGTATCTTCATGGGTACCAGGACCTCTTGCGCTGGAGTCTTCACGCCGACGTTCTGCTTCCACGGGATGCCAGGCGGTTATCAAAGATAGCCCTTGCCTCGCCCGCCAGAGCCGCTTCCGCGTATCAGAAAGCAATCGCCTTGCGTGAGACGATCTTCAGTATTTTTGCGGCGCTGGCAGGCGAAAGAGAACCCCGGGCGGATCAGCTCGATCAGTTGAATGCGGCCTGGCATGAAGGACAGAGACACACCCGTCTCGTGCGCATGTCAGACGGCTTCGCCATGAAATGGGATGACAATTCCTCCCTGGAGAGCATCCTCCAGCCGATATCCAGCTCAGCAGTCGACCTGCTGACCTCGAAGAACATCCGGCGCGTACGAGGCTGCCAGGGCGTGGATTGCGATTGGCTTTTTCTCGACACAAGCCGGAACCACCTGCGGCGTTGGTGCTCGATGGAAGAGTGCGGGAACCGTGCCAAGATGCACCGCCGGCAACTGCGCCAAAAGCGGACGGTCGCTTAGCACGCCAATACTGGATGGAGAGTAGCCGGTAGAACGGGGGATATCTTTGCAACCTGCCGGAAAGGACAAAAGGGAATCATTGGTTTTAAATCGACCGGCATGTTCGAATCTTTCTGTGGATGAAAACGAGAAAATATGTTATAAATTGGGTCAGGATGGAATTTCAACGGTTCTTTCTTCAAATTGTCGCCCCATAGACACATAGGCAATAAAGGAGGTTAGAATGCCAAAACATAGTTACGGGTACCTGCCGGATACCAAGGACGATCGCGATTTTCTCTTTCAAACCGTCCGCCCAATGGTTGCGCCCCTGCCGGCCTCCGTCGATCTGCGCCACATCTGCTCACCGGTTCGTGACCAGGGCCAGCTCGGCAGCTGTACCGGTTTTGCGATCGCGGTCGGATTGCGCGAATTCTGGGAAATCAAGCTCGGGGCATCGCTGGTTCCAATGGCCCCCCTCTTTCTCTATTACGAAGAGCGTGTCCTGGAACATTCGGTGACCAAGGATTCCGGCGCTCAGCCGCGCGACGGCATGAAGGTGCTGCTCAAAACAGGCTGCAGTCCCGAGAAGGATGACCCCTACCGCGTCTCGGCTTTCAAGAAAAAGCCAATCCCCCTGGCATTGAAGGATGCTGCCAACTTCAAAATCGCAGCGTATCACCGCCTGACAACCCTGAACGACATCCAGACCTGCCTGGCAGGCGGCTCCGGCGTGGTCCTGGGTTTTGTAGTTTACGAAAGTTTCGAATCCCAATCCGTAGCCAAGACGGGCAGGATGCCCATGCCCGCGAACGGGGAAGCCACGGTCGGCGGACACGCCGTATTCGCGTGTGGCTACCAGACCAATCCGGGAACGGCAGGGGGTGGCTACCTGATCATCAAGAACAGCTGGGGCACGGCCTGGGGGGATCACGGGTACTTTTACATGCCTTTTGCCTATGTCACACCCAAGCTGGTAACGGATGTCTGGACAGCGGTCGTTTAGGATAGTACAGGCGGTCCAGGCTGGATGAAAATAAATACTCCCCTTGCCCGATGACAAGGGGAGTAGCTTTTCGGTTCCACCTGCACCGTAGGTGAAAATGGATTGTAGGAGTCCGGCTTCCCGCAGAGCCGATCAGGCGTACAGCCGGTTATTTCCCCTGCAAAATCGCCCGTTCCTATACGTGCCCATAATAGTCGCGGTGGACCACAACCGAATAGGCATAATCCAGCAAGGTGCCCCAGCTGAAAACCTGGATTTCTATCGCCCGCTGTAGGGCACGGGCGAAGGGCGGCATCCCAGTACATTCCAGCACCATGGCACCCATGTTCGGATATCGATGGAAAAACTCGCTCCCGACGCCCACGAATTCGGCCTCCGCCTTGTCATATTCCGCCGAGGGCGGATCCGTGCGCAGGCCTCCCGTCCACAAGTGGTCGAATTCCTGACAGCGCAGGTCGTCCATGGCACCCGCGACCACATAGTTCGAGCCGAGGGTGATGCCGACCGACGTCAGATGGTGATCGGTTAGGTACTTTTTTTGCGCCATCAGGATCCCGACGACCCGGTCCGGCCCCACCAGCTGTTGGGCGAGTGGCACCTGCAGCAGGCTGGACATGAAGACGGGGATTTTCAACGCGGCGGCGACTTCACGCTGAAAATAGGCGAAATAACCGCATTCCGCTGCGATCGCCCGGCAGCCCATCCATTCGAGCTTTTGAGCGGCCCTCAGGATCGGCCCCAGATAAGGAGATTTGTCCTGTTCGACGACCAGTTTTTGAATGTCCACCCCCTGGACGACCTCGTACTGGATCGGGAAGGGGTAGGCGCTGGCATTGCGCACATCCCCGGGAAAACCCGGATAAACATCATCCAGCAGGATGATCCCCACTCCCATGCCGTAGGCCCGGCGGTCCTGTCGAGCGACGATCCTTCGAATTCCGGGATCTCTGAATTGGTTCGTGATCATGGAACACCTCCGCGCATGATCTGGATCAGCTTCTCCGGGTCAATATTCCCGCCGGAAACGATGCAGACGATCTTCCCGCGACCGGCCTTGCCGGCAAGCGCGGCGGCCAAGGCGACGGCGCCTGCACCTTCAGCGACGATGTGGTTGCGTTCAGTCATCACCCGGATGGCCTCAGCCACCTGGGCGACCTCGACCACCAGGGACCCGTCCAGGAGCTGTCTGGCGAGCGACCACATTTCTGGAAAAACGTAAGGGGCACCGATGCCGGAGACAAAGCTGGGGGTAAAGGTAACTTCAACCGGACGACCGGCTGCCAGGGAAGGCGCCAGGGGCGCGGCGCTGCTGACCTCGGCAGCAAAAAGTTTGACCTCCGGCTTGAGGGCGCGCAGGGCGGAGGCGATTCCACAGCTCAAACCGCCCCCGCCGAAGGGGATGACGATCGCATCCACCTCGGGCAGGTCTTCCAGGATCTCCAGCCCGATGGTGCCGTTGCCGGCCATAACCGCTTCATCTCCGAAGGGATGGATCAGCACACCCTCCATACCGGCATAGGCATGCTCACGTTCAATTCCCTGGTAATCCGCAAAGGAGACCTGTATGATGCTGGCATCCAAACGCCGGATCGCAGCCAGCTTGGCCTCGGGCGCGTCGTCCGGAACAACCACAGTGCACGGGACCCCTAGCCGTCGGGCATACCAGGCGAGCCCCTGGGCCATATTCCCAGCACTGGCAGTCCACACCCCGGCCTCCAGCTGGAGCGGTGCAAGTGACATAAGCGCATTCCCCGCCCCGCGCATTTTAAAAGATCCGACCGGCTGCAAATTCTCCAATTTCAAGTAAATTTCGGCCGGTGCTTCCTCCAGGTTGAGGGGGACGAGTGGCGTACGGACAATCGTGGCCGCAATCCGGCGCCGCGCGCTTTGAATACTTTCCAGCGGGATGGCGCGATGGGAGATCATGGTCGGTGCAGGTTCTGAGCGGATACGAAGGCCAGGCCACGCTCGGTCAGCGCCCAGGCCGTGCGGTTAAGTGCATCAAACTTATCGCGGAAGTTCAACGTCAAAGCCGCCCAATCACCTGAGGCAACGATCTCGCTCTTCTCCCGGTAGTAATCCTGGACATCGGAAGGGTGTTCCCGGGTTTGCTCGATCTCCGGATCGCCGCCCTCATGCTTGGCCGAAAGATTGGCCACGACCTCAGCCAGGTCCAGGATATCCGGCCTGCGTTGATAGGGCTGGATGACCAGCCCCTTCCAAGTCTCGGTGACGTGATGCTCGAAGCGCACCAGGTCCTCCAGCCCCAGGCTTTTACGGAATTGGGCAGTGATCTCGATGGTCTCGTTGTTCACCGAGTTGCTCCAGTTGAAGCCCACCAGAGGGGTCGTGCCATCCTCACGGGCGAACAGCGTGGCGGTCATCAACGTCCACAGCGCAGAATAGGGGTTATCGTTCCCCAGGGTGACCGAGATCTTAAACTGGATATCCACCCCGAGGCGGTGCAGCAGGTAACCGATCAAAACGGTGCCGGAATTAACGTTCAAGACCTGGCGCACGCCATAGCGGGTGTAGTAATACAGGTACTCATCCAGCCAGCGCAAAACGTGATCATTCGGCTCTCCGACCCCTCCATAGTAACCAATCAGGGTCTCGGCTCCTCCGAGGTGGATGTTGGAGCCATCCGAGCCGCGCGTGTCCAGCTGTTCGACGTAACTGGCACCAATCATCTGCATCGCAGCCGCGAAAGCCGGCAGGTCGCCGTCAGCCTCCTGCTCCTGCATATTTCGGATGCGGACAAATCGACCGGGCATGATCTCGCCGCGTTCACGGGCGCGATGGGCGATCTCCATCAGCCAGGGGAAGTACTGACAGGCGCTGATCTCAAGGGTCACGGCCGTTTCCGGCCGGAAAGGCATCCGGTCCCACCGCTCGCCCAACACCTTACGCCGATAATCGGAGATGCGGATGAAAGTGCCGTGATCACACTGCTGGCGCAGCCATTCCAGATCGGTCAGATACTCAGGATGCGCCTGGCGAACCAGCTCGAGCAGAGCAGGCAGGGCACGGGCCTCTTCCGCTTTGCGGTTGATCGCCTGCGGTGAACCGTATTTTTCCACGACCGCCAGGAAGTCCGACAGGACGCGCGAATCGCCTGTGAACAGGGCCGAATTGATTTCTTCCAGGCGCGCGGCAGACAAACGTAGCCTGTCTAAGAGGGCTTCATTTCCGGGCATTATTTTCCAAGATAGGCGATGACGTCGATCTCGACCAGGATTCCACTCAACTGGCTGCCGACCGTTGTGCGAACCGGCTTGGGGTCCGGGAAGTAGCGCATGTAAACCTGGTTGAACCGGCTGAACAGGCTCAGGTCACTGAGATGGACGGTGGCCTTAACCACATCCGCCAGGGTGGCTCCGCCAGCTGCCAGAACACCCTGGATGTTCTCCAGGGTTCGGATGGTCTGTTCTTCAATGGTGTCCCCGACGACCTCCCGGGTCTGAGGATGCCAGGGTCCCATCCCGGAAGAGAAGACAAAATCACCTACACGCAACCCTTGGGAATAAGCCCCACCCGGGGCAGGCGCTCTGTCGGTCTGGATTAACTGTTTGGACATTGTTCCCTTCCTGCTCTAGAAAGGTACCAGTCCACAAATTGACCGGTACCTTTCGTTCAAGCGACATTCACCCTCCATCACCGTGGACTTAGAGCTTGGCCAGGGCCTGGGACAGGTCGGCAATGATATCCTGGGGGTCTTCCAGGCCGACCGAAAGGCGGATCAGGCCGTCATCGATACCGGCCCGATCGCGCTCCGCCTGGGTCATATGCTCGTGGGTGATGGTACGCGGGTGCATGCAAATCGTACGACTTGTGCCGAAGGTGACGGCATGGATGATGAGCTTGAAGTTGTCGATCACCTTGCGCACAGCCGGGATCCCACCCGGCACCACGAACGAGAGCATGCCGCCGCCGGCCTTCATCTGGCGATGCGCCAGTTGATATTGAGGATGGGACTTCAAGCCCGGATAATTAACGCGGGTGACCTTGGGGTGGTCCTCCAGGAACTCAGCGACTTTCTGGGAGTTGGCGCTGTGGCGGTCCATGCGCAGCGAGAGCGTCTCAAGGTACTGCAGCGTCATCCACGAATCAAACGGCTGCATGATCGCGCCGATAAACTCGGTCGTGTTCCAGCGAATGTCCTCCGTCAGGTCCTCCGGCCCGACGATCGCCCCGCCCAGGACCGTGGCATTCCCGGCCAGGAACTTCGTGATGCTCAGCAATATGATGTCCGCCCCGAAGACCATCGGACGCTGCAGGGCGGCGGTGGCAGTGGTGTTGTCCACCATCACTGGGACCTTGTGGTTATGAGCCACATCCGCCACAGCCTGAATATCCGTTACGAACAGGACCGGATTGCTGGGGGTCTCGATCCACACCAGCTTGGTGTGCCCGTCAATCTCCTTGTCCCAGGACTTCGGATCGGAGGGGTCCTGCACAAAACGAAACTGGACACTGCAGCGCTCCGGGAAGATCGAGGCGGCCTGCTTGTACCCCTCCCCAAAGATGTTCAGGGTGGTCACGACATTGTCACCCGGTCGAGCGATGGTTGAGATGAGGCTGAAGAGAGCCTGCGAACCGGAGCCGGCGGTTACAGCCGCCTGGCCGCCCTCCAGCGCCGCCAGGCGCTGCTCAAGGATATCGGCGGTCGGCGTTTTGGTACGACCGTAGACCGGATAGGGGATCTTGTCGAAGCACTCATAAGGGTAGGTCATGGAGGGGACGATGGGAGGGACAAAGGCGCGGAACCGCTCCATGTTCTCATTGGGACGGAAGCCGGCATGCAGCATCTTGGTATCAAAACCGAGATCGTCTGTGGGCTGTGAAGGTCGTTTAAAAGCTGGATCGAACTTCCAGGGCTCGCGGATAAAAAATCGTCGTTCCTTGTCCATGTTTATAAACCCTCCGATCTAAGATACCAAGGCGGAATCAGGACTTGAGTGCCGTCAGTTGTTCCGGTGTGTAGTGGCAGAAAATAAGATGACCCTTTCCCATGTCACGGCGAGGCGGTTCTTCCTGCTCGCAGATCTCACCGATCTTGAACGGACAGCGTGTATTGAAACGGCACCCGGAAGGCGGGTTGACCGCGCTGGGCACCCTCCCTGAAAGGCGGATATGGGACGGTTTGAGATCCGGGTCGGGCCGCGGGACCGCCGCCAGCAAGGCGGTTGTATAGGGGTGGTTGGGGGGCTGGTAGATCGTTTCGCAGGGGCCAATTTCAACAATGCGACCGAGATACATGACCGCTACATCGTCCGCAAAAAAGCGTACCGAGCTCAGATCATGCGAGATCAAGATCATGGTCGTGTTGTTCGAATTTTGAATCTCCAGCAGCAGGTTAAGGACCGCCGCCTGTACGGAAACATCCAGCGCCGAGACCGGTTCGTCACAAACGACCATGGCCGGGTTGGTGGAGATCGCCCGGGCAATACCGACCCGCTGCTTTTCCCCGCCGCTCAACTGGCGCGGCAGGCGGTTGTAATAGCTTTCATCCAGCTTGACGGCCTGCAGCAGACGTTCCACCTCGGCGTGCACCTGACTGCGAGGCACGGTCCGAAAGCGCCGGAGCGAAAAAGCGATCTGGTCACCCACACTGAAAGAGGGGTTGAGCACCCCATTGGGATCCTGAAAGACCATCTGCAGTTCTTTGATGGTGGCGGCCGTCCGTTTGCTCAAAGGCTTGGAAACATCCAGGCCGAGGAAATCGATCCTCCCGGCATATAGCGGCTCGAGGCCGACAATGGCCCGCGCCAGCGTGCTTTTCCCACAGCCGGATTCGCCAACGATTCCAAGCGTGCGTCCGCGCCGGATATAAAAGCTGACATCATCGGAGGCGCGCACGTAGTTCCTCTTTTCCAGACCAAAGAGGCCGCCGACGGTCTTGAGAGGCACCCGGTAATAGACCTTGACCCGGTCGACGTTGAGCACAGTTTCGGGGTTCGAATCTACCCGGTCCGGGCAGGGTTCCTTCGCCAGCTCTTCCATCTCCCAGATCTTCTTGGCGTCCTTCCATTCCAGGGAACGCAGACAACGCACCTGGTGGCCGGGCACCATTTCAACCAGATCGGGGTGCTTTTGAGAACAGTTCTCGGAAGCCAGTTCGCAGCGGGGGGAGAAGATGCATCCAACCGGGAGGTGATCCGGTGACGGGACGCGGCCTTCGATCGGATGTAGGGTGCGGGTGCCCTTGGGGGCGTCCACATCCGGCAGGCAGCGCATCAGGCCCATCGTATAGGGATGCATCGGGTTGCGATAGATCGTACGGGTGTCGGACAATTCAACGATCTCGCCTGCATACATCACGGCCACTTTGTGAGAAACCCGTGCCACCACGCCCAGGTTGTGACTGATGTATAAGGTGGCCGTCTGGTAACGTTCCTGCAGTTCGGCGATCAGGTCCAGCACGGCCGCTTCGACGGTTACGTCCAGGGCGGTGGTCGGCTCGTCCATGATGAGCAGGGATGGGTTGTTCAGCATCGCCATGGCGATCAGGACGCGCTGCTGCTGCCCGCCCGAAAGCTGGTGCGGATAGCGCAGCATGACCGACTCCGGGTCAGGCATATAGACCTTTTTGAGCGCCTCGACGGATTCCCCGTACGCCTCTTTTTTGGAAAAGCCGCGATGGGCAATCAGACTCTCGGCCATCTGGTCCTGAATGCGCATGGAGGGGTTCAGGGCCGACATGGGCTCCTGATAGACCATCGAGATGTCGGCGCCGCGCAGTTTACGCAGGTCTTCTTCCGAGCGGCCGCGCAGCTGGTCACCCTTGAACAGGACATCCCCGTGCGTAACCCGGCCGTTAGGCCCCAGGAAATTGACGATCGAGAAAGCCACAGTGCTCTTCCCGCAGCCGGATTCGCCGACCAGGCCAAGGTTTTCCCCCTGAGAAATGTCAAAGGAGACGTCGCGAACCGCGTTCACATCGCGCTTGCGCGTTTTATAGGTAATCGCCACGTGCTTCAAGCTAAGGATAGGAGACGGATCCATGGATCATTTTCTCCGCTTATTGGTAGCGCATGCTCTCTTCGCGCAACCCATCCGCGAACATATTGAGCCCGATGACCAGGGTGACGATCGCCAGGGTCGCAGACAAAACTGGCCATACATTGACCGTCATGTGACTATGCCCTTCCTGGACCATGCCTCCCCAATCCGGCGTCGGTGGGGGCAGACCCAGGCCAAGAAAGCCGAGTGTACCGATGTAGAAAGCCGCATAACCGATGCGCAGCAAAAAGTCCACAATGAGCGGCCCGCGGCAGTTGGGCAGGATCTCGCGCAGCATGATGATGAAATCCGGTTCGCCGCGCAGCTTGGCGGCAGCCACATATTCACGGGTCTTGATGTCCATCGTGAGGGCCCGCACCAATCGGGCTATACCGGGAGCGCCTCCGATGGCAATCGCGATCACCACGTTGAACGACGAGGCGCCAACCGCCGAGATGATGATCATGTACAGCAGGATGGTGGGGAAAGCCATGAACGAATCCAGAATACGCATAACGACCTCATCCACCCAGCCCCCATAATACCCGGCCGGCAAGCCCAGGGCACAACCGCACACGAACGCCACGATCACAGACAGTGGACCCAGGGAGAGGATGGTGCGCGCCCCGTAGGCTACCCTGGACCAGACATCCCTCCCCAGATCATCCGTCCCCAGCAGATGCTGGCCGAACGGACCTTTGTCGATGTGCATGTAATCCTCGTACAGCGGGGTGTACTTGGTGATCAAGGGTGCGAAGATCGCGATCAGGACCCAGATCAGGACAACGACCAGGCCGACTACTGCTGTGGGGGAGGAAAAGATCAAGTCGGCAAGATCTTTGACAGTCTTCCAGAGGTCCTTCAAAGCCGTGGCGGATCCGGAGGGAGCGCCCGATCGTTCCTGCTTCTGGGGCATAAGATTTTCCGTCGCCATAATGGATTCCTATGCGTAACGAATGCGCGGGTTGATCAACGAATAAATGATGTCGGCGATCAACTGGGTCCCGACAGCCAGGAGGATCAGAACCATCGACGCGGCTTCGATCGAATAGATATCTTTATAGAGGGCAGCTTCCAGGATGAAACTTCCCAATCCGGGATAACCGAAAACGGATTCGACCACCACCAATCCACCGATAAACCAGTTCACATGCAGCATGATCACGGTGATCGGGGCCATCATGGCGTTGCGCAGCACATGGCGGATCACGACCTGTGGGTAGGACAGGCCCTTCAGGATGGCGGTC
>Ga0187877_1000682_pt1 | contig 40747 bp, 41 predicted proteins | sample June2016WEW_17_1_3_FD_132430 | JGI IMG/M metagenome (GOLD analysis project Ga0187877, IMG submission 132430) | Peatland microbial communities from SPRUCE experiment site at the Marcell Experimental Forest, Minnesota, USA - June2016WEW_17_100 | ecosystem: Environmental > Terrestrial > Soil >...
ACCCAGAGGGCCTATGACTACGGCAAGACCCTGACCCACTGGCATTACGTGCGGTCGGGGGAAACACGCAGCATCATCCCCTACCTGGATACCGCGGATGTCATCATCAACAGCGCAATGCCTTATGAACTTTCCATCTACCAGCCAAAGTTGATCAACCATTTTTCCGAGTGGGTAAGCCGATATAAGGACGACCCGCTGCACGAGGATGCCTATACGCGCGCCTCCCGCATCCACGCCCTGTTATCCTCCCTCACCCCACTGCCGGATGACAGCCTCGTGCCGCAGAAATCGGTCCTGCGGGAGTTTATCGGGGGGTTGGTCCTGGATTGAAATCCGGATGCTAGATCCGTCCGCGAAAATCCATCCACGCGCCGGATGCAGACCGGAGCGGTTCCAACCGGGCTGATTCCAATCGAAATCGCCCTCGGCTATTCTGTGACCGCCTTCAAGGCCAATCGTCTATTCCATCCCCGCTGGAAGACCAGGGTGACCCACAGCTGTCCTATCGCATCCACCACGGCTGTCAGATCGTTGTCGCCGACCCAGATCGGGCGCAGTCCCACCGCCGCGATCAGCTCTTCGACCTGCTTTCGAACCACTCCATCCGGTCCTGTATAAAACAGGTCAGCGACGACGCCCGCTATCGCCGCATTGGTAAAGACCTCCCATCCCAGCGAATTGAAGGCCCGATAGATCTTCGCCTGCGGGGCGGATGCTTGAAGGGTCTGAACTTGATTGATGACCGGGGCGCCAAAATTATTCGTGGCATCGATCAGGATTTTCCCATCCAGCCCTTTGGCATGCGCAGCTGCCGCTTCCGGGACAGCCCTCGAGGGCAGGGCGAACAGCACGACCTCGGCGGAGGCGATGGCACCCGCCAGATTGTCGGCTTTCGCGCCGGGGATGGTCGCAAGCAGGGCAACCAGTTTCGGACTCCCAGGATCGCGCGTTCCGAAAACCACGCGGTGGCCGGCTGCGGCCCACTTCTTCCCCAGACTTCCGCCTATATTTCCAGTTCCCAGGACGGCAATTTTCATTTTGTATCTCCTTTTTTAATTGGCCACATTTTATCACTCCGCTCCGGGTGATCTGGTCAGATAGGTATTACATGCATCCCCTGCCAGGTTAAGGGAGCGACCTCTATTTACAAGGGTCCTCATCCTGACTGGCATGAGATCAGACCGTGCGATGTTCGCGATACAATTCGGGCGTGAATTCAATCTCAGAACCCGTAGGATCAGCCACCCCATCCCACCAGCACGTGCTGGAGGTCGCTCTCTATTTCCTGAAGCTGGGGGTCACAGCCTTCGGTGGTCCCGCCGCGCATATTGCCCTGATGCACGCCGAGGTGGTCGTCCGGCGTAAATGGGTGCAGGAGCAGAGGTTCCTGGACCTGCTCGGAGCCGCGAATATGATCCCCGGACCGACCTCCACCGAACTGGCCATCTTCCTGGGCTTTGAGCGCGCCGGCTGGTCAGGCCTGGTCCTAGGAGGTGTGTGTTTCATCCTGCCCGCCATGCTGATCGTGATGGCCCTGGCCTGGGGCTATGTCCGCTTTGGTACGACCTCCCAGGTTGGCTGGTTGTTTTACGGCATCAAGCCCGTCATCATCGTTATCATCCTGCAGGCCCTGTGGGGCCTGGGGCGCAAGGCGGTAAAGAACCTTCCTCTCGGCCTGGTCGGAGTCGGTGTAGCCGGGGTGTACTTGCTGGGTGGAAATGTCCTCCTGCTCCTCGTGGCAGGGGGCGTAATCATGCTCCTGCTCGAGGTCGTCCGGCAGAGGCAGAAAGGCACTCTGCTCGGATTCTTTCTGCCCCTGGCTAGCTGGGGCCTCCCGCTGGAGGCCGGCCCCGTGTCGTTCAGCCTGCCGCTCTTATTCCTGACATTCCTGAAAATCGGCGCAGTGCTGTACGGGAGTGGATATGTACTCCTCGCTTTCTTGCGCGCCGACCTTGTCGTGCACCTGGGCTGGCTCACCGACCGGCAGCTCCTCGATGCGATCGCCATTGGCCAGGTCACGCCTGGCCCGGTCTTCACCACAGCCACTTTCATCGGTTACATGCTCGGCGGGGTTCCCGGAGCGCTGCTGGCAACCCTCGGAATCTTTCTTCCCTCCTTCCTTTTCGTGGCAGTCGCCTATCCTATTTTCAGCCGCTTACGGACCTGGCCGGGGACTGCCGCCTTTCTGGACGGCGTCAACGCCGCCGCGCTCGGCCTGATGGCAGGGGTGACCTGGCAGCTCGCCGGAGCCTCGCTCCTGGATCCCCTGACCTTTGCGCTCGCCCTGCTGGCAGCGCTCGTTTTATTCCGATTCAAAATCAACGCCACTTGGCTCATCCTGGCTGGAGCCCTGGTCGGGATAGCACGCATGCTCTGGCATTAAGGGGAAGTCCAGGGGGAGCCCTCCTGGGGGTTTCCGGCCTGGTCATCTCGTACCGGAGAGCGGCTTGATCAAAGCCTGCCTCGATGGAGAAACGGCCTGCAGGCGCTTCCTGGCTTTCATCACCTTTCCCAAACATCTTCATCATTTCTTCACAGGCAGAAGGCATAATACGGGTATCAAATTCACCCGGGACCCATCTTATCCACCGGGCGGAAAAGGAGAAAAGGTATGAGATCAATGATGATCGGTTTTAGAATTTTAGCGACCCTAGTCCTGATCGGCCTGCTCGTCGGCGGCGGGGTCCTGCTCTATCGGGCAGGATGGTCGCAGGGTTACCTGGCTGCATCGGCTGCCAAGCAGACAACCACCGGAAGCAATGGTTCGATCGTCCCCTGGGCGCCAGGCTACCTAGGCTATGGCCCCCGTTTTTATCCAGGGCTGTTCTTCCCGTTCGGGTTCTTGTTCACCGGTCTGCTCATCTTCTTCGCTGGATTCTTCCTGCTGCGGCTGATCTTCTTCCCGTTCCGCATGGCCGCCTGGGAGTCCCATCACCATGGCTGGCGGCACGAAGGCTGGGAAGGCCATCCCACGCCGCCATGGATGAAGGAAAGACCGGGAGAACACGGCAAAGGGGAGGCGGACCCAACCCACACCTCCGAACCGAAACCGTAAATGGCGGCAGGACACGGGCGGTGTAAGCCGCCCGTGTCCGTTTCAACCTGGAAATGGCCTCTAGCCGATCCGGGTGAAATTCGTCTACAATGAGCAGATGCACCATGCCCCTGGCAGCCGCGAGAGAGTCACCCCTGCCTCGATCAACCCGGTGTCAGAGGGTTTTCCCAGTCATGGTGTGGAGTGGGAGGCTGCAGGATGAATGAACTTGTGCTTGTGGTGGATGACGAGCAAAAGATCGTCAAGATCGCACGAGATTACCTGGAGCAGAGCGGGTTCCGGGTTCTGTCCGCTTCGGATGGAAAATTAGCCCTGGCCATCGCCCGCCACGACCGCCCCGACCTGATCGTACTCGATCTGATGCTGCCAGGGATGGATGGGTTGGATGTCTGCCGGTCGCTGCGGCGCGAATCGGATGTGCCCATCATCATGCTGACCGCCCGCGCCGAAGAGGCCGACCGCCTGATCGGGCTGGAGCTGGGCGCGGACGATTACATTGTCAAGCCTTTTTCACCACGCGAGTTGGTGGCCCGCGTCCGGGCCCTCCTGCGCCGGGCCCAGGGCAAGGTGACCGGCCCCGGCCGCCTGCAGGTCGGCGACCTGGAAATCGACCTAGAGGGCCATCGCGCCAGCCGGACCGGCCAGGCAATCAAGCTGACCCCCCTGGAGTTCAACATCCTGGCCATCCTGGCCCAGCGCCCGGGGCAGACCTTCACCCGGGCCCAGCTACTCGACCGGCTGCATGGGGTGGCCTACGGCGGCATTGACCGCAGCATTGACGCCCACATTAAAAACCTGCGCCGCAAGCTGGAGGACGACCCAGTCGAACCGCGTTTCATCCTGACGGTTTACGGCGTGGGTTACCAGTTCACCGACGAGGCCCAACCATGAAGCATTTCCATGGCTGGGAGCAGCATGAAGATTGGCCGGAAGACCTGCATAGGAGGCATTTCCGCGGCTGGGAGCACCACGGAGGCTGGCCGGAAGACATGTACCGGCGGCGGCGCATGTTCTTGATGCGCTTCGGCGGGATATTTGCATTGGTCGCCCTGTTGGGGTTGGCCGGAACGGGTGTACTGATCTGGATTGCTGTACGCCTCTTACAAGGGAACTCCCAGGCGTTTGTAACAATTTGGCTTTCAGGCTGCGGACTGCTGCTGGGAATCCTTTTATTATTCGCTGCAGTGATCGGCTGGTCCTTCCGTGGATTTGGCACCCCTCTCGCCAACCTGATGGCGGCTGCGGATGCGGTGGCGGATGGGGATCTCAGCGCGCAGGTCCCTGAACGGGGATCGGGGGATATGAGACGCCTGGCCCGATCCTTCAACCGCATGGCCCGTGAGCTCCAGCGCGCCGACCAGCAGCGTCGCAACCTGACTGCCGATGTGGCCCATGAACTGCGCACCCCGCTGCACGTCATCCAGGGTAACCTGGAGGGGATCCTGGACGGCGTCTACCAACCCAGCGAAGAGCACCTGCGCGCCACACTTGACGAGACCCGCCAGCTGGCGCGTCTGGTCGAGGACTTGCAAACGCTGTCGCTGGCGGAGGCCGGGCAGCTGCCGCTCCAGCTGGAGCAGGTTGAGGTGGCTGACCTGCTTTCCGATGTGATCACCAGCTTCAGCAGCCAGGCCGAATCCCAGGGTGTCGATCTACGCCTGGAGACTGATGGCAATCCTGCGAAGCTCGTCATCCGGGCCGACGCCCTGCGCATGGACCAGGTCCTCGCAAACCTGGTCGTGAACGCGCTGCGCCATACCTCTTCGGGCGGTACGATCACCCTGCGGGCGGAACTGCTTGAGGGTGCCGTCCGGATGCGCGTCTCGGACACCGGGGAGGGCATTCCGCCTGAGGACCTGCCCTTCATTTTCGACCGTTTCTGGCGCGGCGACCGTTCCCGTTCGCATGCCGGCGGCGCCTCCAGCGGGCTGGGGCTGGCAATCTCCAAGCAGCTGGTGGAGGCCCATGGCGGGCAGATCGAGGCCGAAAGTGAACCCGGGCACGGCACGACCTTTACGATTGAACTGCCTCTAGGCGAGGGCGAGTAATTAATCTATGCGCACCTTTTCGGGCCGTTAGGGTACCACACCCGGAAGATAGGTCGCCGCTCAGCAGATCCAACAGGTGAACGCTAGGAGGTTGAGGCCCATAGCCGCCTCCAGACAGACTCTTCCTGGTCCGCGATCCTGCCCAGCAGCTCGCTGACCTGTGCGAGGGTCCCGCCTTGCTCCTCCGTCACAGAAGCGGTTTCCAGGAGTGCCGCCAACCTTTGCCAATCCTCGGCGACTCCGAGCAGGCTTATCCCGGCATCCACGAACGCCTCCCCTCCGCTGAGACCAGCTTCAATTTCGGAAGCGTTTGAACATCCTGCAGACAGCCAGGCCGACCCACGTTCGCATCCGCGCTGCGCTGCGCCCGGAGCCATAACCGGTTTCCCACAGACCGTCCGCGGCCTGGTGTGCCAGGAACCAGTCCAATCCCCCGGCGATATCCGGGTCCGCTGGATCAAATCCCAGGCAGGAAAGGCTGTCCAGCGCGCTGAGCAGGCTGTTCCACCAGAAGGGGTACTGGTATTTGAACCAGTAGGAGGGCGCTTTCCGGTCATTGTATTTGTCGGCTTGGAAGAAGCGGCTTTTGAGCAGGTGACCGGCCGTTTGAATCTCAGGACGCCCCCGATAGGCCAGATGGGCAGCAAATGCGCGCAGGACCATGTCCGTCGCCAGGTGGGAAGAAGGTCGGGAACGATCCGGCGCCAGGGGGCTTGCCTGCCAGTAGGCCCGGGTCCTCAATCGCGACGGGACAGCCTGGGTGGGGACCATCCAGCCTCCGTCCTCCTGGCGCATGGAGAGCAGCCAACTTAAACCGACCTTCAGCCGTTTATCTTCGGCGTACCCCGCTTTCACCAACAGCGCCAGAATAGCTCCCATATAGTAGGGCATGTATTGGTTGCCGAGGATGCCCCGCAGATCACCTTCCGCCGCTTGGCAGGAGAAGATATATCCAGCCGCCTTTGCGATGACCGGATGGTCGCGATTGAAGCCGTAGGTCTCAACCAGCACTCTCAGGGTGCGAAACGATTCGAGCAGGTCGTAATTGCCACCGGTGAGCGGCCCCCGGCGTCTGGCCGGATACCTCCACGAGCCGTCCGGTTGCTGGGTCCCGGCCAGATGCCTCGCCTCCGCCAAGTCCCACAGCACGCTGACCGGTCCTGAGGCCTCATCCAGCAGGTCACGCCGGACAAAGTAGGTCAGGACCAGGTCCTGCTGGGAAAGCAGGGCCGGAAGCGGATCGGAGACCAGGTCGTTCAACCAGCTGGCCATGCTCATGCTTTCCGGACCGGGTGGCGCTCTAGAAGCTGGATCAGGATGATCAAACGGGTCGCGGGATTTGCCAAAGGGTGCTCCGCCTGCGGTTCGCCAGGTCCGGGTTCAAAGAAAGGGTACCCCTCATCTATTATGATATTTTACAACATGAATTAACCCGGGAGATGTTTCTCCCGGGTCTGACTTGCAACTTCTTTCCCTAGATTTTTCTGGACCATCCAGGCCTCGCCGGGGCCCTGATCCGGTTGTTCAAAAGAGAATGAGGTTCCGAATCAGGTACCACAAGCAGTCTCAGAGGTTGTTATCCGCGGAACAACGCCACGGCTGCGACCAGAACGGCCAGGGCCCAGCGGTAATAGACGAATACATCCGTGGAGTGCTTTTGCAGGTAATTCATCAAAAAGCGGATACACAGGTATCCGACGATGGCGGCCATGGCAAAACCGATCGGGAACAGCAGCAGGTCGCTGTGCGGGATGGCGCCCGCCTTCATGCCCTTGTAAACATCCCACAGACTCTTCAAACCTGCTCCGGCGATGATCGGGGCGGACAGCAAAAAGGAGAATTTCGCTGCCGAGTCTCTCTTAAGTCCGAGCGCCAGACCGGCCGAGATGGTGCTGCCCGAACGCGAAACCCCTGGGAAGATGGCCAGCGCCTGAGCCAGGCCGATCAGCAGTGTCTCTTTAAGGTTAATGCTGTCGAGGGATTGCAAATGACGGGCGAGGCGGTCGGCCAGAAAAAGCAGCGCCCCCAGCACGGCGATGATCGCTGCCATGATGAGCATCGCCACCGGCTTGATCGGGATCCCGGGCTGATGAAAGAGCCCCTCGATGGCGTTCTCGCCCAGAATGCCTGCGATCCCCCCAGGGATCGTGCCGATCACGATGAACCAGGCCAGGCGGCGCTGCGGGTCGTCGCCGATTTTCCATTCCCGGATGCTCAGGAACCAGGCCCGAATCAGGCTGATCCAATCCCTGGCAAAGAAAACCAGAACGGCCAACAGGGTGCCCAGATGAAGGGCGACATCGAACGTCAGGCTGGTAAGCGCCGGGTCATTCCAGTTGAACAACCACGGCACGATGATCAGATGGGCCGAACTGGAGATCGGCATGAACTCGGTCAGGCCCTGGACAATTCCCAACACAACCGCCTGAAGAATCGTAGACATGATGAAAGCACCTCGCGCGCAGTGAAAGGATGGAGATGGCCGCCAGGCCTCCCGCCCATGCCTGGACGACGTCAGCTGGTCAATCTCATCTCAAGGGCCTTATTATAGTATTTTTTATCGCCCTATTCGAGCGATCTTCTCAAAAGACATCCAGTAACCCTTTCCCAACCGGAATCGGAAACCCACCTCGCAAACAAATGTCTGGTGTTCTAAGATTAACAACTTACCCCCGAATCCTTGTGCAGCCAGGCACGAACGGACCTCATCCCGCGTGAAAAGGCAACCGCTCACAGCATATTGATTTCGGGGCGGATTCATCCTATACTACAAGTACATTCCGCCGTCATTCCGCAAGGGCGCGGCCTATTTCAGGTCGTTGGTTACGGGCGACCGCGCGCAGCACTCTTAAAATGGTAAAGCCACTGCGGATCCTTGGCGGCGGGAGACGCCATCGAGAGGTGAGCTATGGCTGACTTCCTTTACCAATTTCTGGCAAGTGTTCTGGACCTCACCGTCTGGGGCGGGAAACTGTCCGGAGAGGAGAACCTCCCCTCCCAGGGCCCTGCCGTGTTTGTTGCCAATCACCTGGATGCCATGGGACCGATCGCAGCACCCTGTTCCATCCCGCTGCGCTTGTACACCTGGATCCAGGCGGAGATGCTCGATAAGGATATGGCCGTCGACTGGTTGAAATGGGATTTTGTCGAGCGGCAGCTACATTTCAAACCCCCTCTCAGCCTGTGGATTTCCAAGGCGCTCTGTTCATTATCGGTGCCGATCCTGCGCTCACTCGGCTGCATCCCGGTCTATCGCGGGGACTATGCACGCATGCAGACCACCCTGCAGATGAGCATGGATTTGTTGCGCGAAGGAAAGTTCCTGATGATTTTTCCGGAGGACAACCGCTATCCTGCTGATCCGATGACAAAGATGATGCCTTTCCAGCATACTTTCGCCCGTCTGGGAGAGATGTATTACCAGGAGACAGGCAGGCGGCTGGAATTTTATCCGGTCATTATTCACGGCTCGGGGGTGCTTAAAGTGAACAAGCCGGTGACTTACAATCCGCTCAACCCCCCCGGCCAGGAACGCCATCGCCTCAAGGACCTGATCGAAAATACGATCACAGCCACATACATCCAGCTGGACAGCGGGGAAGTCAGCGGAGCGCTCACGCCGGAGAGGAAATAGCACCTCCCTGCGTACATGGGAAAGCGGGCGCGTGCTTAAGACCGCCAAGCCGCCCACCGGGCTAACCTTGCTGAGCGGGATTGCCCTGCCTGTTGATATAATCATTCCAATAACTGCCATTAAGGACAACTGGAAACTCCGGGGATATAATTCGGGGATTATTCCTGCGCTCTGGGTGTTCCCCGGTCCGGAGGACCCGATCGGACGAAGGATTGCCGGAAAGAACAGACCCCTGCCTTCTCCTCCCAGGGGAGAATCTCCATAACAGGGAGACAAGATCATGGCCGACAGTAAATATCTGATCCTCGGGACTGGAATGGCCGCAGATGCAGCCGTCCGAGGGATTCGCGAAATCGACCCGAAGGGTTCGATCGAGCTAATCGGCCTGGAGGAGGATCCCCCCTACAAGCGGCCCCCGCTCAGCAAGGGATTGTGGAAGGGTAAACCAAATGAAAGATAACCCCCTTTTAAACCTTGAGGCCCTCGGGCAGAGCGTGTGGCTGGATTTCATCTCCCGCGGCAGCCTGACCTCCGGTCAGCTGAAACGGTTGATCGAAGAGGATGGCTTATCAGGGGTCACTTCCAATCCCTCCATATTCGAAAAATCCATCCTGCTCAGCCAGGATTACGAGCAGTCGATCCACTCCCTGGTCCAGGCTGGCAAGAGCGCAGAGGAGATCTACCAGCAGATGACCGTCACGGATATCCGCATGGCGGCTGACCTGTTCCGCCCGACCTTCGACCGAACCGACGGTAGGGACGGATTTGTGAGCATCGAGGTTTCTCCCCATCTAGCCCATGATACGGCCGGGAGCCTTGCAGAAGCTCGCCGCTTGTGGGCGGCGGTGAACCGCCCGAATGTGATGATCAAGATCCCGGGAACGCCGGAGGGTCTTCCAGCCATCCAGGCTCTGATCCAGACGGGCATTAACATCAACATCACCCTGCTATTCGGGCTGACCCGCTACCAGCAGGTCGTGGAAGCCTACCTCTCCGGCCTGGAGGCCCGATCCACCCAGGGAGGCTCACTGGGGAGGGTGGCCTCCGTTGCCAGCTTCTTTCTGAGCCGGATCGATGTGCTGATCGACCCCATGCTCGAAGAAAAGATGAAAATGAACACCCCCCAGGCCGGGATCGCCTCTGAGCTGCACGGCCAGATCGCAATCCAATCTGCCAAGGCAGCCTATGGGATTTTTAACGAGCTTTTCCACGGCCCGCGCTTCCAGAGGCTACTCCAGCAGGGAGCCCGGCCCCAACGGCTACTGTGGGCCAGCACCAGCACGAAAAATCCCAGCTACAGCGATGTAAAGTACGTGGAGCCTCTCATCGGGTCGCAGACGATCAACACGCTTCCGCTTGAGACCCTTGAGGCATACAGGGACCATGGAAAGCCGGCAGCGCATCTCGCCGAAGGACTTAATCTGGCCCGCCTGTCTCTCGAACGCTTGTCTCAGGTACAGATCGAACTGGAGGCGGTCACCGCACAGCTGGAGAAAGAGGGGGTCGAAAAGTTCAACCAAGCCTACGATAAGACTCTGGCGACCCTGCAAGAGAAGCAGGCCGCCGCCTTGAAAGAACCTCAAAAAGGTTAACGGCCGAATCGGCGAGACATTCCAGAGGCTATGGGGCTTGAAGGGAAAAGGATTCTGATCGCAGGAGTCACCCCGCGCATCGGCCGCAACCTGGCCGAGGTCAAAGCGCCGGGCAGAAAAGCTTCCCTGCTCAAGGCCGATTTGACCGATCCAGCTGAGACCGCCGGCTTGATCGGGCGCGCCCTGGAGCACGACCCCCTCTTCGCCCGGCTGAACAACGCCGTGATTTTCCAAAGGCTGGCCTGGCAGGACTCCAGTTTGGCGGGGGGATCGCCTCTCGACGAAGGCCGACACCTGGCATAGAAAGGAATTTCCGATGGATCAGATTTTCATCACCGACCTGGTTGCACGCGGCATCATCGGGATCAACGACTGGGAGCGCGAGAAACCGCAGGAGATTCTGATCAACCTGGTCCTGTTCACCGATCTGCACAAGGCTGGGAAGAGCGATGATCTCAGTGACAGCACCAACTACCGGTCGGTGGTAAAAAGGGTGCTGGCCCATGCCGAAACCGCCCGCCGGCTGACGGTCGAAGCCCTGGCCGCGGACCTGGCAAATCTCTGCCTGGAGGACCCCGGAATCGACAAGGTCCGGGTACGCGTGGAAAAACCGGGCGCAGTGCGCTTCGCCAGGTCCGTGGGGGTCGAGATTGAGCGGGGCAGAGAGACAGCGTAATGAGGCAAGTGCAACACCTGGGTTGCCTGCTGCTCGGTTCAAATATCCGGCCTGAACACAATCTGCCGCTGGCCGTGGAACGTCTGCAGCAGCTGGTTGATGTTGTGCTGAGCTCTTCGGTCTGGGAATCCCCTCCGGTCGGATCTGACGACGCCGATTTTCTCAATGCCGCCCTGTTGATCTGGACGCCCCTGGAAGCCGCTGTCCTCAAAAAGGACGTCCTCCTGCCCCTGGAAGCGCAGCTGGGCCGTGTTCGCAGGCGCGATAAAAACGCCCCCCGCACCATCGACCTGGATCTCATCACTTTCGACGGCCGGCTCCTGGATCAGGCCTTGTGGCATTACGCCCATCGGGCGGTGCCGGTATCCGATCTCCTGCCCAACTTGCGGTCCGAGAGTGGGGAATACCTTAAAGAAGCGGCGTTACGCCTAGGCTGCCAAACCCCTCTAAGGCTGCGGCCGGATGTCCTGCTGCCCGGACCTTCCCTTCCGATCCGAAATCGCGCCTGACCATTCTCCCCCATATTTCAAGGGGGATCGCTAGCCTACATCCAAATCGGCGCTTTCCTCGGGCGCGATCTCTTTCTTTAAGAGTGCGTAGGCTCCGGCCGATTTGTCGTTGATATCCAGGACGAACTGGCGGCGGGCGACGAGGTTCACCACTTCCCACCCCTCCAGTCCGGCCTCGCTCAGGTCAAAAAGATCAATGCCCCCTCCAAGCAGGTCTTCCTGCAAAAGGTCTTCAGCCGGGATGAAGACCACCTTGTAACGAAACACTTTTCGGCCTTTTTGCAACCTTTTTTTTGCCTCCCCGATTCTGGCCTCGTGCTCCCGGTCTTCCTCGGCCTCCATCGCTTCGTGCATCCCCTTCATCTCCGGTGAATCAAGAAGCTCCTCAGCAAATTCGCGCAGGTGCTTGTCCTGGCTGTTTTCGGCGAGCAAAAGGAATTTCCAGCCGCGTTTATCCCCCAGCTTGATGAGCGCTTCCGCTGCATCCACCTGGAGCATCGCGTCATCGCCGCCGGTCATAATCTCGACCAGCGAATCGGTATCATGTCTGGCAAACAGATCCTCGATTCCCTTATCCATTCCCTGACCTCCGTTTAAAATGGCGGTGAACGCCTCCCGGCCTTTTCTGGCTGGCCTTCCGTCTTCCCAGAGGCTCCGGCATTGGTTTGATTATAGCGCTCCATCCCCCCATCCCGGATGCTCTCGGAACCCTCGACCCTGACCTCCGGCATGGTCGGCCAGACAGCTCCGCTCACCGAGATGGAAACCGTAGTCGAAAAAAACCTCCTTCGAAGGAGGGCCTGAGACACATCCCGAATCTTTCTCTTGTAGGCTGTGGAGCCGGGCATAGGTATCGACCCCCGCCGATGCGGTTAAGCAGTCTCTTTCTGGTCTTCGTGAAGTTCTGGCTGCAGCCAGCTCCGGCCATCCTGGTTGCCCATGCGGCGGGGAAGGTTACCTTGCTCTTCGCCGCTCGCGATGAGGTGTACAACCGCGCGGTCGTCTTAAAATCTACCTCGAAAAACACGAGGCGAGCGGCAAGGGTCTTTAGGAACCACGCTCCTTCAGCGTCGAGGAATCCACAGGCCAAAAATATCTACCTGCCCTCGAGCAGGGCCTTCATGATATCGTCGGAGGGCTGCATATGCGGTGGTTTGACATGCGCCAGGTCGGCGCCTTCCAGCCGGCGTGCCTCCATGTAGTGATTGAAGGCACCCGCCTCTAAGCGCGTCACCTGTAGATGATCGCCGCCCAGGATGTATTCGAGGTTGATGAACTCCGAACCGGTCTGCTGAAATGCGCCGCGGATCGAGGTCTTCAAATCCTCCGCGGACAAACCACCCTGCCCATTGAGCTCGAGGTACAGGTGCAGGACCGGGTCGCCCTGGAGGTCTTCTTTGCGCGCGATCCAATCCACATAAACCACCTTCGAGGCCTCGATCACCTGCCAGATCATCCGTTCAGTCAGGCGGGCCAATCCCGCCAGATCGATGATATCGTCGGCGCGCGAGTAAAAGCGCACCTGGGGCAGGTCGGTGCCCAATTCCTCATCGCCCAGCGAGATCACCTGGATCAAATCGCCAACCCGGTAGCGGGTGAAGACCCCTCCCATCAAATTGGTGAAAACCAGCTCGTATATTCCCAGCTCCAGTTCGTTGAAAAGGACGGTGTGCGGCTGGAAGGAGGGGTCCTGTTTATTCTTAAGATGCTCTTCGTAGGGGATGAACTCCAGGAAGTTGGAATCGGGGTTAAAGGTCATGCCCTTGCAATTCCAGGACTGTGACGCCAGAATCCCCGCCTCCGTGGTGGCGTAGCCCTCCACAGGCTCTTTACCCCAATAGTACTTGATCCGTTCCCGGTAGATGTCCGTGTCCGTCCCGCCAGTCAGGACGCCTTTGAGCTTCCAGATGTCCCGGGGCAGTACATTGCGCTTATGCAGTTTGGCGGTGATGAGGGCTCTGACCAGCCTGAAAAACACTGCCGGGTGCAGCATCTTAGAGGAGAACTTGGTATTCCCCGTGTCGCTTTCAAATCGTTCTCCCATCTTTGCGAGGATGCTGGCAAGGCCGTAGAAGTAATCCAGCCCGGTACGCATGGATATATCGAAGCCAGCGGCGATGCGGGCGCTGAAATCCATCGCCTCCCCTTCTACGAGGGAGGGCACAAAAGTGGCATTCGTCTGTTCCCCAATGGAACGGCTGATATAGGCGGAGACATAGGGAGGCGGCGCTGTACACAGGAGCATCACGGCCTCCGGCTCCAGGTGGATCTCGCCTTTCTGCGTACAACAGGACATAATGATCGGACCGACCGAGGCTTCGCCAAGTTGATCGTACATCTTCTTGGTGTAGGGCGCCCATTTGATCGAATCCACTCCGGAATGGCCGGAGGTGCGGCCCCAGACATAAGGCTCGGCCGGTAAGGCATCGGCGCGCCGGTCTTTCAAGAAGGGTTGATAGTCGGCGTAGGTGGTAAACGGGACGGTCCGGCGAAATTCCTCCACGCTGCCCGGGGACTTCTCCCCCAGCAGCCTTTTCCCGATTTCGCTTTTACTGAGCATATCGATCTGCTCCAGCAGAAGCCGCTCCTGGATGTGCATGAACTCGTCCAAGCTGAGGTCCAGGTAACCGCAATACTTTGTCCAGAGTTCGTTCTTCCTTCCCTGTCTCAAGAGCTCAGCAGCGATCGCCATATTTTCCTCCTTGGAATGGTCAGGGTTTTGTCGCCTCAATTACCAGCGGGTCTGGAATCCAGGACCTCTTGGAAGGCAATTTGACGATGCGAATGTCGACGAAGCCGGCCTGGCGCAAGTCAGCCTGCCAATCTGTATCGCTGCGGATATTGGACACCGCGGCAGCTTCGGCTCCAGCGCGCGAGGCATTCTCGACCACCAGAAAATAAACATATGCAGCGACTCGGATGGCCGTTCTCAGGAGGGGGTTATTCCAAAGCGGCGACCCGGCTGCATCCGCCATGGCGAGCCGGCCGCCGGGTTTGAGAACGCGACTCATCTCGGACAGCATGGCTGGCACGTTCATGTGGTGCGTCGCCAGTCCGCACATGACGAGATCGAACGATCCCGGGCTAAAGGGCATGACCAGCGCGTCCCCGCAGGACAGGGAGATATCCCTGTCTGCCGCGGCTTTTTCGATTTGCTCTTTCCCGCGTCGGAGCATGGCGGCAGTGATGTCCAGGCCGATCACATGGAAATTTTTCTTGACCGCCTCCACCAGGCGGCGCGGGATGACTGCGGTTCCCGTGGCTACGTCGAGGATCAGATCTCCATCGGAGATGATCGTTAACTCGATCAGGCGGTTGACAAAGCGGGTATAGCTCCACCCCCAGAATCGATTGAGCTCGCTATCGACGACCTTTTCATAGCGGGAAGCAAGTTCGGTGAAGGCCTCTACGACGACCTCTTGCTCTTCCATACCGTTGATATACTATCACAAACCAAGCGCAAGTTCAATTCTGTAAATAGGCGCGGACCTGATTACGCCCTGCTTGCTTAGCCGCGTACATCGCCATATCGGCCTGATAAAGCAGCATGTCGAAGTCATGCATGGCCTGGCTAAAGCTGGCGACGCCGAAGCTCACGGTGATCGCCAGAGGGCCGACCGTGGTCGCGATCGGTTCGTTTTTAATCATATCCCGCAGGCGTTCGGCGATGATCACAGCCTCGGAGGTGTCTGTCTCAGGGAGCAGAACGACGAACTCCTCGCCTCCGTACTTGCCAAACACGTCGACCTCCCGCAGATTCTTCTGGCAATATTCCGCCAGGAAGCGCAAAACCTGATCGCCGACGGCATGGCCGTAAGTATCATTCACCACTTTAAAATGATCGATGTCCATGAAGAGGATCGAGAACGGCCTGGCAAAACGCTGGGCCCGGTTGATCTCCCGTCTGCCCGATTCCATTAAAAAACGGCGGTTCGAGATGCCGGTAAGTTCATCCGTCATGGCCAACTGCTGGATTTCCTCGAACAGGCGCGCATTTTGTAAGGCCAGGCCGACCTGCCCCGCGAAGATCGCCAATAGATCCGCATTCTCCTGCTGATAGAATCCCGGCTCGCTCTTGCTGAGAGACAGGCAGGCCAGGATGTCCCCCTGCACCACGATCGGGGCGCCGATCCAGGATCGATAGCGGCTGACCGTTCTTCTGAGCTGACCGGTCTCGCTGAAGGTATCAGGGATCACCAGCGGACGGCCGGAATTCACCATCCGATGTAAATAGGGGGAGGCTGCTACGGCGAACGACAATCCCTCCAGCTCCCCGTTCAGGGTTTCCCGGGATATGCGTGCCTCAGATCCATCAGGGGGATTGTCTTTGGGATTGTCGTTCGCCCGTAGTAGGGCTTTCTCGTTGACGATCCCGGCCTGGTCGATCAGCTCCGCCGTAGTTGTGATGCCCTTGGCGGCAATCAGGTGCAGCCGGCCTGCGCGCAGGATCATCAAGCACATGCTGTCGTATGGGATTATGGCGTTCAGGTTGGACAAGCTGCTGTCCAGCACCTTTTGAAAATCGATGGCAGAAGTCAGTTCGGCCAGGGTACTACGCAGGGTCTCCGCTTCCCGCCGCTGTCTGGATTCGGTGTCGAACAAGCGGGCGTTCTCGATGGCCACCGCGGTCTGGTTGGCAAGGGTGGTCAGGGTGAGCTGATCGTCCGGCGAGTAACCCTCCTCCGACTGCTTCGACCCCACTGCAAAAATACCAACCAGCTCCCCCTTCGCCTTGAGCGGGATAAAGAGCTCCGCATCCACCTTCTCCAATTCCTCTCGCTCCCGTCCCCACATCGCCCGAAACTGCGGTGCCACCTCGATCTCGCGCTGGCTCAGCACTCCATTGTGGTCCGTCAACCACAGGACGATAGGATGGGTCTCACTAAAGCGCAAATTCGCGCCCGCCTCGATTCCGATCTGCGCAGTCAGGTAATACTCCCCCCGGCCACCTCGTTTCAGGAGGAACGCTGCCTTGCGGATGTGCAGGGTTGTGGTGATCTCTTCCAAGATCATATTGGTAACCACGTCCAGGTCCAATACGGAGGCCACCTTATTGCTCAGTCTCTCCAACATCCGGCCCGAGTCATATTTCTCCCGGAAGAAGAGCCGGTCAATCCAGCCCTGAGCTGCCGTTCGCAGGGGTTGGGCGACCAGGGCCGTCACGATCGCCACCAGCAAGGAGAGGGCGAAGATCGAGAATCCCCCGGAAAAATGAAACAGGTTCAAGGCCAGCGAGATGATCAGAAAGTAACCTGCGCCGATTAGTACCGTCGGGATGGAGTAGAGCAAGCTTCTCCGAACGACGACTTTGACATCCAGCAACTGGTGGCGCAGGATCGCGTAGGCGATCAGCAATGCATTCAGCCCGCTGCCTGCGACATCGATCGGATATTTACCGAGCGGGGTTAAGTCGGTCAGCGTGGTACCGATCACCAAGGCCATGCCGATGATCAAATAGCGCAGCCGGTTGCGCTGGAGAGGATCTTCCGATTGCCGCGAGGCGCGGATAAGCTGGGTCAGGCTGAATATATTCAAGCCGTAACCGGGGCCCGCCACCAGCAGGAGCAAGGGAGTAAATTTGTAGGTCAGAATGCCATTTGTGATTGAAACTGCATATACGACCAGATTGGGTATCAACCCGATCAGCATGGCGATCCCGCCAAACAGATACACCCAGACGGCCCACGAATAGCGCCGATTAAGCGTGGTCTTTACAAACTCAAAGATCGCCAGGGCTGATCCAAGCGAGGCAAAGATGGAGATCCGGAACCACAACGCCGCATCGCCAATACCGCTGCTGAGCAAAAAAGCGGCGGCGGACCACAGCAGCATGGTCAGCAGGTAGACTCTGAACACGCGCCGCTCCTGTGCGTAGGTTTCGGATCGCGATACCTCCACCGTGAACAAGAGCACCCAATAGAGGACGAAGGCGAGCAGATCGACCAGCAGAAACGCCCAGTTCATTCCAAGTCCATCCGCGTAGATCCTCTCCATGCGCAGCAGGATCGTTCCAGGAAAACGCAGTATCCCCAGCCCTTGATTGACCAGGGCACGAACTCCGCCCTGGTTCTGAAGGCCCTGCCCGACAATTCCTCATTCAGATTTTAAACAGAACCGCTCTCTCCAGGGGAGCGATCGGCAGATCGGGGATTCGTATGAGCCAGCAGGAACGACGCCGGTGTATTTTTGATTATGTTGAGGCTGTGCACATCGACCAGCTTAAGTGTATCATATGTACAGGTTTAGAACGAAAGGAGGGATGTGCGGCTTCCCCTGTCGCCGGAAGGAGACAGTCCCCCGCACTGGTGTGATGGAACCGAAAAATTACCTGATCGACATGGACGGTGTGCTCGTGAAAGGACCCCAATTGATCCCCGGGGCGGACCGATTTATCAAAAAGCTTAATGCCCGAGGCATCAAGTTCCTGGTGCTGACCAATAACTCCATGTACACCCCGCTCGACCTGGCGCACCGCCTGGGTACCAACGGCCTCACCATCCCCCCGGAGCGAATCTACACCTCGGCGATGGCGACGGCCCGCTTCATGCAATTGCAAACTCCCGGCGGGAAGGCGTTCGTGGTCGGGGAGAGCGGCCTGACCGAAGCCATCCATAGGGCTGGTTATGTGATGACCGACATCGATCCCGACTACATGGTGCTAGGGGAAACCTTATCGTACAACTTTCAATTAATTACCCGGGCCATACGCCTGGTCGCGGCCGGCGCACGTTTCATCGCCACCAATCCGGATCCTTCCGGACCGACCGATTCCGGTCTGGAGCCAGCCTGTGGCGCAATGGCGGCCCTGATCGAGAAAGCCAGCGGGAAAAGTCCGTTCTTTGTTGGAAAGCCCAATCCCTTCATGATGCGGTCAGCTTTGAATTTTCTGGGGGTCCACTCGGAGAACACGGTAATCATCGGCGACCGCATGGACACCGATGTTGTGGCCGGCATCGAGAGCGGCATGGAGACCGTGCTGGTCCTGAGCGGGGTCACCCGTCAAGCGCAAATTCAGGATTTTCCCTATCGGCCTGCGCAGGTGTTGGAATCGATCGCTGAATTGGAGCCGTAGGCATTCATAAACCTCGGGTCCTCTGCACTTGCAGAGGACCCACTTGATCCGTCCAGTCTGGAACCATCCTGTCGCCCCCTGCATGAAATATGCTTCACCCGATCCGCCCAATAGGCGAGTGGGTTTAAAAATATGGGGTTTCGAAGATCCCCTAGCCAGCCTTCGGAGGGAGCTGTGACCCGCAGTTGCTACAAAAACGCGCCTCGGGCGGGTTGGCGGTGCCGCACTGGTTGCAGAAATTCCCTTTCACTGTCGGGGAGGCAGGCGGGTTCGGACTCGGAATCGGCCCCGCAGTATCCGGAGATTTCTTCGCCTCTTCGACCAGGTTCTCGGTCATTTCCTTTGTGCCTTTGCGAAACTCACTGATCGCCCGCCCCATGCCGCGCCCGATCTCGGGCAGGCGGCTGGCGCCGAAGACCAGCAAGGCCACCACCAGGATGATCAGAATATGGATGGGTTGGATTCCAAACATGATCGACTCCTTCTTCCAATGTCACAGGGTTTCCCCTTGACGGGGTTATTATAGCCCATTAATAAGCCGCCCTTCCTCCAATTCGGACCTTCGGCAAAGGGCCGGCGGCCGCCGGAGAAGCTGCCCCCCCGAACCTTGCGACCATTCAAGGCCACAGGTTTAAGGTTACAATCATGGATCAATGCCCGCTGAGGCGGCTCACGATCGGGTGGGAAAGATTCCCGTCCAGGCGCCCAGGATGATACGATGATCGGAGAACACATGAACCATCCACCGAAAAGCCCCCACCCAAGGAATCAAGCTGCCCCTTCTCATGCCGATGCGCTCGGCTGGCAACAGCTGATCAGCGAGGATCCAGGATTCAGGAAGGAGACCGGCTTCCCGATCCCGGCTTATTCAGAATTCATGCCACCGCCCCGCCTGGGATTGACCCCCTACGGAGATATTGAGACATCTCTGCTTGTAGGACAGGATCCCTTTGGATGGCAGATCTCCGAGGTCGAAGAGGAGTATGAACTCCGGCCTGGGGTGGCACGCCTCACCCGGCAGATCATGGAGCACCTGCTCAAGCTTGGCCAGGGTCAGACCGCCCATTCCATCGCAGAGCACAAAGGCCAGAACTTGAAGGACAACCCTTATTGGCCGAGCGACCTGGCCGCACGGTCCGGCCAGTTGCAGCACGAACATTACGTCGCTTTCCTGCCCCTAGCACTTTCGAGAGCACAGGATGATAAAGGGCGCGTACTGTGGACGTTTTTTGGGGGTAGCGAACACGGGCCGGAACCCGTCTTCTGGAAAGGGTTCTTTTCCGCTCCCGGTCAGGAGCGGCCCGCTGAAGAATCGCTGGCATTTATCCTCCAGCTGCTTGCGAATGCCTATGAGGAGGCCGTGCCTACACCGGCCGCGCTCCTTTCGAAGGGGTTTCGCATCCTGCCGACGGACCCAAACCCTGCGTCTGCAGAGCCGCTGAGCGGACAGCTCCCCTCCTGGACCCGGCCGTACCTGGTCAACGAGCAGGCTTCTTTTGATCAGGTACGGTATCTGCTGACCTTTCGGCCTTTCAGTCGCCTTCCGGAGGCGGTCAAAGGGCTTTACCTGGAGGGCAGGCTTCATCTCCTGCCCTTCCCCGGAAGCCTGGTCTTCTGGGGGATGCCGACCTACCTGAAACTCCAGCGGGAATTACCCATGGCAGTACAGATCCCTTTGCTGCGCCTGGTTCCCCGCTCCAGCGGGCTGGAGGGGCTGCGCGTCCCGCAAACCGGCTGGCTGCATGAACCCCGGGAGGATCGCACCCCCCTGGAGGCCCAGGAGGAGCTGCTCCTGCACACCTATTCCCGAAGCAACCGTTGGGATCGAATCCATCGATATGAAGACGAGCTGGCGCTGAACCCACGTTTGGAAAAGGTAGCCAAGGTCCTGTTCAGCACCGACCTGGAGGTTCTGGGCCTTTACGATAAACCGATGGCCAGGAACTGCCAGTTGTGGAATGCTGATTTCGGTCTGTTGCTGGACGGGCCGCGCGCCTCGCCCGAGCAGATCCTAGAAGCGGAGAATACCCTGGCGAATGGTGGGTTGTTCGGATACCGTTTTCTCTTTCCGGCCATGCGGGTAGGCCGCTATGAAGTCTACTGGCACCGCCTGGCGGTGGCCTACCGGTCTCCCCGGACCGGCAGTATCGAACTGCTGCCGGATGCGCCGCTCGGCTATCTCACGGCCTCCCCCTGGAATGCAGCCTCAGGGAACGACGCGACCGAACTCTGGCCGCGCCTCGCCCGCCGGGAAGTGTATCTCTCTGCCCTTCAGGATTTCCACAATGAGCACGACCACTATGCACACCAGACCTCGCTCAACCTGCTGAGCCTGCTCGATGCCCGGCAGCTCATGGGGGAGCGGCGGCTGCCGCGCGCTTTCGCCCGCACCTTGCTGCGCCTTGCCAAGGAAGAAACTCTGGAGGCCTGGATCGCCGGACTGCCCGATCACACGCCCAGTCTCGAGCGGGGCCGCGCCATGCAGGCAGTGGTCGAAGACATGCTGGAGAGGCCGGGCCAGGCAGCTGCTCTACCCCATGCCATTACCTATAACGAGACCGCCACACGGGCGTTCGAAACGGCCTACTGGGAGGACATCCAGACGCTCTCCAACGGCGATTATAAAACCAAAGAAACCGCGGATGTCGTCCAGGATGCGGCCACTCTTAGGGAGCTTCCCAATCGCCCACGCGACCTGGAGCGCCTGGGGGATTACCTGCTGCAGCGCCACCGGGAGGCAATCCGTCAGGCCGGAATGCAAGATAAGGCCGTGTGTGGGGAACTGCCGTTCTCCTGGCAGACGGATTTTAACTACCCGCTCCTCGGCGGATGGATGCGTGACCATGAGGGCATGAGCCACGAGCGCGACTTGCTGGTGGTGATCCCCGGCCGGGACCGCACCCAGGCCGTCATTTTGGCCGATCATTACGACACAGCCTATGAGGAAGATACCTATGACCGCTCACACGGCGGGTCAGGCGCGCACCGGGCGGCAGCCGGAGCTGACGACAATTGCTCCGCCACGACGGTTCTCCTGCAATCCGCCCCAATTTACCTGAAACTGTCCAGCCAGGGCCGGCTGGAGCGGGATATCTGGTTGCTCCACCTGACCGGCGAAGAGTTCCCTGCCGATTGCATGGGGGCCAGGCACTTCTGTCAGGCGCTGATCGAAAAAACGCTCCGGTTACACCTGGGGGACAACCAGTGGATGGACCTTTCAGGCACACGGCCGATGGGTATCTTTGTCATGGACATGATCGCTCACAACCGCGATCACGACCGGGATATCTTTCAGATTTCTCCTGGCAGGGGCCCGCGCTCCCTCTCCCTGGCCTGGCAGGCGCACCTGGCCAACCTGATCTGGAACGCCGGCGCGGCCCAGTGGAATCAAAGCCCAGAAAGGCGCAACCTCGGGCGCGGCCAGCGGAGCCAGGATGGCAGCGCCATCCCGCCTCTGGCTGCCCACCTGGCGCTGACAGGCGAGGTACGCATGCAGGATGACCCAGCCAGCTCCCTGTATAACACCGACGGCCAGATCTTTTCGGATATCGGCGCACCCGTGGTTCTGTTCATGGAAAACTATGATATCAACCGCAGCGGCTATCACGATACCCACGATACCATGAATAACATCGACCTGGACTACGGTGCGGCGCTGGCCGCCATCGCCATTGAAAGCGGGGCCAGGATGGCGGTGCTGCCAGAGGCAGATATCCGGTCACAACCGTTCGGTTAGATCAGGCGGTCGGCTTCACGTTCGAAAGAGGTCGTGCCCTGTGCGAGGTCGGCTTGACGGAGGCCTGGAAAGAGCCGATAATCGAAGTGGGTATCGTCATCAGACGGCCCGGTTTTTGAAAGACAATGGGAATTGCCTGAAATGATCGACCCGAACGATTTTCTACCCCGCTATTATCAGCTGGCCAATATCCTGCGCGAGCAGATCATCCAGGGCAAGGTCCAGGCCCATCAGCCAATCCCGGCCGAGAGGCAGCTGGAGGAGGTCTATTCCGTCAGCCGGACGACGATCCGCCAGGCCATCGACCTGCTGGTCCGCCAGGGATACCTCTACCGGGAGCATGGCAAAGGCACGTTCGTCTCTCCTCAGAAGCTCCAGAAAGGCATCTCGGAGCTGACCAGTTTCACGGAGGATATGCAGCGCCGGGGCATCGTCCCGGGACAGAAGATCCTGGAGATGGGCCTCGTCCAGCCGCCGGAGAACGTGCGGACCCACCTGGAGCTCCCGGAAAACGAAGGTCCGGTCCTCCTGGTGGAACGTCTGCGCCTGGGGGATGGCGTGCCGATGGGGCTGCAGACCTCCTACACCGTTCTACCGGAGGGACAGACCATCACCCGGGAGGAACTGGAGCGGATTGGATCAATCTACATGCTGCTTCAGGAGAAGTTCCACCTCATCCCGACCGAAGCAGATGAGACTCTGGAAGTGACCCTGGCCACCGGGCGCGAGGCCTCGCTCCTGCAGATCAAGGCCGGCAGCCCGCTACTCTTGAGTGAACGGACGACCTATTCCCAGTACCGGCGCGTCATGGAATTCGTCAAGATCCTCTATCGGGGGGACCGCTACCGCTATCTGGCCAAGCTGACCCGCTAGCTTCCCAATTGATTCACAACCCAGAAGGAACAGGATCGCCCCTCAAGGCGCGATTCCCGTTTTGGTCCTGCCCATGCAATGCACCAGCCTGGCGAGCAGGCTGCGGATACAACCGCGGGCGCTGCTTGACTTTCCATTCTCGGCGTGCTATGATGAAGAGGTAATTTGGTCATGTGGTCATTACCACATTATGACCTGTCGGGCTTGTACTTCTAAGGGAAAAACGAGTGAATGCGATTGACGACGCAGAAATCCGGCAGATCGTGCAACGGGTGCTGAGCCAGGTCATGGGTATCTCCCCACGGAATACCGCACCCTCCAGTGTCCCTGCCAAGACAGATTCTGCCCACCCCGTCCCCCCTGCTGAGGCCGAACCCTCTCCCAAGGCCCCCGAGCACAAGGTAGTGGCGATCGGAGCTGACCACGGCGGGTTCGAACTCAAGGAAATTCTTAAGGCAGACTTGGCTGCGATGGGTTATGACGTCCGGGACATGGGCACCTACACCAAAGCCAGCGTGGATTACCCCGACTATGCACTCGAGGTGGCAAAGCTGGTCAGCTCCGGGAAGGCCTGGCGCGGGATCATGATCGACGGGGCTGGCATCGGGAGCTGCATCGTCGCCAACAAGGTCCCCGGCGTACGGGCCGGGATGGCCTACGACTATTCATCCGCGGTCAACAGCCGCGAGCACAACAACACCAACCTCCTGACCCTGGGTGCCGGATTGATCGGTGTGAACCTCGCCAAGCTGATCGTCCAAACCTGGCTGACGACCGAGTTTGCCGGAGGACGCCATGCCGGGCGCGTCGACAAGATCACGGCGATCGAAAAGCAATATTTCAAGTAGAGGCCAGCCTATGCTTTCAGATTTGAAGACGGTCGAAAATCTGGTAGAAGTCATCACTCACGAGGTGCTCGCAGCCATGCTCGAGCAGCAGGAGCGCAGCCGGCAACCGGATGGTAGCCAGTGCAGGTTCGACTGCTCAGATTCGCTCTGTGTGCGGACCTGCTTCGATCGGACCGGGAGAGTGGTCAGCGCCGGTGCTGAGCGGCTCTCCTCAACGATCGGCGTGATCCCACAGGATCTGAACCTGGCCGGGATGATCGACCACACCCTGCTGAAGCCGGATGCCACCCAGGATCAGATCGCACAGTTGTGCTTCGAGGCCCGCAAGTACGGCTTCGTTTCGGTGTGCGTGAACCCCACCTGGGTAGAACTATGTGCCGAGCTGCTCAAAGGTTCAAACGTGAAGGTCTGCACGGTGATCGGTTTCCCGCTGGGGGCCACGTCCACGGAAGTCAAGGCCTTCGAGACACAGAACGCCCTGGATCACGGCGCCCAGGAGATCGACATGGTCATCAACATCGGCGCCTTAAAGGCCCGCGACCTCGAATTGGTTGCCCAGGACATCCGCGGCGTGGTGGCGGCCTCACATGCCCGCGGCGCACTTGTCAAGGTCATCATCGAGGCGGTCTTCCTGACCGATGAGGAAAAGACGATCGCCTGTCTGCTCTCGAAAGAAGCCGGCGCGGATTTCGTCAAGACCTCCACCGGCTTCGCCAGTGGCGGCGCCACGGTCCATGACGTTGAGCTGATGCGGCGGGCCGTCGGACCGGACATGGGGGTGAAAGCAGCCGGCGGGGTGCGCACCTATGAAGACGCCGAGAACATGATCAAGGCCGGGGCCACACGCATCGGCGCTAGTGCCGGCGTGAAAATCATTCAGGGCCCCAGCCCCTCGCAAGGCGCGGCAGCAGCACCTGCCCCGGCCCCGAAGAGCTACTGATCCTGGGAGAGAGAGTATGTTAATCGCCAGAGTGATCGGAACCACTGTCTCGACGATCAAGGACGAAAAGCTCGTCTCGCGCAAGCTGCTCATCGTCCGCCAGACGGATGAGACCGGCAGCCCGATCGGGAAACCGTTTGTGGCGGTGGATACCGTCGATGCCGGCCAGGGGGACCTGGTGCTGACCGCCGCCGGTTCCTCGGCCCGCCAAACCGCTATCACCAAGGACACGCCGGTGGACGCCGTGATCATGGCGGTCATCGATTCGCTGGAAGTGGGCGGCCAGGTCGTTTTCCGGAAATCCTGAGGAAAGAGTATCGTATACCGGGAGTGGTTCTATGAGCCTGGATAAAGACCTTGCATCCATTCAAGAATCCCGTGAGCTGGTCCAGGCCGCTGCAGCGGCCTGGAAAACCTGGAGTCGGGCTTCCCAGGCAGAGGTCGACCGGGTGTGCGAGGCTATGGCCATGGCCGGCTTTCAGGCCGCCGATCGCCTGGGGCGGATGGCGCAGGAGGAGACCGGATACGGGGTGGCCGCCCACAAGAGGCTCAAGAACGAGTTCGGTTCACGGGTGGTCTGGGAGAGCATCCGTGACCTGAAGACCGTCGGTGTCATCCGGCACGACCCCGCCCGGCGCCTGTATGAGATCGCCTGGCCGATGGGGGTGGTGGCGGCCCTGGTCCCCTCCACCAACCCGACCTCCACGACTTTCTTCAAAGCGCTGATCGCAGTCAAGGCCCGCAACGCCATCGTATTTTCGCCCCATCCAGCCGCGGCGCGCTGCACCTTTGAAGCCGCCCAGGCCATGGCGCTGGCAGCCGAAAACGCCGGCGCACCCAGGGGCTTGATCGGCTGTATCCAGCAAATCTCCCTGCCGGGCACCCAGGAGCTGCTTACCCACCCTCAGACGGCGGTAATCCTCGCGACCGGTGGGACGGCCATGGTGCGGGCGGCCCACTCGACTGGCAAACCAGCCTATGGCGTCGGGCCCGGGAATGTCCCGGTGTACGTGGATCGCAGCGCCGACCTCGCCAAGGCGGCCCGCTACATCGTGGCCTCCAAGGCCTTCGATTATTCGACGATCTGCGCCACCGAACAGGCCGTGATCGCCGACCGCCCGATCGCCGGTGCGCTGATGGATCTAATGCGGGCCGAAGGGGCCTATTTTGCGGATCCACATGAGACCGAGGCGTTGCGCCGGACCCTTTTCCATCCGGACGGTAGCATCAACACCTCCGTCGTGGGAAAATCGGCCGCAACCGTGGCGGGAGCGGCCGGTTTCAGCCTCCCCGCTGGTACCCGCATCATCGTCACACCGCTGTCGAAAGCCGGGAGAGAGGAACCTCTCGCCCACGAGAAGATGACCACCGTGCTGGCCTGGTATGTGGCCGACGGCTGGGAGGCGGGCTGCGAAACCTCCATCGCCATCATCCAGACCGGCGGCCTGGGTCACACGCAGATCATCTATGCCACGGATGAGAAGGTGATCATGGCCTTCGGGCTTGAAAAACCAGTTTTCCGCATCCTGGTCAACACGATGGGCACGCTCGGGGCGATCGGACTGACCACCGGTGTGATGCCCTCCCTGACCCTCGGTTCCGGGGGGGTGGGAGGCGCCATCACCGGGGACAACGTCACGGCCTATCATCTGATCAACATCAAGCGGCTGGCTTACGAGACGCTCACCCCGCCCGCGGAAGCTTTTTCTCCCGGCGAGGTCTCGCCGGGGCTTTCCGCCGAGGAATTGGAAAAAATCGTCCGGCAGGTGGTGGACGAAGTCATGGCAGGCAAATCGCATTCCTGATCGATCCAAGCATTCTATAAAAGAAAGGAAGGAACAAAATGGCTTTAGATCCCTCTTTGATCGCTCTCGGTATGGTGGAGACGCGCGGCCTGGTCGGTGCCATTGAGGCGGCCGATGCGATGGTCAAGGCGGCCAACGTGGTCCTGATCGGCTCCGAGTATGTGGGCGGCGGCTATGTGACCGTGATGGTGCGCGGCGATGTAGGCGCGGTCAAGGCGGCCACAGACGCGGGTGCTGCGGCTGCCAAGCGGGTCGGCGAGATGGTCTCAGTGCACGTCATCCCTCGCCCGCACGCGGATGTGGAGATGATCCTGCCCAAGTCCAGCAAGGGCGCGATCGGCGGGCGCTCCGCAGAGACCAAGGCCAAGTAGGCTCTCCGAGGTGCGCGTGAGCCCATCCACCGGGCAAGGGCCCGGAGGTGCGAGGCTGGCGGAAACCCTGACCCGGGCGGAGGCAATCATCCTCCCCAGGACTCTCTCGGAGAGCGCCGGGAGGCTGTCCCTGGCGCCTGGAACAAAGCTGCGGGTCGGGGTGGACCTGGGAACGGCCTACCTGGTGCTGGTCGCCCTGGATGAGGCGGGCACCCCCCTGGCCGGGGAGTGGCAGTTCGCCGAGGTCGTGCGCGACGGATTGGTAGTCGACTTCGTGGGTGCGACCGACCTGCTGCGCGGTATGAAGGCCCGCCTAGAGCACCGCCTGGGCCGGGAGCTGACTCTAGCCGGGAGCGCCTATCCCCCCGGAGTCCCCCGGGCCGAAATCGCCGCCACGGCGCACGTGGTCGAGGCAGCCGGCTTCAAGTGCAGCGGCCTGATCGATGAACCCAGCGCGGCGAACCTCGTGCTCCGGCTGCGGGAAGGGGCCCTGGTGGACGTCGGCGGCGGAACGACCGGGATTGCCATCGTGCGGGAAGGCCAGGTGGTCTATACGGCCGATGAGCCGACCGGAGGCGTGCATTTTACGCTGGTGGTGGCGGGATCCCTGGGCCTCAGCTTCGAGGAAGCCGAGATGCTCAAGATCACGCCCGACGAGCAGGCCCGTCTGCTGCCTCTGCTCCGTCCGGTGATGGAGAAGGTGGGCGCGATCATCCTCCACCATGTGCGCAGGCGAAGGGTGCAAACCGTCACCCTGGTGGGAGGGTCTTCCGCCTTCCAGGGCATGGCCCAGGTCATCCAGGAGTACACCGGCCTGCCGACTCTTGTGCCGACAAACCCGCTCTTCATCACCCCGCTCGGCATCGCCCTGCACAGCCCGCCTGCCTAAGTCGGGAGGTTAAGGAGAAAACAGTATGGCCGATACTTTTTCGCTGCGGTGTTACTGCTACTTGGACCGGATGCAGCCCCAGTTCGCATCTTTCGTCGGGACGGTCACCCAGGGCGACCTACCGACCGAAGGCATGGCCGCCCTGTATGTCGAAATGGCACCCGGAAATGAAGTGTTCCGTGTGGTGGATATCGCCGTAAAGGCTACCGAGGCCCGGCCAGGCGCACAGATCGTCGAACGCGAGTTCGGCATGTTCGAAGTGCATTCTCCCAACCAGGCGGCTGTCCTCGAAGCGGGGGATGTCGTCCTGTCCCGTCTGGGCCTCTCGGTCGCCGACCGCATCCGGCCGCAGGTGGTGTCCACGCAGGTGATCACGCATGTTGATCCCTATCAGGCTCAGCTTCTGAACCGCTTCCGCCGCGGCAGCATGCTGGTGGCCGGCGAAACCATGCTGGTGCTGGAGTGCGCTCCCGCGGCCTATATCAACATCGCCTGCAACGAAGCCGAGAAGACGGCCAGCATCAAGCTGATCCACGTCTCGTCGGTCGGACGCTTCGGCCGCATGTGGCTCTCGGGGACAGAAGCCGAGATCCTGACCGCCAAGAACGCCGCCATTCAGGCTCTGGAAAGCCAGGAGGGCCGGGAAGGCGCCTGATGCGGGCCCAGTCCCAGCCGGAAAGGAGCAGAACATGCCCAAGGAGTTTTACACCGAAAAGGATATCGAAGACCTCTTCAAAGGCGGGGTAATGTCGCTGGAGGTCAACGACAACGTCGTTCTGACCGAGCTGGCCTACGAGAAAGCCGGCCGGTTGGGGATGCAGCTGCGCCGCAGCCAGCCGGATAACCCTCCGAGCGCCCCGGTCCGCCCCTATCTCTCCCAAAAACAGGCCCAGCCCCCTCCGGCCCTGGCTCCCGTATCCGAACGGTTGGCGCGACCGGAATTGCAATCCCCCGCTCATGCCGCCCCGGGGGAGACGGCCGACCTGCAACAGCGCATCCGCACGGCGGTCATCGCCCGGCTGGGCACGACGGTTGACCCGCAACTGCTGGACGTGATCATCCAGCGTGTCCTCAAAAGCACCGGAGCGAAGTAGCCGGGATGTTATTCGGCCGAGTCAGGGGCAGTGCGATCTGTACGCTCAAATACCCGGGCACCGAGGGGCTGAAGCTGCTCGTCGTCCAGCCGCTCAACAAGAAACTGGAACCGGTCGGGGCGCTGCAGGTGGCCGCCGATGTCGTGCAGGCGGGGCCGGGGGATCTATGCGTGATGGTGCGCTCGCGTGAGGCTGCCCTGGCGATGCCGGAGGTCAAGTTCGTGCCGATAGACCTGGCGCTGATCGGCATCGTCGATGAGCTGACCGTGCGTCCGGACGGGGAGTTCGATCTCACCCTGCGGCGCGGCTGGCAGCATTACACCTGAGAGGCGGCCATGATCCTAGGAAAAGTGGTTGGAACCGTGGTTACCACCATCAGCCACCGGGATTACAAGAACCGGAGGCTGCTGGTGGTGCAGCCGCTGGGACTGGAGGCAGAGCCGCCCGACGAGGATTTCATCGCCCTCGACAATACCCAGGCCGGGATCGGCGATACGGTCCTGGTGAACCGGGAGGGCAACGGCGCCCGTCAGGTGCTTAAAAACCCGGATGCCTGCGTCATCTCCGTGATCGTGGGGATCGTGGATTCGACCCATCTGAAGTACTAATCCTCCACCGATGCGAAGATTGATTCGAAGACACAAAAGCCGGACAGGGTCGTTTCCTGCCCGGTTCGTTCATGGTGAACTACCCCACCGCTCAAGCGGGGGGCTTCCTACTTCAACGAGCTCTGCCTGAAATCAGGTCTTACCTGCTCTCCATAGGCGTGTACGTTCGGGTGGTTCCCACCCCTACGGGATATCGACTGTCCAAGTTTTACCGGTGGACAGGCTTTTCCACCGAACCGGCTGCTTGTTAAGGTACCAGGCTTATTATAGCACAATTGTTCACTATTGCGCACGTTATATCCCCGGACCTGAAGGTCGGGGTTTTACGGTACACTCGTGATAAACTCTAATAAACAAGGTGTTCCAGAAATAAAGGAATTGGATGGCTTATGGACAAAAGCGATGCGGCAAATGTGATCACCTCGGTATCGTTGGAGCTGGCGGAAACTGAGGCCAGGCTGGAAAGACTGCTCACCGATCCGGCCCGGGGAGAAGAAATTCGCTTCTCGGCCTGGAGGCAAGGGCTGCTCTTGAACGAGCCGCTCATCCTGGAGGAGTCTGAGCTCGTGGCGCTCATGCATCAGGCCATTCAGAAAGGTGTCCTGTCGCAAGATTTTATCGGGAAGCTGCGCGAGCGGATTGAGATCTAGACCCGACCTGAAGGCGTAATCCATGCTGCATCGAAAAGGCATCCATGAAGGCCAGCCCGACGCCGCAGGGCCAACGCGGCCGGAGCAAGACCCCAGTCTGCCCGCCGATGATTACCTCAGGCTGACCCACCGCACCTGGGCCATCTTTCTCATCAGCGTGCTCGGTCTCTTCCTGGAGATGCTGTTCATCCGCTGGATCGGCACCGAGATCCGCATTTTCGCCTATCTCCAGAATACGATCCTGGTGGCCTGTTTTCTGGGCCTGGGGCTGGGGTGTTTCACCTGCCGCAAGCCGATCATCTTTCGACAGTCTCTCTCGCCGCTGTTGCTCCTGCTTCTGGCGATGGCCATCCCGTTGACCCGGGGCATCCTGCAGAACATCAGTGATTATCTGAGCCTGCTGGGGGATCTGACGATCTGGTACGGCCTGGTCAGCACCAACCCTGAGGTCACCGTCCTGCTCGTGAGCCTGGGACTGCTGCTGACGTACTTCCTGCTGATTCTGGTTGTGGATATTTTCGTCCCCGTCGGCCGGCTGCTGGGGCGGCTGATGGATGACCACCCGAACACTCTCTGGGCCTATTCGGTCAATGTGATTGGCAGCCTGGTGGGAACCTGGCTTTTTGTTATGCTGAGCTTCTTTTACCAGCCTCCGATCACCTGGTTCATGGTCGCAGGGATCCTGATGTCGATCTTCATCCTCTGGACCCGCCAGGGCTGGAGGCTGAATCTGGCCCTGCTGCTTGCCGCCGTCCTGCTGATCTGGCTGGCGGGTCTCACACCCAACACTCTGGATGTGGTCTGGTCCCCCTACCAAAAGTTGGTTGTCAGCAAGTCCAATGCGAGTCACGGGGATATCGGCGAATACCTGGTCACCGTCAATAATGTGGGTTATCAGGGGATGTCCGATTTAAGCCGGGCCCATACATCGGCCGATCCGCAGAGTTTTTTCCCTTCCTGGCAGGGTCTCAGCCAGTATGACATCCCTCTGCTGCTGCAGTCCAACCCCCAGAAGGTCCTGATCGTCGGGGCCGGAGCCGGGAACGATGCCGCCGGGGCCCTCCGCCAGGGGGTCAAGGACATCACCGCGGTCGAGATCGATCCGGCCATCATCGCCATCGGGCGACGCTTTCATCCCGAACAACCTTACTCTTCGCCCGCCGTGCGGGTGGTCATCGATGACGCCCGCTCGTTTTTTGCCACCACCCATGAGACCTACGATGTCATCTCGTTCAGCCTCCTGGATTCGCACACGACCACCGCAATGACGAACGCCCGCCTGGACAATTATGTATACACACGTGAGAGCCTCACCCAGGCAAAATCCCTGCTCGCACCTGGCGGCATCATGGTGCTCACCTTCGAAGCCCAGAAGGTGTTTATTGCCGACCGCATCGAAATCGCTCTTGAGCAAGTTTTCGGCGAAAAGCCGATTGTGATCGCCATCCCGCACACCGCCTACGGCTGGGGAGGTGTGATGTTCATCACCGGCGATCTCACCCGTGCCAGGGAGCAGATCGCCAATAATCCAAGGCTGGAGGCCTTGATCCAGAACCTGCAGCAGACCTATCCGGTCCCTCCCCTGCCCCATAACACCCGGGTTGTGACCGATGATTGGCCGTATATCTACTTGCAATCTGCCCAGATCCCTGTCCTGTATTACCTCCTGACCGGGTTGATGCTGCTGATCCTGGTGCGGAGCTATAAAAAATGGCAGGCCTCCGGCCTGATCGCACGCTGGGGCCGTTCCTACTGGCATTTCTTCTTCCTGGGGGTCGCCTTCCTGCTCCTGGAGGTGCAAAATATCAGCAAGGCCTCGGTAGTATTAGGCAACACCTGGCAGGTCAACGCGGTGATCGTCTCCGGGGTCCTGCTCATGGCGCTCCTGGCGAACGGGATCGCCCACCGGTTCCCGAAGATTCCCCTGGGCCTCGTGTATGCGGCCCTGATCGGGATCAGCCTGGCCCTTTATTTTATCGATCTGGCCCAGTTCGCCTTTCTGCCCTACGCCACCAAAGCCGTGATCGTCGGTGGTTTGACCAGCCTGCCGATGCTCTTCAGCGGCATCGTCTTCATTCGCTCCTTCGCCATTGCCGAGGAGAAGAATACCGCCCTGGGGGCGAACCTGGTGGGCGCGTTCGTGGGTGCCCTGCTTCAGTCGGTCACCTTCGTCACCGGGATCAAGGCGCTGCTTTTGATCGTGGCCGGTTTTTACTTCCTTTCCCTGCTGACCCAGCCGGATCAATCGAAACACAAGAATTTCTATCCGGGTTAGACCGGATGCGATCGGATGGCATCCAAACAGCATTCAAGAATAGACGATACAACAAAGGAGCAAACCATGACCGATTTTCCAAAGACCGGCCTGAATCGAATCAATCGCAAACCCAAGCATGGGCATTACGATCGCGAGACCATCTATCAAATTCTGGATGAAGCCCTCATCTGTCATGTGGGCTTTGTCGAGAATCATCAGCCATACGTCATCCCGATCAATTTTGCGAGGATTGGAGATACCATCGTTCTCCACGGGGCGAAGGCCAGCCGCCTGCTCAAGTACATCGAGGCGGGACATCCAGTCTGCGTGGAAGTGGCGTTGGTGGATGGATTGGTGTTGGCGCGCTCAGTCTTCAATCACTCGGTCAATTACCGCTCGGTCGTTGTCTTCGGTACGGGAAGAGCTGTTAAAGACGATCAAGAAAAAATGGCGGCACTGGAGGCGATCACGGAACACCTGATCCCCGGTCGCTGGCGTGAGGCGCGCCTGCCTACTCGCAAGGAGATGAACACTACCAGCGTCGTTTCCATTAAGATAGATCTGGCCTCCGCGAAAGTGCGAAGCGGTCCGCCCGTAGATGATGAGGCGGATTACGCCTTGCCCATCTGGGCGGGAGTGCTTCCTTTGCAGGAAACCGCCCTTACTCCAGTTCAGGACGAATTGATGGCGCAGGATATCCCCGTGCCAGAGCATGTAGCAAAATATTCCCGCAGGAAGAGTTGAAATTCCCCCCTGCAAAAGCGGGGAGAGCTTCAGGAAGAGTTCTGAAATTGCGGCGTAATTCGAGGTAGTTCCCGTTTTTATTCACGTGCACGGCAAGAATGAATCAAGCGGGCCGGGAAATCCGGCCCGCAGCGCGTCCTGCCTCTTCCAAAAAACAACCAGCCTAGAACTTGGTGACCGCCTCGACCGGGATGACCGGGTAGACCTGGCCGGGAAGAGGCGGCATGGAGTTGTACACCCAATCGATCCCCACAACCCCGGCGCGCAGACCTCCGACGCGCTGGATGCCCCGGTAGGTCCCGCGCATCAACACCGCCTCCATCGAGAGCGACATGGCAAAGAGCGCCAAGCTGGTCCCCTGCGGGATCGCCTCCAGCTCCCGGGTATAAACCGAGGGGGAGAAAAGGATTTGCTCTGCATCCAGGCTCTGGGCCTGGATGGCCGGGATGATCTCCGGATAGCCGTCCTCCCCGATGTAGGACAGGAATTTGAGATTGTCCAGTTTGTTTAAGAAGGCGCGCGTCCAGGCATTCATAACGTCCTTCCCGCCAGACCTGCGCCCCAGGCTGCGCGCCAGCATCGTCTGCAGGGCGGCGAAGATGATGCGGTTCATCGGCAGAGGCACCCGGCCGGTGTGCGACACGAGGTCCAGATAATAAACCGTGTGAATCCCGAAGTAGGCGTTGTACCGGAACATTGGCACGTTGTTATAATAATCGTACTCCGCGCCATCCCTGGCAGTATGGGTAAAGGTCGCCTTGCCGCGCCACAGGTTCCGATCCAAGCTCATGATCAGGAAGCCGGTCCGGGGGTTCTGGAGAATATACTTTTTGGATTGCCCCTCGGTGAACTGGCCGAATGAGATCTGTGCCGGAGCGCAGGCCATGAGCGTGGAGAGCAGGGTGAGGTGCGGCAACCCCTGAGGGGTCACCGTCCCCAGCAGCCCGATCTTCATGGCCGGCTGCGTGCCCCGGATGTCGTCCAAGGAAAAAGTGGCGCATTGTTTTGGATCAGTCATGGTGAGCTCCTCAATCTAGACCGGGAGGCGCGTCGCCCCGGTGGCATGCACGATCCCGGGGACAACCCCGGAACATTTGGCGGCCTGTTCACAACACGCCAGCTCTTCGGCACTCATGAGCGGCGTCTGGGCATAGGCCCAATCCAGGCCAAGGCGAGTGTACTGGTCGCGGCACAGGTTATTAAAAGCGCACAGTTCCCAACGCGCGACCCGGTCCTCCAGGTTCCTGGCAATCCACCCGCCGAGAGCGTTCAGGTTCTCTTGCGTGGCGGTTGCCCCAGGGATCAAGGGCGTACGGATCCAGAGCTCGAGGGAGTTCGGCGGGTCATTAAAATATTCCCTGAGAAAAAGCAAATTCTCAAGGATCAGCGTGTTGGTCTGGCCGGTGAAGGCGCGGTGCTGCTCCGCATCGAGCAGTTTCAAGTCGTAAAGCACCAGATCCGTGTAGGGCAGCAGCCGGTCAAGGGTGCGCGGCGAACACTCTCCGCAGGTGTCCAGGGCAGTCGAGAGGCCCTGCTCCTTCAAGCCGCGTAAAACCCCCTGGGCGAACTCCGGCTGGAAGGTGGGCTCCCCGCCGGACAGGGTCACGCCTCCCCCGGAAGATTCAAAATACGCCCGATCCTTGATCAGTTCAGCCACTAGCTCCTCGTCCGAGATGATCTTCCCCAGGGCTTCAATGGCTCCGGAGGGGCACTCGCGCGCACAAGTCAGGCATCCCTGGCAACGCTCCCGGTCAATCTGCAGGCCGTCCGTCCCCATGCTCAGGCAGCCGTTCGGACAGGCCGAGAGGCAGGTGTGACAGCCCAGGCAGCGCGTTTGGTACCAGACCGTCTGCAGGCGCGGCGAGAGGCTTTCCGGGTTATGACACCAGGCGCAACGCAGTGAACAACCCTTGAAGAATACCGTGGTGCGCAGGCCCGGTCCATCCTCGGTCGAGAAACGCTGCAGGTTCAGGATCCGTCCCTCCGTCATTTCATCTGGTGGCTTTCACGGGCAATGATCTCGTTTTGCAGTTCCCGCCCGATGGCGGTGAAGTAAGCATTGTAGCCTGTCACCCGCACCAGCAGGTGGCGGTAATTTTCGGGATGCTTCTGGGCGTCGCGCAGCATATCGGCGTCGATCAGGTTGACCTGCAGGGCGCTGCCGCCATTCTCGATGTAACCCTTCAGGAAGGCCTTGAATTTCTGACGGTGCTCGGGATCGCGCAGCAGCGTTGGGTTGAAGGTCATCGTGTGGGAGCCGCCGTTCGGCAACAAGTTCAGGTAACCCTTCCAATCGCCGTTGCCGTCCGGCGCCTTGCCGCCCAACACTTTGCCGACTGAGTTGGCGTTGGCGGTCGGCCCGGCAGTGTCCGCGCCATTGGAGGGGCACAAGGCGTTCGAGAGGAAGCGGCCCCGCGGCCGCCCATCCGGGCTGGCGGGCAGGACGAAGCTGTCGGCCACCCAGTAGTTCCAGCTTAACATGCCGGGACGGAACTGGCGCAGGGTGGATTTCGTCTTGAATTTCCAGGTCTCCTCCGTCCAGAGCTCCATCACTTTTCGGCCTATGGCGTCGGCAGCATCATCATCCCGGCCGTATTTTGGGGCCTTGTGCTGGGCGCGCGCCTGCAGCACCTCATGGCCGACCCAGTTGTCCCGCAACGCCTGGATTAGCTCGGCCATGCTGCACACCTTTTGATCGAAGACCAGGTACTTGACTGCTAGGAGCGAGTCCACGGTGGTGGCATAGGTAACCGCCTCAATCGTGACGTAGCCGAGCTCGGCGCCGCCCTGGGTGATGTCCAGTCCCTTCTGGGCACAGCCTTTGACCAGGCAGGAAACATATGGAGTGGGGGCAAAACAAGCACGGATCGCTTCGGACTGTTCATACAGGTCCACGATGCGCTGGAGGATACGCCGCGTCTGGGCGGTATAGGCCTCCCAGAACTCTTCCCAGGTCTGGAAGCGAGTGGCCTCCCCGGTATCGACCCCCCAGCGGCGGCGTTTCTCGACCTTGCCGGTCATGGGGTCGGTGAAGGGCTCCAGGTCGTAACCGCCGGTCAGCGCCAGTTCTACCGCCTTCAGCAGGTTCAGGTTGGCATCCACGGTGCCGGAGCGGTCATTTCCCACCATGGTATTCTCCAGGCATCCAACCGGTGCATAATCGAAAACGTTGTCGGCGTTGATCAGGTCGGAGACCCCTGATCTTCTGGCCTGTAGCATCATGCCGGCCATGGAACGCTCATCGAAGTTCATCAGGAAGGGCGAACCCTGGCTGGAGGCGATCATTGCCACCACCCGGTCGAGCAGCGCCTCCGGGGAGCCTCGGTGCAGGCGCACGTTGGGCTTGGGCTCGAGGATGGGCGACATCTCGTCAATCACTTCCAGGATGGCATAGGTCAGGTCGTTGGTCAGGTCCTGACCGCCCTTGCCCATGCCGGAGAGGGTCAGGAGCTGCCCGTAGCCGGCGGTGATGCCCTGGTTGCCGCCCGTGCGGATCATGCTGTCGTAGGCGGTGTTGCAGTGCACCCAGAAGCACTTGAGGATCTCCTTGCCCCGCTCGCGCGGCATGCCTTCCCGGATGGATTTTTCCCAAAGGGGGAAGAGGTACTGGTCCATACGCCCGAAGGAGTCCCCGGGGCCTGGATAGTTTTCGTCAGCCATGACCAGCATATGGGTCAGCCACAGGGACTCCACCCCCTCCCAGAAGGACCGGGCCGGTTCCCAGGGGACCCTCTGGAGCATCCCGGCCAGGTCGGAGAGCTCCGCGGCGCGCTGCGGGTCGGCTTCAATGCCCGCCAGGCGTTGGCATTCCCTGGAGTATTCGGCAGCTAGGTCGCGCGGCATGGTCGCAGCGGTCAGCATGGCGCGCAGCTGGGCACCTTTCTTGCCTTTCTGCTCGGTCCCCGTCAGTCCTGCGTAGCACCGCTCCAGTTCGGTGTAGATCTCCTTCCAGCCGGAGCGGATCACCCGTCCGTAATCCGGGATCAGGTGTCCGGAAGTCGCCCCGGCGTTGCCGTAGCCGTGATCGTGGAACCAGAGCATCGCGGCTCGACTGCCCTGGGGACCGTACACGAGCTTGTCCCGCGCACGGGTTTCTGCCTCGGTCAGGCAGGCCGAGGTCTGGATATTGAAGCGCGCCCCTGCCAGGAGGTCCAGGGGCAGAATCTCCTTGGGCAGGTAATGCACCATGACTTCCTTATTGAACCAGGCGCGGCGTTCCGGCAGGCTCCACTTCCAGAAGTCCGGGGCGAGGCGCACCGGGTGGGCCACCAGGGCGAACGCCGAGCGGAAGGTCTGCAAGAAGGCGTAGGTCTCCGGGACGATATAAAAGGTGAGTTCGTTGTACTGGAAATCCCAGGGGGTACCGGTGGTCCAGGAGGTGTACTCATTGTTCCAGGCGCGCCCCACGCCCTGAAAATAATAATCCCGCAGCCACTGAATGCGGGGAGACAGGTTGGATGGCGCCTTGATCGCGTAGCGGGGTTTTTCGAGTACGGTCATGGTTGTTTTCCTTTCAGGTAGCGTTCTCCGTGTTTGAGCATGGCGGACATGATCCGGGCGGCGTTCTCGGCCTCCTTCGCCTTAAGTGCCTCGACCAGCTCTTGATGAAATCGATGGACCGCTTCCACAACCGCGGTGCCGCAGTATCTGCGGAAAAATTCACCGGTCAGGCTGGTGTAGACCCCTTGGAATGAATTGATGAGCAAGGGGTAGACCAAGTTTCCCGAGGCGATCGCCACCTGTAAGTGAAAGGAGAAGTCCAGGCTGGTCAGTGCCCGGGGATCGCCGCAAGGAGTCCGGGCCTCCTCTGACAGCAGAGTGCGGAAACCCACCAGGTGGTCTGCGGTCCGTTTGCGCCCCGCCAGCCGGGCAGCATCCGTCTCGACGATCTGGCGCATATCGATCAGGCTCTGGGTGAACGCCGGGTCGAGCTGCCCGTTGTGGTAGGCCAGCAGAGAGGAGAGCAGGGCGAGGGAACCCGAACGGCGGTAATCGCTGACGAACACCCCGCGGCGTGGGATGATCTGGACCAAGCCTTTGGTCCCCAGATCCACAAGGGCCTCATGGAGCACCGGGCGGCTGACCTCGAGGCGCTGGGCGAACTCGCGCTCGGAAGGCAGCCGCTCGCCGATCCGGAGCTCGCCCGAGAGGATCAGTCCTTCCAGGCGGTTGATGCAGGCTGCCTTCAAGCTCTGGACTTTCAGCGGTTCGATCGAAGCTTGCATATCCCTCCGGGAGATCTCTGGTAAAACCACCAGCCAGTGCCCTCAGTATAGCGCATGGGGCGAGGAAATACAAGCCAGACGCGGCCAGGCTCATGGAACCGGCGTCTCGATCGGGAAATTGCCGCTGCACCCTGTGAGGAGTTCCCTTGCGGGGTGAAAGTATTTCAGGCCGGGGATCGGTAAGCGCGCTCGTTCGACCAAGTTCCAGGCTGAGGATCAGACCCGGGGCCCTGCAGCGGTTCTGACCCTTGACCTCGGAGGGTCATCTTTCTGGACCGGGTCAATCGGTCCAGGCGGGTTGCCGAAAACACTCCAGGTTTGATATGATTAGCCGGAACCACCCTGCCGGTCCATCCAGGAAAAGAAACAATGACGACTGCCCCCTCCACCCTCACGCGCGGCTACCTGACCGCCCTGGTCAGCACAGCCTTCTTGTCGACCACCGCCATCTTTATTCGCTACCTGACCCTGACCTACCAGCTGCCCGCGCTGGTCCTATCCTTCCTGCGGGAAGGAATGGTGGCCCTGATCATGCTGGCTGTCCTCGGGCTGCGCTGGCCGCGCCTCCTGAGCGTGAAGCGGGAACACCTGCTTTATTTGATGCTCTACGGCCTGATGCTGGCAATCTTCAATTCTCTGTGGACCCTGTCGGTCTCATTGAACGGCGCAGCCGTCTCCACGGTCCTGGTGTACTGTTCGGCTGGCTTTACCGCACTTCTGGGTTGGTGGTTGCTCAAAGAACGCCTGAACTGGGCCAAGCTCCTGGCCGTCGCCATCTGTCTGGGAGGCTGCGCGCTCGTCTCCGGGGCCCTCGCGCCAGGCGCCTGGCGCGCCAACCTGATCGGCATCCTGACCGGGATTCTATCCGGGTTGTGGTACGCCATTTACACCCTGATGGGCCGCTCGGCCGCACAGCGCGGCCTGAACCCCTGGACGACCCTGTTCTACACCTTCGGTTTCGCATCCGTTTTCCTGCTTGTGGTGAACCTGATCCCGGGGGGCTTCCTGCCCGGCAAGGCTCTCCAACCAGCCGATATCCTCTGGCTGGGGAATCGCCTGACCGGTTGGGGGATCCTGGTCGCCCTGGCAGCCGGGCCCACCCTGGCGGGTTATGGTTTTTATCTCGTCAGCTTGAGCTACCTGCCTTCGAGCGTCGTCAACCTGATCGCCACTCTGGAACCGGCTTTCACTACTCTGATCGCTTACCTCCTGCTGGGGGAACGGCTGACCGGGATTCAGATCGCAGGCAGTTTGATGATCCTGGGCGGGGTTGTCTTCCTGAGGGTCTATGAGGGTCGGCTGGCAGGTCAGGCTCAACCTGCGCCGCCATTAATCATCGAATCCAAAACTCATTAGCCAGGTAGTGAAGGAGGGTCTCAGGATGAATACTGCATTCAAGGCAGCCCGTATGATAGTCCGCATCACGGGCAGCCTCCAGATCGTCCTGGGTGTGCTGCTCTGGTTCGGTCTGCTGGAAGGCCTGGTGCTCGTCCACATCCTGAGCGGGGCGATCCTTGTGCTCGGGCTGTGGGTCCTGGCTGTCCTGGGTGCCCGGTCCGGTGTGAAACCCGGTCAGGTCGGTCTGGCACTCGTCTGGGGATTGGTGGCGCTCCTCCTGGGCCTGACCCAGAAGATGCTGCTCATCGGCCCGGCCCATTGGGTGATTCGGGTCCTGCACCTTTTAATCGGCCTGGGAGCCATCGGCCTGGCAGAGATGTTGGCACCCAAGATCGGCCGGGGGGCGCTTCCGGCACGACCGGCGTGATACAACCGGTCGGGCAGCACTACTTCTCCGGCTCCGGATAGCTCACCAAAATAGCGCTACCAAGAATTGCCAAAGTGCGGGTGAAGCGGCAGGATCATCCGGAGTTCGTCTGCCCGGGGAAGAGCCTGTTTGGGAGAGGCTTGACCGATCTGGTCAGTGCCCGTGGGCTTCTTCGCCGGCCTCGGAACCGAGATAGGGCCGCAGGTCTCCCAACCGCTGACTGTTCACCGCCAGCAGGGTTGCGATCAGGGTCGAAATCGGTACAGCCGCGACCAAGCCGAGCGAGCCCACCAAGGTGCGGACGATCTCCTCGGCCACCGAGGCGAGATTGATCAACTGCGAGTAGTTCCCGC